>OGYB01000097.1_pt1 | contig 77304 bp, 71 predicted proteins | sample 1576421 | NCBI WGS metagenome assembly OGYB01 (sample SAMEA3541577, study PRJEB24748) | human gut metagenome | biome: human gut; feature: human-associated habitat; material: faeces | place: China | collected 2012
AGCGCACCGTTTTAGCGATTGGGGCATCCATCGGATAGTGGTAATCCGCAGGCGTGGCCGCATATTCGATTGACCACGTGTCGTAATCGATATTATTAAGATTGACAGGTCTGATCTGCACATAAACAGGAGTACCTACCATTACCGAAGTGGTGGAATTATTTTCTACATCGTTGTATTCATACGATTCATTGGTCGTTTTGGATACCGACCATTGAAGTTTTTCAACATCTCCTTCTACGGTCAGCGGATCACCAGGCTTTGGAGCTTTGAACTTACAATTGTAGAAGCTTCCGTAACGGGAGTTGGCCACATTATTTCCATCGTCCTTGATAGCATCATAAATAGCGTATTCTTCTGAAAAGTCGATGTTATGCAGTTTGATATATTCCGGGTCGGTAGCCGGTAAACCGATTGCGGTGCCGCTAAAAGGTATTAGCCCTGTTTCACTAACCTGTGTTAATGGATCTGCTAATGAATTTACAGCCACTATATTGGTTTGCTTTTTTCCGAAATAAGACGGAATTGTGAAGTTTCCGACAGTATTACTGCTATTGCTTATTAGCCTGACCAGATTAGGTTCGGGTAACGTACATATCGCACTTACAGGGCTTGATGTACTGGTGTGTAAAGTGTAAAGTGTATTAAACGTTGATGCATTCAACGAATTGAATACAATGTATGAACTGTTGGATACATCCAGATAAGCTTTGCTGGAAGATGGAGATGTTATATCTCTGTGAACATACATGTCATAAGTATAATCCAAAAGACTGCTGTATCCAGTAGAGGTTGTTTTTAGTTCCAGATATTTATACTCTTCCGGAAAAGAAATACCCCGGCTTGTGTATCTCCATATACGTATTCTTTTTCCCGTTGGCATGGTCAGTTTTCCATCAAAAACAATATTCCTACATCCCGGTTCTCTAACTGCATGATTGTTTTGTCCGGTAATCGAAATATAGTCAGCTCCTGTACTAGCGAAATTTTCTCCGAAAACAATATCTTTGAAATAATGTCCATCGGTCGCATTGATATTGATAGGGGCATAACTACCACTGGTTTTTCCACTTTCAAAAAGAATATTTATGTAATATCTTTTTCTGTCAGGATCCCTGTCAGCCGATCCTTCCACCAAATTGAGTACGGAACGAACATTAGTCATACTGGAATTTCCAATGTTTCTAAAGGTTATGTCTCTTAAAATAACGTTTGGAGCAGATCCGATGGTTATGAAATAATAGTTATTTTTTTGATTGGATCCTCCGCTTGATACTTGGCCGTAAAATTTCATATTACCTCCGTCATATACGATATTTTCAATAACCATGTTGTTGTAAACACGATATACAACGTGTCCTTCATAGCTTGAACCAGCCCATATTCCATAATTCGGCCCGATAATAGAAGGATTTTCTTTACTTCCGGTACCAATCATTTTTAACCCATCTTTATAGAAAGGTGCCTGACCGGCAGTTTCTTTAGGTATGTATATGCCGGAGTCAAAGAATAATGTATTATTATTGTCGATAAATGAACCTGTGACGCGTGATGCGGAGGTTATTGTCGAGCTAAGATAAGTATAGGGAGTAGGTTCAATGACTTTAACGGTACACACATAGTTTTTCCCTTTGTAATTAACTGTATGAGACTGTCCGTCGTTGTAAGTTATAGCATCTTGTGTTATAAAAAAGTTTGCTCCTCCATTAGTTGGTCCGTCATATTCAACAGTTGGATCAGTAAACGTTTGTCCGACTGTTACCGGGAATATCGTATTATCCGTTTTCTTACCAGCCGGTAACGCCGGATTCTTGTCCGTCACCATCGTTCCGTCGAACGTTACACCTACGGATGCTTCGGTAGCTTCAGTAAACTCGGCAGCTTTGATAGCGACCTTGATCGTTTTGCCATGATCAGCTTTTTTGAATGTATAATTCAATGTTGCGCTTGTTTGACCGGCTATCTCTTCACTACCGATATACCATTTGTAGGTATGCCCTGTCGATCCGTTAGCCTTGAATGCGACTGTTAATGTTACCGGGTCTCCTTCATTCAGAATACCGGTCGGCATTCCTGTTAAACTGGTTACGGTCGGTTTTCCGACAACTTTAACGGGAACCAGATTACTCGTATCCGAAGCGGACATACATTGTAATAACTTCCCATCGTCTTTATAAGATAAGGAAACACTGCTTAAAGTAATCTCTTTGCCATCTAGAGTCCATTTGGTAGGCGTGCCTCCGGAGGCACTGAAATGGCTTCCCAGATTAATGTTACTACCTTCAGGTATTGAAGGTGAATTTGTTGGTGAAATAGTTAATTGCGCAAAAAGTACCCCAGTTAAATGAAGTAATAGCAATAAAATAAAGTTTTTTCGTATCATCTTGAAACTATTAGTGGTAATTGTTCTCTCAGTCAAATGTAAATTAAACTATTTTAGACTACAAATGTTAATAGCTTGGATTAACTCTGATTATGATTTTTTATTGTATATGCTTTGAATATCGGTGGAAATGTAAAGTTTAATGGTTGAAATGTAAAATCTAATCACTTTACTTCTTGTTTAAAAAATAGTGTATATATGTTTTGATGTGTATAGCATATCTTTTTCTCTATATAACTATGTATTAGTAATAAACGAGGTGAGACAGTGTTGATAGATTTTATCTATGTTGTGATAGTAATTATCTGTTTGACAGGTGTTTATATCTGCTGTATCTTTGCAGTACAAGAAAAACAAAAACGTATAACAATTAAAAAACAAAAGAATATGAAAACATTAGATTATTTGCATTTAGATGCATCAGCAGCAAACAAAGTAGTAGAATCATTACAGCAGTTATTAGCCGATTATCAGGTATTCTATACAAACCTTCGCGGTTTCCACTGGAATATTAAAGGACACGGTTTCTTCGTTCTTCACAGTAAATTTGAAGATATGTACAACGATGCAGCCGAAAAGGTGGACGAACTGGCAGAACGTATCCTGATGCTGGGTGGCGTACCTGTAAACAAATTCAGCGAATATCTGAAAGTGGCAAAAGTAAAAGAAGTATCAGGCGTATCCTGCGGCGACGAAGCCCTGGAAAATATCCTGAGTACTTACGGCCAGTTTATCGCTGAAGAACGTAAACTGCTTTCACTGGCTTCTGAAGCCGGAGACGAAGCTACAGTAGCACTGATGAGCGATTATCTGAAAGAACAGGAAAAATTAGTTTGGATGTTAGTAGCTTATTCCACTTGCGATTGCAAGAAGTAAGAAGAATTAAGTATAAGTATTAATAATTCATTCGTTGCGTTAGGAGAGAGGATACCGTGAGGTATTCTCTCTTTTTGTCTTTCAACAGCTTTCGGGTAAGAAGAAACCAAATATCGCTTATATTTGTTTTTTTATTTCTAATTCAAAAATAAGATTTTATGGTAAAGACACAAAACAAAGAAAAGATAGCTCATGGAAATTTGTTGAGCTATATGGTTTATCTTGAAAAAGATAAATGTGCATCGGGAAAGAATGGAACTGCTGCTATTTATAAAGCAACACGTAACAAGTTATCTTTATTTGTCGGTAAGGATAAATTGAACCTGAAACGTATAAATACTCAATTGGTAAACAGCTTTGTCGATTATTTGCAATCGATCTCTTTAAGCCATAACTCAGTCAGTAATTACGCCAGTGCATTTCGGAGTGTATATAATAGTGCCGTTTCAGAGAATTTGGTTACTCCCAAAGAGAATCCTTTTCAGAAACTTCATTTACGTCCTATGCCATCATATAAACGTTCGGTAGGAATAAATGTAATAAAGGAAATGATGCAAATGGATTTGGGAGGGAATAAACGGTTGGATTTTGCCCGCGATCTTTTTCTCTTCAGTTTTATGGCATGTGGTATGACCTTTGTGGATCTGGCGCATTTAACCCGGAAGAATCTGCATGGGAATGTACTGGTTTATTATCGTATAAAGACCAAAACGGAAATACGTGTTACCATCACTCCGGGTATGCGTTATTTACTGGAAAAGTATTCAGATGCGGAGTCTGAGCTATTGTTTCCTATATTGAAATCAGTGGATGCTTCTTATGAGACTTATAAGGTGGCTTTGAGAACCTATAACCGCCGTTTGGATAAAATAGGAAATCTGTTGAATAGCCCTGTAAAACTAACCTCCTATGTGGCGCGCCATTCCTGGGCAATGTGTGCAAAAGAGAACTCTGCATCGGTGGCAGTAATCGGTCAGGCATTGGGGCATACTTCTGAACGAACAACAAAATTTTATCTGAGTGATCTGGATCAATCGGAGATAGATCGTGTTAATCTGAAAATCATTGGCTTTGTGGAAAAGTGGATGAATAAACGGAAGTCTAAAAGTTGACGCTTATTTATGGAATAAGGGTCATTGCCAATAAATAGGTAGCGAAAAATAACGATTATTTTATACCCTATACTACCAAATGGCTTGAAATTCCTATTGGGTGCAAAAGTAAAAAAAATTAATTGATAAAATTCTATCAGAAAGACATTTTGTGCTTTAAAAAATACTAATATTAAAAGAAAGCAATTGATTTTTACATAAAAGCAGGTATAAAACCTCTAGAAATGAAACTGTTATGAAAAACAATATCTGCCGCTAAAATTCTTTTAACTGAATTTAGCGCGAACATAAACATCGTAGGAAATTCTATTTTGACATTTATTTAAGAAATCTCCGGGTTTGCAAGACTATTTTACTAAATAAATTATTATTCTCTCCTTTCTCAGTACTTCACGATACATTATTTCCGGATCAGAGTTGTCCTGTACTTATTTTAAATTATGCATACTGTGTGAAGCAATTACTTTTTGCCTTCTTTTTTATTATAATATCTAGTATAATGCTGAAATATAGTGATTTAAACCCAATGACCCTTATTCCATAAATAAGGGTCAAAAACAAAAGCACTAGTATGTCGCCCGTAGGAATGGGACTGACCACCTTTGTTATATAGACACTTAAACAATAAATACATGTTAATATCCTCATTTTTAGCTGTTTTGAGTATTATTTACGGCGAGCCGTTGAAAAGTAAAATCTCGATATTTCTTTGTCTGATTTTGTCATTTATATTTTCGTCAATCTTTCTACCGCAGATACTGAAGATCTCCAAGCGAAAACGGTTGTATGATATTCCTAATAGCCGGAAAAGTCATGAAGAGAAAATACCCCGTTTAGGTGGCATCGCTTTTTTTCCATCCATTGTTCTGGCAATGTCGTTGGTCGTAGGTTATCGTCATCTGATTGGTTTCCCGATGAATGAACAATTAACAGGACATATCTTATTGGAGTTTTTATTTTTGTCGGCAGGCTGTCTATTCCTGTTCATGGTAGGCGTCGAGGACGACCTGATCGGTGTTCGATATCGCAAAAAGTTTATTACCCAGTTTCTTGTCGCTTCCTTACTTCCCATATCCGGTTTTTATCTGACTAATTTATATGGCTTATTCGGTTTATACGAATTGCCGGCTTATGTTGGCGTTCCGTTGACTATTCTGCTGATTGTATTTATTACAAATGCGGTGAACCTGATAGATGGCATAGACGGTTTGGCAGGCGGAGGGAGTACCTTTTCTTTTGTTGTGATAGGCTGGATGTTTTTTCAGAAAGGATTATGGTTGTATTCGATGCTGGCTTTTTCGGCAGCCGGATGCCTGATTCCATTTCTTTATTTCAATATATGGGGGCGTGCTTCCAAAGGAACAAAAATGTTTATGGGGGATGCCGGTTCTTTATCGTTGGGGTTTTTGTTATCATTTTTAATAATTAAGTTTCCCGCTTATATCTCAGAAACAGAGCCTGACGTAAAGAACCTGGTTATCCCCTTTACCTTATTATTTATTCCGATGTTTGACGCTTGCCGGGTGATGGTGGTGCGTGCGATACATCATCGTCCGTTATTTCTGGCCGACCGGAACCATTTGCACCATAAATGTCTGGCAGCGGGCCTGACACATCTTCAGGCAACAGAACTGGTACTGGCATTTACGATCGGTTTATTGCTCCTGAATAACTGGTTGGCAGATATCTGTAATATAAATGTATTGCTGGTAGTCGATTTACTTTTGGGGATAGGGTTGAGTAAATCATTGAATGTATGGATACGGCATTCCCAAAAGGAATCGTTGTCTGAGAACAAACCTTGTTGATTATATATACGGAATGGAGAAGATACTTTTCTGGCTTGTTTTTTTGACCTCTTTAACCAAATGTGTCAATCGTTTTCTGGTTTTACCCGATGTAATCTATTATGGTATTTATCTGGGGTGTTTCATTTGGTTGCTGTTCCGAGGTGGGATAATTGTTAATAAGAAATATCTTTTTTTTATTTCGGCGGTTTTTTTCTCTATTTGGCTGAATGATATACCGGCTTTATTTAAGGTCTCAGCCCGTACGTTTGCCTTTTTCAGTTTGGTCTTTATGGTGGGCCCTTTTTTTGTAAATAACCGGTTAATTCGTATGCGACGGCTTTTATTCATCCAGACTTTACTTGTCCTTCGTTGGATTGTATTGCTTTCATTCCTGTTGAAATTTATAGCTCCCGACCAGGTTACCAATGATTCGGGATTTTGCGGACTGACTGCCCATTCGATGGTGTTATCTCCTTTAGCCGGTATTTGTATTTTATACAGTCTCTACCGGTTTCATTTCTCGGAAACTCATCGGGAGCTTTATAAAGAATCTGCCTATATAGGCATTAGTTTTCTGGTTTTATTGTTAAGCGGTTCCCGGGGAGCTTTAGCTGCGACAGTAGTCGGTGTGGCTTTTTTTTATATCCGTTTATACAGGCGCCAAATGGGCAAAATGCTTCAAGCGGTTTTGTTTATTCTTCTTTTGGCTGTATCCACATCAGCTCTCTGGTGGCCTTATACGGAAAGGCTTCGTCAGAAAACAGAAACGAGTAGGAAGAATGGGGGAACTGTAGCCTCCCGTGAAGGTATCTGGCAGGACCGGATAGACGAATTTACCGCCTACCCTTTGTTTGGTGTGGGATTTTCCAGTTTTAACCTGGATTATATTCAGAGCGAACATACGATAAACCGACATACTGGTACGATAGAGCCGGGAACCAGTTGGCTTTTTCTTTTATCATCTATGGGACTGTATGGCTTTCTTTCATTTTTTTTACCCTTTGCTTATGGTATATATATACTTTTCAAAGAGTTGGATACAGGACTGAAAGGAGGATTGTTAAGTTCTATGATGATTTTGTTTTCTGTACATATGCTTATTGAAGGGTATATCACTGCTTCCGGAGCTTATCTCTGCTTTTTATTATGGCTTAGTTTATCCGAAAGCGAACAAATTTTACAACCAACTACTAACAAAAAACTTTTATCAGCATGATATTTTTTATTCCTTCGGTTATAATCCGTTTATACAAACTGTTACCCCGGATATATAGAATGCGTATCTGGATGACAGGAATGACTATTTTTCTTATGTCTGTTTTTGATCTGCTGGGTACAGGGGCATTACTTCCCATCCTATTATTGGTGTTGGATGAAAAAACGATCGATAAGAATGAATATTTATCCGGGATATACCAATGGGGGGAGTTTACTGATTTTTCATCCTTTGTGTTTTTTATTTGTGTTTCTATCCTGTCGTTTACAATTGTCCGGGTAGTGGTCTGCACATGGCTGTTATACATGCAGAACAAGCGTTTGTTTACTATCTCCAGCTATTTGTCCCTGCATTTGTATAACTATTATTATCAAAAAGGTTTTTTGTATATCAAGCGACATAACAGTCTAACTTTGATCAATAAGGTCAATGGTATCTCAGATAATCTGATACTCGGATATTTGGTTCCTTATACCCAATTGATTTGTGAATGTGTGGTTATGTTGTCTATTCTGGTAGGTTTGATACTGTTCAATGTCTATGTTTTTCTATTAGTTTTGTTAACCTTTATTCCAATTACCTTGATATATTATCGTTTTTCCCGTTCCCGTATGGAGGTTTACGGAAACATGTTATTCCGGTTAATTCCTTTGAAAGGAAAATTGTTACAGCAAACCTTTGTCGGCTATACGGATATGGAAATGAGCCATTCTTTTTCGAAAAGTTTCGGCGGTTTTCAGGATTTAATGATCAAACAAAATCGGATTAATGTACGGCGTTTATTATTGAACGGATCTTTACAAAAAGCATTGGAGATTGCAATTGTTTGTTCGTTGGTTGTATTGATTCTGGCCACCCGGTTTTTTGAATTACCCTCTTTGGGACTGATAATAGGTTTGTTTGCGATAGCTGTTTATCGTGTCCTTCCCGGCTTGGTTCGCAGTTCCGGATTTATATTCCAAATGAAAGGAAATTCATTTGCTTCCGAATTATTGAGTGACCTGGAAGCAGAGCAAAAAGAAATACATGTATTGGATCAACAGCTACTAGATTTTCAAGATGTCATATCGATTCGCTCTCTTTCGTTTTCTTATGATAAAGAGGTGCAGGTGTTAAAAGATATATCCCTGGATATTCATAAAGGCGACTTTACCGGTTTTCGTGGAGAATCGGGTTCCGGAAAATCGACTTTATTCCACCTGTTACTGGGTTTTCTTCAACCGGATGCAGGAGATATTTATGTGGATGATGTTCCCCTGTCGGCAGATAGATTGGAATCGTGGAGGCGTAAGATAGGTTATGTTTCCCAACAATTATTTATGGTTGAAGGTACTTTGTTGGAAAATATAGCGATGGGAGTGGATGGAGTGGAAATCGACAGGGATCGAGTCGGGGAGGCAATCCGTTTGGCATCGTTGGATAGTTTTATTAAAACCTTACCGCATGGTCTGGATACCCCGATAGGAGAAGGAGGATGTATGCTTTCGGGCGGACAACGCCAACGACTCGGTATTGCACGCGCTTTGTATAAACAGGCAGAAATATTGATGTTCGACGAAGCAACCTCTTCTCTGGATGAAACGACGGAGCATGCCATCAATGATGCGATTGTCCGGTTGTCGGAAGAATGCCCCGGATTAACTCTGTTGGTCATTTCCCATCGTTCGGAGTCATTGGCTGTTTGTCGTAAAATAGTAGATCTGAAGGACTTGAATAAAATATAGCGGGATGGAGCAGACATATATAAAAACATACGTAATCAACCTTCCGAAAGATACAGAGCGTCGGATTTACATCACTAAAGAAATAAGTAAAATAGCTTATCTTGATATTGAGTTTGTAGATGCGGTAGATGGTAGAGAGCTCGGAAAAGAAAAACTCAGTGAAAATTTTGATTTCAAAAAAAGTAAGAATTATCAGTCTTATGATTTATTATTGGGTGAGGTTGGCTGTACTTTGAGTCATTTAGAGTGTTATAAAAAATTACTTGCATCAGATCAGGAGTTTGCTCTGATTGTTGAAGATGATATAGGTTTTAAATGGAATGAGCCGTATGATGATATATTGAAAATAAGTGCTCGTTATATTAGGAGTAAAAAACCTTTAGTTTTATTGAATTTCGCTTTTTTCGATTATATGGGAAAAGGTATTTCAGTTAAAGATAATTATAAAATATATAAGACATATAAGGCGGCATCTGCAACAATTTATTTTATTAACAGACAAGCTGCAAATATGATTGTATCAGCCGGACCTCCTTTTTGGGTTGCAGACGATTGGAGTTTATTTCGTAGGAAAGGAATTCGCATTGATGCTCTGTATCCCTCGTTTGTTTATCATAATGATAACTCTTGTTCTTCGATCGGTTCTGAAAGAAAAAAACGGACGCTAAGATTTCCTCGTTCGTGGATGGAGTTTCGTGTTCTGGCAGATGAAGGTTTCCGGATACTACTAAAGAAATTGGGTATAATGAAACATAAGGAATTTATCCGTTATCGTGAATAGAAAACAAGGAAGATATGTCGTTGTCCGCATGCCTTCCCTGTTTAAATACTCTATGCCAGGAGTTTCATCAGATACCCGCTTGCTGCGCAGACGATTAATGCCCATCCCATCATATTTTCGGGGGAGGGGGAGCTTTCCGGTAAAGCGAGAGTATCGTTCCGATGGCAGCCAGGGCCACTTCCGTGTTGTGTAGGATGAGTGCCAGTGTGGCTACTGTCGCCAGGCTCAGGCTGATGGCATTGATGCCTCCCTTTGCCCCGAAAAATCAGGCGCGTCACGGATAACAAAAAGTCGAAGATAACTTTTAAAGTGTTCATAATAAAGAATCGTTTAATGTGTAATACCAGGCATTATACCGGTGATGTAGGAACTGATGCTAACCAGCATCTTCTGATAGTCAGACCGGTTGTCTCCGTTCATTTCACTGATGTAGTGGCTGTATGAAATCTCTTTGGCATACGCTTCAGGATGAAAACTCATAGCAGCTGCAAACGGATAAGCCGTAGTGATCAGCCGGGCAAAATCGAAGAAACTCTGTTGCGGCATCGGGTAAATACGAAACTGGAGATGCGACTTTTCTCCCGGTTCTGTTTTACTGCCATTCCAATAGATATTGGATTTGCCGTAGCCGGTAATCCCGAAGTAGTTGTGATACATTTTGCAGAGATCGCTTTCTCCCCAGCCGCTTTCAACAGCCGCCTGGGCAAGGATAACGACCGGATTCAGTTTGAAATGTTCTCCGGCTGCCTGGGCAGCCGGAAGAAACTGTTGGATAAACTCTTTTTTATGCATAATATGGATTATTCGATCACCGGTCTGTCATCGTCCGGAGTGGAAGGTGATGACTTTTCGGTAGATAACGGTTTAATTTCTTCATACGTAGCACTCTTGCGAATGTCGTTCAACATGGTTCCCGGAACATACACGATACGTGCGTTTTTAAAGAGAGAGGTGTCGAAATCATCGACAGTAGCAGCTCCTTTGCTGCCGGCTACCATGCGGAAATTACCCAGGCGGCCCATCTGGATGATATCGCCTTCTTCCAGACGCTCCTGCATGACAGACAGAAGGCCTTCGACTACCAGCATGACATCACCGATAAAAGCAGTGCTTCGCATGGCAATCATATCGCAAAGCTTTTGAAAACTGACTTTTTTCAACGAACGGATCTGTCCATAATACAATTTATCTCCCTTAGCAGCATCTTTGCTCATATCGGGACGTTCTACTACATGAAAATTTAATGACATAGCTTTGATAATTAATGATGAATAACTAATAATGAATAATTTGTTGGTTATCGATAACAATTCAAAGGTACGACAGGCGGGAAGGGGCAAAATGGGATGTGATAGGATAGGATGGAATACGGGAAAATATAATGAAATATCGTTGAATTTAATGGGTTAAGATGTTGTTTATATGGCGTTTATTTTGTAAATTTAAAACATAAAACCAATAAAATAATATCTGATATGAACACCGACAATTATCCCGAAGAAAAGAAATTTGAGATCAGAACATATGGCTTTACGGAACTCGCCATGTTGTATAATCCGACATTGCAGCCGGCTTCAGCCGCCAATGCCCTGAGACGATGGATCAATTATAATCCCAAGCTATCTGCCGCCCTGGAAGAAGCCGGCTGGATAAAAGGACAGCGCAAGCTCACCCCGCTGCAAACCGAACAGATGCGGCGCTTTCTGGGGGAACCCTGAGAATTGAAATTAAGAATTTAAAATTAGACAGTACATACGGTTTAATTATTTATCTTTGTGTGACTACTACCCGAAAGAGTAGGTGAAATTATAGAATGAAGAAAGATATGGCAAAGAAAATACCTTATGGATTGACGGATTATGTTCGTGTTCTTACGGAAAATTATTATTATGTAGATAAGACACGATATATTGACGATTTGGAAAAGACGGCAGCTTTCCTGTTTTTGATCCGTCCGCGTCGCTTTGGAAAGTCTTTATTCCTGAGTATGCTTTACTGTTACTATGATGTGAGATATGCTGATAAATTTGACGAGTTATTCGGCAATCAGTACATCGGTAAACATCCTACCGCTGAGCAAGGAAAATATCTGGTGCTATATTTCAATTTCAGTGCCGTTCGTGGTACGGGACAAGCGTTGGAAGATAATTTCAATGGTTATGCTAAAATTCAGATGGAGGGTTTTGCCGATCAATATGCTTCGTATTTTGAACCGGGTTTCCCAAAAGAAATCAGGGAACTGAAGACGGCAGCCGATCAGTTGAACTTTATTGGTAAACGTGCCGCTATGCTAGGGGTACCTATTTATCTGTTGATCGATGAATATGATAATTTCACCAATACGATATTATCCAGTGAGGGTAATAATGTGTATCGTGCCCTGACACATGATTCAGGTTTTTATCGCGGATTTTTCAATATTGTCAAAGCAATTACTACCGGGCCGGATGCACCAGTTAAGCGAATGTTCATTACCGGTGTGTCGCCTGTAACGTTGGACGATGTTACGAGTGGGTTCAATATCGGGACAAATATAACGACTGATGAGCAATTTAATTCGATGGTAGGTTTCAGCGAATCGGAACTATTCGATATGCTATCTTATTATCAATCGGAAGAAATGCTGGCTGATCCTATCGATGATATTGTCCGGATGATAAAGCCCTGGTACGACAATTATTGTTTTGCCAAAGAATGCATTGGTCAGACGATGTATAATTCGGACATGGTTCTCTATTTTCTGAATAATTATCTGCAGAAAAAACGTCCTCCTTCCGATATGCTGGATCGTAATATTCGTACGGATTATAGTAAATTGCGTCATTTTATCCGTATCGACAAGATGCAGGAAGAAGGTCGTTCGGTTATAACCCGCCTGATCGATACCGGCGAGGTGAACGGGAATGTGATTAAAGATAGTTTTCCCGCAGAGAATCTAGCTGATCCGGGTAATTTTGTTTCTTTATTATACTATTTCGGTCTACTGACTTATGACCGGGTGGAGTATGGAGAAACAATAATGAAAGTTCCCAACCTGGCTGTTCGCGAACAGATTTACAGTTACCTGGTAGAAGCGATGAAAGAACGTGAATCGGTCGTTTTTCCGTTTATGGAATTATCCGATCGTATGCGTCGTATGGCCTATTTCGGAGAATGGGAAGCAGCCTTGGAATTTTTTGCCAAACAAGTAGATAAGAAAGCTGTCCTTCGCGATGCGATCTATCAGGAAACGACCATTAAGACATTAATGGTGGCTTATATGGGGTTGACGGATTATTTTATCATCTGGCCGGAATTTGAAGCGGGTCGCGGTTTTTCTGATCTTTATTTAATGCCTAATCTGGCTAATTATCCGGATATGCAGTATTCATACCTTATAGAGTTGAAGTTTCTGAAACGGGACGATACGACAACGAAGGTAGAGTCGTTGATACAAGAGGCAGAAACACAATTACGTCGTTATGCCTCCGATGAAAAGGTACTTGCCAGTACCGGTAATACCCGCCTGCGTCTGCTTGCTGCAGTTTACAGAGGTTGGCAGCCGGAGGCTTTACGCGAATTTGAATAGTCGATTAACATCTGAATTAGAAAATATTGAACCTACTTTTGGCTTGATCCAAAAGTAGTCAAAAGATCAAGGCTGCACCTGGTTCGCTACTCCGCATCCTACGTTCGCTGTCGCCTCCGAACTCGCTTCGCTCAGACAGCGGATGCTCCGACCGCTCACTCCGGCTGCTACGCTTTACGCTCGCCAGCTGATGCCTTTCCAAGGAAGCTCCGCTTCCTCTAAGGATTGCCGATACAGCCTGTTATAAAGGTGTCGGTATCGGCCATCCCCAAAGAACGTTTCGCGTTCTCCGAAAGGCCTTCGGCGGGTGAGCGTCCGCGAAGGGGAAAGACGAAGCGTCAGGAGGCTGCGCTGTTTGAGCGAAGCGAGTTCGCAGACGACAGCGTAGTCTTTCACCGTAGCAGCGAAGCCGGTGTAGCCTTGAACTTTTGGTTACTTTTCTTTCAAGAGAAAAGTAACATTCACATCTGTCAATAATTGAACCATTGCTATCTACTAAAGATTAAACCAAATCTTGAACTACCGACTACTTCTTTCCGCTACGTAAGGAAAGACAAACTCTGAATTAATATGAAATATGTTACAGTAATCCCCGCTCGCGGCGGGTCGAAACGTTTTCCAGGGAAAAATATATATCCCTTGGGAGGAATCCCTTTATTGGCTCATTCCATCCTTTATTCCCGAAAGGTTCTACCCGATACGGAAGTATATGTATCGACAGACAATGAGGAAATCGCAGAAGTGGCCCGTCGCTATGGGGCAGGAGTTATCGAACGGCCGGAAGAACTATCCGGCGATCGGTGTTCGACCGATTCGGCTTTGCAGCATGCTGCAATCGAACTCCTTCTGGTAGGAAAGGAGTTCGATTATATGATCCTGTTGCAAGCGACGAATCCTCTTCGTCCTGATGGAATGATGGAAGAAGCATTACAAACGATAGAGACTGGTACATACGACAGCCTGTTCACGGTATCTCCTTTAGTTCGTAAGCTGGGACGTTTGACAGATGGCCGGTTCATTCCCTGGAACTTTACATTCGGACAACGCAGTCAGGATATGGAACCGCTTTATTTTGAGAACGGATTATTATATATCAGTCATAGGGAATTGATCCTGAAAAGTCGTATCCGGGGGGAATCGTTATATTCATTGATTGTCGATCATCCGTTCGGCTATCTGGATATCGATACGCAGGAAGATTTTGAAATGGTAGCCTATTATAGTCATAAATATAATAAAGAAAAAATCAAATAAATAAGATGAATCTGTTAGGTCGTTATAAGACAATAGTTTATCTCCCCAATCCCTATGCATTGTTGCAATATTATTTACTTGCTCCCTGTAAGGAAGAGGAAACTTTATTTTTCTTTCATGAAAAGTTTCCGGTATCTATCGTACAACGTATATCCGGGGCAAAGATATTATCTGAAAAAAGGAAATTCCGCAGTACTTCCTTGCTGACAATCTATTGGTTTGCATTACGGAATCGCAATCTGCCTGTTTATTTGGGAGGGTGGTTACATTTCACCAATTTATTTATAAGGCTGTTTAAACATCTATTTTATTTGGAAGATGGAACACTTTCTTACGAAGCCGTAACGGAGCCGGAGTATCAGGTTACAAAAAAAGAAAAAGTGCGGTGGAGAAGATGGATGTATGGCGATACATATCCTCCTTTCGGATTAGCGGATGGTGTTGAATGTATTTATTTAACCGGCATTTTACCCATACCGGATATTATCCTTCCAAAAACAAAAGTAATCGACTTAAAATCATTGTGGCAACGAAAAAGCCCGACAAAGAAAAAAAGGATACTGGATGTTTTTATGTTTGAAGAAAACACTCTTGAATTAATGAAAGCATGTGATACACTTCTGTTGACTCAACCCTTTAGTGAATATTCATTAGTTTTTACCGAATCAGATAAGATAGAGGTTTATCGCAGGTTGCTTGCCGGTCAGGATGAATCGAAAGTGTTGATAAAAGTTCATCCGTATGAAAAAACGGATTATTCCGTTTATTTTCCTTCGGCACAAATCCTAAATACACCTTGTCCGTTGGAATTACTCCTGTTGCAGGAGATCACTTTACATAAAGTGATTACGGTAAATTCAACAGCTGTGTTCAGTCTGGGAGATGGAATTGAAAAGGTTATTTCCGGATATGACGTTACTCCTGCCCTGATAGAGGAAGCGAAAAGGCGTAATATTTACAATGGCATCTCAAATAAACAAGTAACAAGATAGTCAATAACCGATATGCTCAGGCGAGTGTTAAGTAGAATAAAGAGAACGCTTTATCCATTTTATTTCAACCTGAAGTGTGTGAATAAAGAACGTGTACGAGGTCTAAAAATGTCACCGTTATATGCCGACGGGATGATCTTGCAATGCAATAAACCCCTTCGGATACAGGGACAGGCTTGTTCCGGAGAATGGGTAACAGTCCGTATAGCCGGACACATGCAACAAACCTGTTGTCGGTCTGACGGCAGATGGGAGGTCGTATTGGAGGCTATTCTTCCCGGCGGTCCTTTCCGGATGGAAGTTAGTACCCCTAAAAAGCAACTGGTTTATAAAGATGTGTATGCCGGAGAAGTTTGGCTTTGTTCGGGACAAAGTAATATGGTCGTAACTATGCGGAATTATCTACCTGAAAATAGAGATCCGAATAATCGGGTTCCATACCGTTACTTCAGTTTGTATCCATTTGCTCCCACTTATCCGGGTAAATGGGCCTGGGGAGTGAACCGTTGTATAAACCGGTACCGTTATATATCGTATACAGGTTGGCGGGAATGTCGTAGTCCTTTTTTAGGAGATTTGTCTGCTATTGCCTATTATTATGGGGAAGAATTATCTTCCCGTTTGGGTATTCCGGTCGGTCTGATTGTCAATCCGGTGGGAGGAACAGCTGAATATTGTTGGATTGAACGGCACATTTTACAACAGGAGTTTCCCGAAATATTGAGTAACTGGTATGAAAACAGTCGGGTAACGGAATGGATGAAAGAGCGGGCAATAGAGAATATAGGGAAAAGTATACCGGAACAGGAACAATTGCATCCGTATCATCCCGGCTATTGCTATGAGGTATGTATCCGTCCGATAAAAGGGTATCCGATCCGCGGATGTATCTGGTTTGCCGGTGAAAGTAGCGCCCAGTTGAACGATTCAGTTCAGTTTGAACGTTTACAAGAACTGTTGATTCGTAGTTGGCGGACAGATTGGGGAGAATGTTTTCCTTTTAATTATGTGCAATTACATGGCATGAATTATGAGAATGCATTTGGAAAAGGGACAAAGTATTATTATTCTGAAATCCGGGAGGCGCAGCGTAAATTGCTGAAGAAAATACCTTATGTCGGTATGGCTGTCTCTTACGACTTATCGGTTGAAGATAATCCTCATTTTAAAAATCGTCGACCTATGGGTGAACGCCTCGCTCGTCTGGCATTGCATTATACATACGGACAGAAAGATATTGTACCATGCGGCCCTCAGCCTCGTGAAGCATGGCTTCACGAGAACTTAATACGTATTAAGTTCGATTTTGCTTCAGGGTTGCAAACCTCGGACGGAGCTTCAGTACAGACGATAAAGGTGGCAGGAGCAGATGGTAAATTTTATCCTGCCGACGGAAGAATAGAGGAGGAGCAATTGCTTGTCGCCTGTCCGGAAGTGCAGTCTCCCTGCCGGGTTCATTATGCATTCGACGCATATCCCTGTAAAGCCAATCTGGTCAACGGCAACGGTTTACCTGCAGCAGCATTTGAAATAGAAATAACTCAGTAAAAATATCAGGAAACTTATATGAAAAACGAATTGCTCATTGCCGGTCGGCCTGTTGGACCGGCATATCCTCCTTTGATCGTAGCCGAATTGGGTATCAATCATGAAGGCTCGTTGCAGACCGCATTCGAGATGGTGGATGCAGCAGCACGTGCAGGCGTGGAAGTGTTGAAACATCAGACGCATATCGTAGAGGATGAAATGTGCGGAGTGGCAAAACAGGTAGTGCCCGGCAATGCGGATGTCTCCATCTATGAAATAATGAATCGTTGCGCACTTTCGGAAGAAGATGAAACCGCGTTGCAGAAATACGTACAGTCGAAAGGCATGATCTTTATCAGTACCCCCTTTTCACGTGCGGCAGCCGATCGCTTGCAACGGATGGATGTACCGGCGTTCAAGATAGGTTCGGGAGAATGCAATAATTATCCTTTGCTGGAGCATATCGCCCGGTTCCATAAACCGGTGATATTGTCTACCGGAATGAATACGATCGACAGTATTCGTAAAGCGGTAGATATTTTTAAAGAATATCATGTACCTGTAGCTCTTTTGCATACAACGAATCTTTATCCGACTCCGGCCAATCTGGTTCGTTTGGGAGCCATGCAGGAAATGGCGGAGGCTTTTCCCGGTTATGTATACGGCTTGTCCGACCATACGACAAGCAACCTGGCCTGTCTCTCTGCCGTTGCCCTGGGTGCCTCGATTGTAGAACGTCATTTTACCGACCGGATGGATCGTCGTGGGCCGGATATCTGTTGTTCGATGGATGAACAGGCAACACGCGAACTGATAGAGCAAAGCCGTATGATCTATTCGATGCGTGGCGGACATAAAGGACCTTTACCGGAAGAACAGGTAACGATCGATTTTGCTTACGCAACAGTCGTTACGATCCGTCCCGTAAAAAAAGGCGAATGTTTTACTCGGGAGAACCTTTGGGTGAAGCGTCCCGGCGTGGATGGTATCCTGGCCGATTCGTATGAAAGTATATTGGGGAAGAAAGCAACTGTGGATATCGATGAAGATGTACAGTTACTGTATGATATGATTGAGAAATAAAAAAGTATGAAACGTATCTTGTTTGTAACCGGAACGCGTGCCGATTTCGGAAAGTTGAAGTCGTTGATAAAGATACTGGATAGCCATCCGGATTTTGAAGTTTCGATTTTTGTTACCGGTATGCATATGCAGAGTTTGTATGGATCGACTTATCTGGAGGTAGAGCGTTGTGGTTGTAAAAGAATTTTTAAGTATCTGAACCACACATCCGAAGCAACAATGGATCTGACCCTGAGTAAAACCATCGATGGGCTGTCTACTTATCTGAAAGAAAATCGGGCCGACCTGATTGTCGTTCACGGTGACAGGGTGGAAGCTCTGGCGGGAGCTATCACCGGTAGTTTAAATAATATCCTGGTTGCCCATATCGAAGGAGGAGAATTGTCAGGCACGATCGATGAATTGATCCGTCATGCGGTCAGCAAACTGAGTCATACACATTTTGTGGCCAACGACAAAGCCCGGTGTCGTTTGATACAGATGGGAGAACAGGAAGAGTCTGTTTTTGTGATCGGTTCTCCTGATATGGATGTCATGTTTTCCGATGAACTACCGGCTCTGACTACAGTAAAGGAATACTACGAAATACTTTATGATAACTATGCTATCGTGATGTACCACCCGGTAACTACGGAGTACGATCGAACTGCCTTGCATGTCAATCGGCTGGTAGAGGCTTTATTGAAGGATACACATAATTATGTTGTGATCTATCCAAATAACGACTTGGGATCGCATCTAATACTGGATACCTATGAACGGTTAAAAAAACATCCTCGTTTCCGCCTGATCCCTTCGATGCGCTTTGAATATTTTTTATCGTTGCTGAAGAATGCGGAGTTTATTGTCGGCAATTCGAGTGCCGGTGTCCGTGAAGCTCCGGCTTACGGGGTTCCCTGTATCAATATCGGCAGCCGTCAACAGAATCGGGCCAGTTCTTCTTTTATCTGTAATGTTCCCGAAGATCCGGAGCATATACTGACGGCTATCTCCGGTATCGGGCCGATAGCGGTAAAACCGGAATATACTTTTGGCAAAGGTAGTAGTGCGGAGAAGTTTCTGGAACTGTTGAGTTCTCCTGCTTTTTGGGGTATTTCCCGGCAAAAGCAATTCAGGGATCTGGATAAAATTTAATACACTAAGTATAGTAATATGAAAAAGGCTCCGTGTACATGTCCTTTATGTGTAAAAGGGGATTATAATCCGGTCGACTATATGGTCGATTTGTCCGAATTGGAGAGAGAGCGTCTTTGTGGTGTAAGTGGTTTGATGCGTGTAAAAGATGAAGCCCGTTGGGTGGCTCAAAGTATCGATAGCTGTATAGCTGCATTGGATGAACTGATCATTTGCTATCAGGAAAGTACGGATGGAACAGAGGAAATAGTAGAACAAAAAAGGTTGCAATATCCGGATAAAATACGTACTTTTTTCTATGCACCTCCGGTATATACCCATAATCTTTCAAAAGAGGACTTTCAATATGCGGTGGGGCTTCCAGAAGATTCTGTTCATTTGTTAAGTAATTATTATAATTATACCTTATTGAAGGCCCGCTACCGGTATGCCGTGAAAATAGATGCCGACCAGATTTATTTTTCAGACCGGTTGAAGCGACTTTGCGATGCTTATCGGAATGAGTTGCAACAGAAGATTACTTTGGGTGAATATATGGCAGATAAATATCTGGAAATATTCAGAATCATATTGGGTATGTCTTTCAATATGTTTTTTTTGCGGTTAATTGATTTTCTTCCATTTCAAAAAACAGTGTTCAGACAATATAACGCATACCTGTTTAAACAGGTATGCCGGATAAAATGTATGACCATTTTATCCGGCATAAATTTGTCTAAGAAAAATGGTAAATGGGGCATAGCAGGATTCAAGGAAAATATAGGTACCTCTTTAGCTTTTAATGGTTCTGGAGATACTTTTATATTTCAGATATCCGATCATACCTTTTTTTCCCCTATGTATCAAACGTATGACCCGAAAGAAGTAACGTATAAAATCGTATATAATGATTATTATAAAAAATATCGGATCATTGAAAGGTTTCATCATAATAATTGCTTATCCCTGTATGGCGGATTTTGTTGGTATCATATGAAATTTGCAGATTGTGAAGAAAGTGAAGGCCATTTGATAGACCAAAAAGTTGAATTGGTTGATTTTTTTAAGATGTCTCTATACGATCTGATAAAAGGCAATATACTGGATATAAGGAAATATCATTTTAAATATCATTTGTTTTCATTTGTTTATGATAAAAATATACCACCTGTTAACCAAATAATAAAATAAATAACAAATCATGAGAAAAAGAATTTTAGAAGGAATAGCCGGCTTTGGTTTGCTGGCCGTTCTGCCGGCTTGTCATACACAGGAACAAGCAGTGACAAACGACATTTATGAAGTAGCAAGTCAGGTGCAAGCAGCTTCGGGAGAAGATAGTAATATTACTGATCCGGCCGGACTGCCGGCTAGAAGCATCCTGATCCCCCAATTACAAATCGATGCCCAGTCTGTTTACAACCGGATGATCAATTATATCACTCCGGATGAAGAACTGGCTCCGAAGGTGGTTTCCCAACTTCTTTCTGTGTATATCGATTATCCGGCAGGAGGCGTATCGGTCAATCCCAAATACGGCAATAACCGGGCTGAACTGACAAAACTGGAAGAACATCTGAAACCCCTTTTACAATCGGCAGCCGGTGGTATAACGAAAATCCGTATCACCGGCTATGCCTCTCCCGACGGTAGTACGAAGGAAAATGAACGCCTGGCCGGAAACCGTTCCATCCTGTTCAAGGCCTATTTGCAGAAACAATACAACTTGCCTGATAATGGCCTGGTTACAGTCGATTGGGTTGGTGAGGATTGGGACGGTTTAAAAGAACTCATTGCTAAATCGGATAAGAAATATAGCGGCCGTGTTCTAGCTATATTTCAGCTGACCGACGATCCTGATAACCGCCGTAAACAAATTAAAGCAATGGATAACGGAGCTGTATATAAAGACATTGAAAAAAGTTTTTTCGGCCGCTTGCGGCGTATGGAACTGGCTGTGGAGACAGAGTCGCAGACTGTTCCGGTTAACAATCCTGACCTGATAGAACAAATTTACAGCCAACCGGAAAAGGTTGCTTTGACTGACTTTATCCGTGCCGCTTCCCTGTACCGTCCGGGGACAGATCAATATCGTGAAGTATACGAGTTGGCTGCTTACACCTATCCATCGTGTGCTGTAATCCAATTGAATGCCGCTGCTGCTGCTTTATCGCAGGGGGATAAAGAGTCTGCCCGTTACTTCTTCAATCAGGCCGGTAGAGATCGACGCGCTTATAATAATCTGGGTGTATTGTCATTGATGGATGGCAGTAAAGAAACGGCAACAGCTTATTTTCGTAAATCACTTCCGCAGAATCCGAGGCTGGCTCGTGAGAATCTGAGGATAGTAAATGAATAAAAAAAGGTAAATGAAAAAATTTTTGTTACATAGTTTGCTTTTTCTTTTTCCTTTGGTTATCGTTACTTGTTTATACGACTTTTTAGTCGGTCAATATTTGAAAAAGAGCGATGCTATACTTTACAAAAGATGGAACATGCTGTATAATCCTATAGAAGCGGATGTTCTGGTTGTCGGTAATTCACGTGCCGGATGCCATGTCGATCCATTGTTAATAGACAGTATTCTGCATGTGAAATCTTATAATTTAGGGGTATCAGGGGGGCCGATTGAAATATCGGATGTGGCATGGAAACTTTATCGTTCTCATAATAATAAAAAACCCCGGTTGATTCTGTGTAATATCGATTTTCTATGGCTGGGAGCATATCATATGTCTTACTCTTCCATAAAAGAAGATTATCTGATTTTTTTGAATGACCCCTACTTTTCTGAACTGACAGAAGAAATGGATATTTCTTTTTTCGATTTATATGTTCCCGGTATGAAATATAGGGGAAATAGCAAGCTTGTGCTGAATTTTTTGAAAGATAAAATCGATTCGCCAAAAAATGAATATGTTATTTTTAGAAAAGGTGCAGTCTTGCTGAAACAGGAAATGATGGAACTAGGGCTTTTATCAGAGAGTCGTGTTTTTGAAAGGGGAGTAAAACGTATAGATATGTTTTATCGTTTTTTGGATGAATGTCAGGGAGAAGGGATACAGGTCGTTTTGTTCAAAAGTCCGATACAGCAGATTGCCTATAAGGATTTATCGAATATAGAAGATTCGTTTTTGTTGATAGACAGCGTCTCTTCTGTTCGTCGACTACCCTTGTTGGATTATACTGATTTTATGATCGAAGATAATTCTTGTTTCTATGACCCTGTTCATTTGAATTATAAAGGTGCAGAACTTTTTTCTGTCCGTTTGGCGCATGACGTTGATTCTTTACTAACTGAGATGAAAATAAGATTGTAATATGCTGTTCAATTCCATGGAGTTCGGGGTCTTTCTTCCGATTGTGTTTTTACTGTATTGGTTTGTCTTCGGCAGGAACCTTAAATTACAGAATTTGTTTATTGTCGCTGTCAGTTATCTGTTTTACGGATGGTGGGACGTTCGTTTTTTGTTCCTGATCGCACTGACTACACTGGTGAGTTTTATATCCGGCCGGCTGATCGCTTATTTCCGGAAAAAAGATTCCGGAAAAGCGGATCGTTGGTTTAACAACCGTGCGTGGCTGGTTAGCGTCGGCAATATTATATTTAATCTGGGTATCCTGGGCTATTTCAAATATTATGATTTCTTTGTAACGAGTTTTGTGGAGGCTTCCCATTTGCTGGGAATATCCTTGCAGGTCCGTACGCTCGGTCTGGTCTTGCCGGTAGGCATCAGTTTTTATACATTCCAGGCATTGAGTTATACGATCGATGTATATAAGGGAAAAATGGAAGCAACGAATGATATTGTTTCGTTTTTTGCTTATGTCAGTTTCTTCCCTCAATTGGTAGCCGGTCCTATCGAAAGAGCAACACAGTTGTTGCCACAATTCTATAAAGAGCGGATCTTCTCTTATCCGGCAGCTGTTGATGGTTTGCGGCAGATTTTATGGGGATTGTTTAAGAAAGTGGTAGTAGCCGATAGTTGTGCGGCTTTTGTAGATCAGATTTATGCGGACTATATCACAAAGCCGTCTCTTAGCTTGATTCTGGCCGCTGTTTGCTTCTCTATTCAGATTTATTGTGATTTTTCCGGCTATTCGGACATAGCGATCGGTACGGCCCGGCTGTTCGGTATTCGCCTGATGAAAAACTTTAATGTGCCTTATTTCTCACGTGATATAGCAGAGTTCTGGCGGCGTTGGCATATTTCGCTCACTACCTGGTTCAGGGATTATGTTTATATACCTTTGGGCGGTAGCCGAGGCAATCGTTGGCAGAGTGTTCGTAATACATTGATCATATTTACGCTTAGCGGGTTCTGGCATGGGGCAAACCTTACATTTTTGTTTTGGGGGTTTTTTAATGGTTTGTTGTTCCTGCCTCTATTGTTGGGAAAGAAAAATCGCAGGCATATCGATATGCCTGGCGAAGGCAAAACTTTGCCTTCGCCAGGCGAGGCCGTATCCATATTTTGGACTTTTATACTGGTGACGGTCGGTTGGATATTCTTTCGTTCGGAGACGATCACTCAAGCGTTTGATTACTTGTCGAAGATATGTAGTTTCTCATCTGTGGCAGACTGGTCTTTGGCTTTAATCCCTAAAAAAATATATTTTTTTATCCTGGTGCTATTCTTGTGCGAATGGTTTCAGCGTGATAAGGATCATGTATTACAAATAGATATGTTTCCCCGTTGGGGGCGGTATATGGTTTATTACAGCATTGTAATGGCCCTTTTCTTTTTAACGAAGCTGGAGGATGTACCCTTTATTTATTTCCAGTTTTGAACCTGCATTAGCACATTATTATACGTCAAATTGTGAAACTCTATTATTTTGAAATATAATGAAGAAAAAGATTCGTTGTTATTTTATTGACTTTTGGCTGGGATTTGATTACAGATATCATTTGAATTTTTTATTATCCGAATACGATATAATAATCGACAAAGAAAATCCGGATTACCTTTTTTATTCTTGTTTCGGATATGAACATTTACGGTATAATCGTTGTATAAAGATATTTTATTGTGGTGAGAATCTGATCCCTGATTTGAACCTCTGCGATTATGCTGTAAGCTTATCTGAAATTCAGTGTGGCGACCGTACGTTTACGAATCGGTTATTCGGCTGCCAGAATAATTATTCTCCGGATTTGAATATGGAGGAATTACTCAATCGTAAATTCTGCAATTTTGTTTATTCGAATAATAGGAATGCAGATCCTTTTCGTGAAAAGATATTTAATGCCCTGTCAAAATATAAACGGGTCGATGCGGGAGGGACTTTCCTGAATAATATGGGAGAAAAGGTAAAGGATAAATATTTGTTCCTGAAAGAATATAAATTTACTTTGGCGATCGAAAATTCAACTCAACCGGGTTATGTGACGGAGAAGATTTTTGATCCGTTTAAGGCACAGTCATTGCCGATATACTGGGGCTCCCCCAGTATCAGTTCGAACATTCGTTCGAACTCGTTTGTCAATCTAATGGATTTTTCGACTATAGAAGAGATGGTGGAAGAAATAATCCGCTTGGACAACGATGATGCCGCCTACCTGAAAAAAATAACTACTCCTTTCTGGCCATATGGAAATAGTTTCATGGATTATTATAATGGCGAAAGAGAAAAGCAACTGGTCTTTTTCCGAAATATATTCGATCAATCTTTATGTGAAGCTTACAGACGGACAGAATATGGATATGTACAAAATATGATTAAAGAATTGATTATAGAGAAAAAAATATGGAGTTGTTTAAAAAAGTTTGCAAAGAAAATAATCCATAAATGAAATAGGTATGTTTTGAAATGTTAAGACTAGACTTTTGAATTCAAAAGTACCTTATTTTAAAGTCAAAAGTACATACATTTTTAGCAGGTAAAGCATTCTCTTCCGGGCATAAATGATCTGTTTATGCAAAAATTTTTTATCAAATGTCGGGAGGAGGGGATCAGCTGTCTTTTCCTGCCTTTAGAATTAATATTCAAAAACAATCCGACCCGGTCGGGAAGATTGTCGAATGCGCCGTTTTCCTGCGTACTACCCATCTGGTGAAAGAGAAAAAGACATGGCAAAAGTTTTCAAAACGTTTCTTTGAAGTGTATCGACCTACGATACTCGAATATTTCGGGTACCGGCCGGATGTGCTGGAGGTAAAGAAGGTGAAAGTAAACGACTCCCGGTTATTTATGGCTGTCATGACAGCCCTGTTAAAGACGGGGCGGTTCGATTGCCAGGCAAAAGAACTGGCGGTAGCGATCGATTCTGTATTCGATCCGGATCTCAAATATTCCAGCATATTGCAGGGTTTGTATGACAACTTGCTGGAATATGAGTCTGTTTTAAGTTTTTTTACCGATTATAAGAAGAATGATTTCAAGTAATAATTAGTTAACACGCTTGGAATGAGGATGCTTTATTCTGCTTTCCTTGTATTTTTATAAAAACCGCAGCCGGTATATGGAATGTACCTTTGCTTGTAATCGGATAGTTAACCGGCTGGTCTTTAAAATTTTTTGATGGTCCCCTTTGTATTTATTATAAATAATATTTCTTCTATATTAAAGAGAGCTGTAACAAGGGGTGTAATCGTTACGGATCGTAAGCGGTTTGATGATTATGAAAATCAAAAACTTTCAGATGTGCCTTTGCCGGGACTTTTGCCGGGACATTTCAAATATTAAACAAAAAGGGTAGAATTATGAGGAAATGTAAGGAAAGCATGACACCGGGTTACCGTAAATGCGGTTATCTGAAGGTAGGAAGAAATGTGCTGAAAGCTTTTTTCAGCGGCGACGGCGAACAAAGCCGTCTGGCAGCCGTGTGGCTGTGTGTACAAACTTTTGCGTATTTCAGTGAAGGAGTGGTTTGTCTGAATGACTTCTCGTATGTGTGCCGTCCGGGAGAATGGGTGACTTCGTTTACGGAAATTGCCGGTTTGACCGGTTTGTGCCGTAAATCGGTTAAGCGATGCCTGGAGCGATTGGAGAAAAATCTGTTTTTGCAGGTAAAAGATCTGGATAGCTATAAGCTGATCGTCCTGATGAACTACGAACAGCAAGTCGTGATTAAGAGAGATACGGCAAACAATCCGACGGATCTTCCTCCTGCAGGAACGGAAGGAGGCGATGGCTTCTTTGATGCGATCAATAATTTTTATACTCATCAAAACGGGCAGAAAGGAGCGGTGAACTGATGAATGCGAATACAAACAACAATCCCGGGCAGGTACATGTCTGTCAGGATATCGAAAAAGCAGTGATTGCCGGTTTGCTGAGTAGTCCGGATGCCATCTTCGACGTAATGGGCCGTTTACGTCCTGAAATGTTCTACCATCCCGGACTCCGGTTTGTTTATACTTCGATCCTGTCGTTGGTGGATGCCGGCAAAGGGGTGGATATGCTGACGGTCGAACAGGAAATGATACGGTTGGATCTGTCGCAGTACGAACGGTTGAACGGGTTGTCTTTCCTTTCGGATATGTTGCTCGACGTGCGCAGCGATCACCATATCCGTTATCATGCGGACGAACTGGTCGATAATTATATACTGCGCCGAATGCAGGAGGAATTGAAGAAGAAAGAAACGGAAGTGGCCCGGCCGTCGGCGGATGTGACGGAACTGTTGAACGGGCTGGATCATGTGGTCGATTCGTTGCGCAGCGAGCAGATGCATGTCTCGACCTTGGAAGAGGCAGCCAAGGTGGCTACCCGTGTGTTGACCCATTCATACCGGGAACAGGCAGAGCGTGAGACCGGAACGGACATGCATATCCGTACCGGTTTCGGCGAACTTGACCGGTTGACCGGCGGCCTGTACAAAGGCGAACTGGTGGTGATCCCTGCCCGTCCTTCGATGGGAAAATCGGCTGTTGCGCTGTGGATGGCTTTGTCGGCAGCCCGGCAAGGAAAAGCGGTTGCTTTTTTCAGTGTGGAAATGAGCAAGGAACAGTTGGTGATGCGTCTGCTTTCGATGCTGAGCGGGATCGATACCGACCGTCTGCGTTTCAAAGGAACTACCCGGTCGGAGCGCGAACGCCTGGAGAAAGCGCAACAGGAGTTGGAACAGCTTCCGATCATCCTCGAATATTGCGGTTCGGATACGATCGAGGAGATGCGTGCCAAGGCACAGGCGTTGCATAAGCAGGGGAAATTGGCTGTTTTGTTTATCGATTATCTGAACCTGATCAATATCGTCGTGTCGAAGAGTAACCTGCAGGAAACGACCGACCTGGCTATGGGGAATGTAGCCCGCAAAATCAAGCTGATGGCGGAAGAGATGGAGATCCCTGTCGTGTTGCTGGCACAGATGAACCGTGAAAGCGAACGCCGTCCGGCTCCGCACCTGCCTGTATTGAGCGATTTGCGTAACTCGGGAGCGATCGAACAGATAGCCGATGTGGTGGTTTTTGTCTACCGTGCCGAGAAATACAATATTTATTATGATCCGAAAACAAAGGAAGACTTGCGCGGAGTCGGTTTGATGCTGGTTGCCAAGAATCGCAACGGAGCGACTGGTACTGCTAAATTCCGCTACAATCCCGCTATGACCTGTTTGACGGATTATGATCCGAAAGTGATTTAGACGCAGATGATGCGAATGACGCGGATAAGAACTCACAGCTGTTAATCATGAATCTGAAAGATCGGATAAAACAAGTTGCCCGTTTGGAGGAGGTAGTGGAACGCTACCTTCCTCTGAAACGCGGAGGAAGTTCGGCGAAAACCCTGGTGGGGCTTTGTCCGTTCCATGCCGACCGGCATCCGTCGCTCTATGTGAATGTGAAAGAACAATATTACAAATGCTTTGCCTGTGGCGAGGGAGGCGATCTGTTCAAATTCGTACAGCGAATGGAAGGTTGCGACTTCCGTACGGCATTGCATAAGCTGGCAGCCTGGTATGGTTTACCGGATACAGGAAACGATTACCGACCGGTGAAATATCCTCCGGTACAACCGAAACAACAACCGGTACCGGTAGAACCGGTCAGTCAACTTTATATAGACAATCTGCTCCGTAACCACCGGATGGTACTGGATTTGCTGGAAGAATATGTCCCAGAAGAAGAAATCTTGCGGGAGACTTACAGTAGGTTCGAGGTGGGTATCGCCTCTTATTTTTTACCATCCGACTATGATGCATTCTGTAACCGCCTGATCTTCCCGATCCGCAACGAACGGGGTGAGTTGGTTGCTTTTGCCGGGCGTTATCGGGGAGAAACCGAAGGGACGGGTATTCGTAAATATATCAATTCATCGACCAGTCCGGTCTATCATAAAAGTGAGATATTGTATGGTTTGTATCAAGCGCAGGACGAAATACGTAAGCACAAATTTGTCTATATCACTGAAGGTTATAAGGATGTATTAGCCATGCACGCAGCCGGATTTCAAAACACGGTAGCATTATGTGGTACGGCACTGACCGAAGATCATGCCGCACTACTCAGTCGATATACACGGTGTGCCATCGTCATGCTGGATGGTGATGAAGCCGGACAAACAAATGGGTTCAGATCCGCCCGGCTATTATCAGCAAAAGGTTTTTCTGTCGGCCGGATCATCCTCGAACCGGAACAGGATCCTGATTCACAGCTTCGCAAGATGGGAGATACGGAATTTACCGGATATATCAGAAAAGCAACCCGTTTTAGTCGTTTGGAAATATATGAAACCGATTTATTGAAACAGATCAAACAACTGTTGTCTGACTTGCAACTGGCTTTGACTGCAACAGAGCGTGCAGATCTGTTTGCCCGTATGATTCCTTTGCATAAACGGTTGGGAAAAGTGACGACTTTATTGGCGCATTCTCCGGTGTTGAAAGCGGACTGGCTATTGACTTAAACAATGAATAATAACTTTTAAGTAATACAAAAATGATTGTAGACAAAGAACGTAAGGTGATATTCTTACATAATCCGAAATGTGGCGGAACTTTTCTCAGAGATATTTATATTGAAAAGTATGGAGAAACAGAGGGAACAAAATGGTGGGGATCTTTTACACCGGAGTATAATACGGATTTAGGCCATATTACTTATAATGATTTATCTCGTTTTATTCCTGATTGGAGAGAGTATCGGATCGTTGTGATGGTACGTAATCCGTATCATCGTTTTTATTCTGCAATTAAGGAGGTAAAGAGTCGGTTAATCGGTATTAAAAAAATTGGCTTCATTAAAATTTATTATGCATTTGTTACAAAAGATGGATTGAGATTAAAAGGAAAAACTGCCTTGTTTCGAAGTGTATGTTCCGGAACATATCCTTATTCTCTGCAGAAACTCTTTACGGTTTCTGCAGAGAATTGTTGTAAAAGGATTTTTTCTTTAAAACGTTCAAAACAAGATTTATTCATTCGAAATAAAAGTATTCCCTGGTTGAACCCTCAAAGTTATTTTTGGGGTAAAGAGGTAGAAGTTTTCTATTATGAGTCGGAGAGCGACTGGATAAAGTTATTGGATATATTCGGATTATCAGAATATCAAAGCCGTTTGTCTATTGCAAAAGATTATGTCATACCTAATTACATGCATGCGATGATTGAAAAGCTGTATCCGGAAGATATGGAATTATTCCTGAGGTATGCGACCCCAAAGATCACAATCAAAAAATAAATACTAAAATGAAAATTATTCATGTCATTAATTCCATGAGTACGTCTCATGGTGGACCTACACGTACCGCATTATTGACGATGCAAGGGATGAGATCGCTTGGAATGGATGTAGAGATAGTAACAAACCAACCGGCTCCGGGTGAAGAGGCAGTATCGGACGATCCCTCCATCCGTTATCTGCCCCGTCTTGGTTTTCATGATAAGCGTTGGGGATATTCGAAGGCGATCCCGCAGGAACTTGCAAAGATAAAAAATGTCGATATCTATCATATTCAGGGTATATGGTTGTATTCGGGATATACTACGGCCCGGTATGCCCGGAAGCAGGGATGTCCTTACCTGGTTACTCTTCACGGAACGCTGTATCCGGAGGCGCTGGCACAATCTTCCCGGATAAAAAAGATGGCTTTGAATTTATTTCAGCGCCGGCAGTTGCAACAAGCTGCCTGTATCCATGCTACCTGCCGGGAAGAGATGGAACATTACCGTGCATTAGGGTTTACCAATCCGGTAGCCGTATTACCTTATCCGATGGAGTGCGACGATCAGGCGGAGCCGTTGTATTCGAGAGATATAAAACGCATCGGTTACCTGGGGCGCGTGCATCCCCGTAAACGGGTGGAACGGTTGTTGGAAATTTGGCATCGTCTGGGAGAACCGGGCGAACTGCTGGTGATGGGCAACGGAGATCCTGCGTATATGCAGTTTCTCAGAAATGAAACGGAACGGCTGAAGTTGCGAAGGGTGAAGTTCGAGGGTTTTGTCATAGGAGAGAAGAAGAGCCGCCTGCTCGCTTCCTTGACTTGCCTTGTGGTTCCCAGCGATTTTGAAAATTGCGGTATTATTACACCTGAAGCACTGCTGCAGGAAGTTCCGGTTATCGCTTCGACTGGTTCCCCGTGGCAGGACTTGGATACTTACCGGTGTGGCCGTTGGGTGAATAATGATGTCGATACGCTGACCGAAGCAGTACAGGATGTTTTGTCGCTTAATGAAGATGAATTACAGGCAATGGGGAAACGTGGCCGTCGGTTGGTGCTGGATAAATATTCGGTCGATGTCGTTTCCCGACAGATGAAGGAGTTGTATGCCTGGGTAGCCGATCGGGGGGATAAACCTGAATTTGTATATGACTAAACAAATAATAATATACTTATGAACAAGATTAAATTAGCTAAGGAAGTGGCAAGCCGTATGTCTACGACTGTTACGCAAGCCCTGTGTTTTATAGACACTATGAGCGATGTGATATGTGAGTCGATAACGCATGACGAGTCCGTTCTCATACAGAATTTCGGGCATTATATGCCCTGGCAACAGACAGAACGTATAGGGCGTAATCCCAGAAGCGGTCAGGAGTGTAAGATACCGAAGCGTGTGAGTGTGAAATTCAAACCGGGAAAAGGATTGATTGAAAAAATAAATGAAAAATAATTTAATATGGGAAAAGACTGGGGGCTGTTTTGGGGTTATATCGTAGTTTGTCTGTTAACTTCTTGCGGATCGGTAAAGGATATTGCCTATTTGCAGGGGGAGGATCTACTGAATAAAACGACTGTGATCGATACGGTCACTCTGAAGATACAGAAAGATGATTTGCTGGATATAAATGTGAGTTGCCCGGATCAAGAGTTACTGCGTCCATTCTTGCGGTATGGTAGCCAATACGATGGTAATGGGAATATGGGTGGGGGAAGTAGTGCCGGGTATCTGGTAGAAGCAGATGGGACGATTAATTTCCCCTTACTGGGAGAAATAAAAGTAGTCGGTTTGGACCGTCGTCAGTTAATCAACCTGATTCAGGGCAGGCTGGAGAAAGAAGGGTATATAAAAAATCCGGTCGTTACGGTTCGTTTTCTGAACTTTCGTATCTCGATACTTGGCGAAGTGAGTAAACCGGGAACTTTTAACATAAATACCGAACGTATTACCTTGTTTGAAGCATTGAGCCTGGCGGGCGATTTAACGATTCACGGACGTCGTAACCGGGTGGCAGTTGTCCGGGAAACGAATGGGGTACGTACGATTTTGTATCATGATTTGCGTTCGAGAGACGTTTTCCAGTCTCCCGATTATTATCTGAAACAGAATGATATGGTGTATGTGGAACCGAACCGGGTCCGGGCGGAAACGAGTGTGCAGAACCAGTTTACGAATGTGGGAACCTGGATATCGCTTATATCTTTCCTTACCACTATGAGTATTTTGATATTTAAATAAAAGAAGATGAAAGAACAGAATCCTTATACAGACAGCTTCAAGTTGATGGATGAATTTAATCTCCGTACGATTTTGGATGTGTTGCTGACGAAATGGCATTGGTTTGTTTTGTCCGTTTTTCTTTGTGTGGGAGGCGCTTATGTTTATACAAGGATTGTTCCGGTGGTCTATAAACGGGAAGCGATCGTGCAGCTAAAAAACAAAGTGAAAACGGAGGAGGCATTTAATGAAAAGCAGATGTTTGACGATAGTAATAATAATAATATCGATGGAGAAGCTCTGATTTTTAAGTCTCGTTTGTTGATGGGTGAAGTGATCTGGCGATTAGGACTGGAAATAGAGTATGCGGCAGATGACGGATTTAAAAAAAGAGAGATGTATACGGATATGCCGGTCCGAATTTCTTTTCCGGATTCCACATTCAGTGAGCCTGCTTTTTTTTCGATCATTCCACTGTCGGAAAGTCGTTACAAAATACAAGGTCTGGCTGATGATCCGGATGGTGTGATGGAATATAATTTCGGTGCGGAAGTAATCACACCGATCGGAAAGATAGTTGTGAACCGGAGTTCTTCTTTCAATAAGGATTGGTTAAATATACCGGTGTTTATTACCTGTCATGAACATAAATCGCTTGTTTCTTCCCTACTGGGCAAACTGAATGTGGAACGTTCCATTAAAGAGGCTAATTTATTGACTCTGACTTATCAGGACACAGATCCGGATAGAGCGGACGATATTCTGAACACGTTGGTTCGTGTATATGTAGATGAGGCGATGAAGGATAAAAATCAGATCATGCAAAGCACAGCGGTCTTTATAGACGAACGGTTAAAACTGATCAATGAGGAGTTGGGAAATGTAGAGAGTGATATTGAGGATTACCGGAAACAAAACCGATCGGCAGATTTGGGTATAGAAGCAAAGGTCGCTCTGGAAAACCGAAGCCGGTATGATCGGGATGTGATCGATCTGACCGGACAAAAAGATCTGATTGACCTGATTCAGCAGTATTTGCATGATCCTTTGAAGAATGAGTCTCTTTTGCCAGCTAATACAGGCATACTGAGTGCAGGGCAGGAAGAATTGTTCAGTAAATATAACTCTGCCATACTGGAACGGGAGAAATTGCGGGAAAGTGGTGGAGACGAGAGTCCTGTGGTTAAGTCGCTGACGAATGAAATAGCCTCCCTGCGTAGGGTAATCAGCCAGAGCCTGAAAAATGCTAAAAGAGAGATCGATATGAAACTGGATTATGCCGGAAGGATGCGATTGCTGGAAATCGGCAGGATCAGTAATATACCGACGCAACAGCGATATGTGCTTTCGATAGAACGGCAGCAGAAAATCAAGGAGGAGTTATTCCTTTACCTGTTGAATAAGCGGGAGGAGAATGCTTTGTCATCGGCTACAGCTGAAAGTAATCTTCATATAGTCGATTCCGCTTACGGAGCAGGTATGGCAGGTACCGCTTCCTGGGTGATTTTATTTGGAGCATTGCTTGCCGGTTTGTTTATACCGGGATTATTCTTCTATCTGGGACCGATGCTGGATGTAACTGTGCGCGGACGGAAAGATATTGAAGATAATCTGACTATTCCTTTCCTGGGAGAAATACCGCATAAACGTCAAAAAGAGCTGATGGTGGTAAGCAGGGAAAAGAGGGATGGGGTATCGGAAGCGTTCCGTATTGTACGGACCAATATGAACTTTATACTGAATGAACAGAAAAAATCGCAGGTACTGATGTTGACTTCCTTTAATCCGTCTTCCGGAAAATCATTTGTTTCGCACAATCTGGCGGCTTCTCTGGTTTTGGCAGGAAAACGAACTGTTTTGCTGGAAATGGATATTCGTAAGAGGTCGTCAAAGGATGATGAGGGAAATGTATTACCGGGACTGACTCATTATTTATCGGGAAGAGTAAACAACCCGGATGAGTTGATCCGTCCCTATACAGGTTTTGAAGGATTGGATGTCATATCTTCCGGGCCTCTTCCTCCAAACCCGTCGGAGTTGTTGTTAGGACAGTTGCTTGACGAGTTGATCGGGCTATTGAAAGAACGTTATGAATATATCATTATCGATACAGTTCCTTATGGAATGGTGGCTGATGCTCAGATAATCAGCCGGTGTGTCGATATGTGTATTTATGTCATACGGGAAGGAATGATGGATCGCCGGCGGTTGCCGGATATTGAAGCTTTGTATACTAACGGTAAGTTGCCTTGTATGTCAGTCTTGTTGAATGATGTCCGTTATAAACATGCCGGATATGGCTATGGTTACGGATATTATGGCTACGGATATGGTAAAAGTTATTATGGTTATCAATGAATCGAATATGAAAATAAAAACGTATGTAATCAACCTGAAAGATTCGGTTGATCGTCGAAAAGCCATACTGGCTGAAACTGCAAAATATCCTTTTATGGATGTCGAATTGGTGGAAGCTGTTGATGGTAGAAAGTTGAAACAGGAAGAAATCAAGGCCTGTTTCGATTTAAAAAAGTTTGTTAATCATTATTATCGTACTCCTAAAGGGGGAGAGATCGGTTGTACCTTAAGTCATAGGATCTGTTACAGGAAACTTTTGGAATCGGAGGAAGAATTTGCTTTGGTTCTGGAAGACGATGTTTGTTTTATATATCCGGAATATGTTGAAACAATATTAAACGATATACTGAATGAATATAAGGATAATAAGCCTTATGTCATTACGTTGGGGTATCATGATCTATATTATCCGAAGAAATATCGTACGTTGGGTAAATTTACTTTTTATAAAATTTATCGAGCATACGGAACTTGTGGCTATTTGGTCAATCGTCAGGCTGCGAAACGTCTGCTGTCGGACTGTTCTTTTATAGTTGCAGACGATTTTTCTTTTATGAGAGAAAAAGGAATACAGGTAGAGGGGATTTATCCGTATTTCGCAGCAGATGAATCTACAAGAGGAACAATCCCAAGTGAAATTCAGCAAGAGAAGGTGACTCGTAAAAATTTTATTAATAGATGTATATCAAGATGTTGTAGGCTGATTTCTTGTCGGATGTTGTTGAAGTTTGGTAGATTGTCAAAACAACATTATTCACGTGGTATTGATGAATAAAATTATTCAATAGACATGCGAAAAAGAGTCGTAATCATCAATAAATACGGCGCACTTCATCCTTCGGCAACCGGACGTCCGGTTCGTAAACTGGCTGATTATTTATGGGAAAACGGAGTCGATGTGATCGTACTTTCCATTCATGCTCCTTACAAAGGGCAGGTTTCACAACGTGAGGAGAAATTACCCTATCAAACCATCGAATTACCTGATTTTTATAGTGGTAAAAATAAATGGCTTCGTCTTATAGGTAATTTGATAGATGGCTTTCGGTTGGTGGTTTATTCCATGTTGTTACCACAGCATCAATTGAAAGTCGTATTGACCGATCCTTCTTTGATCAATGCCTGGGCAGTCTTATTCCGTCCGTTTTACCGAAGCAAGCTGGTGTTCTGGACGATGGATCTGTATCCGGAAGCATTCGCTTCGGCGGGGTTGGTGTCATGCAATCATCCTGCGTACCGGATAATCTCTTCTTTTGTTTATCGTCATGTACCGGATTTCCTGATCGCGTTAGGCGAACAGCAGTATCGTTATCTGTGCCGACAATATAAACAATCCTATATTCCTCATATCGTGTTGCCTTGCGGGATATGTCCGAAAGAAGAAGCAGCCGAACCGCTTTGGCGGAAAGCCAATCGGGATAAGATCATTTTCTGTTATGCGGGAAATATCGGCGAGGCCCATAACGATGTATTCTTGTTGGAGTTGATTAGGCAATTGGATCCCGAGAAACATTTGATATTACTTAGATTATATGGAGCAAAAGCGCAACAGGTACTGAAGGAGGTGAGTGCATTTGAAACGGTGGTCTTGCTGGATTATATTGCTCCGGCAGAGATGCAATATGTAGACATCTGTGTGGCTTCTCTATTACCGGCATGGAATCATGTTTGCGTACCGTCGAAAGTGGTCAGTGCGATTTGCCGGGGAATACCTGTATTATACAATGCCAATAAGGAGTCGGAAGGTGCCTGTATGTTTCCGGAAGCAATCTGGTTGATACCGGATTTTACGGAATTATCGGACTCGATTCTTACTTTTCTGAATGCACTTTCAGCAAAGGATATTCTTGTGAGAAAGGAAGCGGCAGAAAGATATTCGCAGGAATTTGTAGGTATGGAGTATACAAATCAGATGAATTTATTAAAAATGATTAAATGAAAAGGATGGTAAAAAAGTACCTGCTGATAGCGGGTGGGAGTCTGTTGGTTTTACTGGTGGCAGGTGAGGTGTACTTCCGTCGGGAGTGGGGATTCTGTGATTCGGTATTGATGCAGTCCGATCCGGATTTTGAGTATATAGCTCAGCCGGATCAGAACCGTTATCGTTTTAAAAGACACATCGTATACAATGCGTATTCACAACGGAATACTCCGGTCGATTCTTCTGCTTTTATTGTGCTGGGATTAGGCGATTCCGTGCTGAATGGAGGGGCATTGACTGATCAGGATAGTCTCGCTACATCCCGTTTAAGCAATGATCTTTCCACATTTATGGGAAAAGATGTACAAGTGCTGAATATTTCAGCCGGTAGTTGGGGTCCGGATAATTGCGAGGCTTACCTGAAGCGTTATGGAATGTTTAGCGGTAAAGTAGCATTTCTGGTTTGTAGTTCGCACGATGCGCATGATAATATAAATCATCAGTCGGTTATCGATGTATTACCGGGTTTTTCCAGCCGGCAGTATTTGTCTGCCTGGATCGAACTGTTCGATCGTTATTTGATACCTCGTTATTTGCTTCCTTATTTGGGGCATCCTGATCCGGATAAGAGTATGTCTGAAATATCTAAAGACGGAAAGGTTTTTAATACCGGTTTTGAGGCTTTGGCTTCTCGTTTCCGTCATGCCGGTATTCCGTTTTTTATATGGCTTCATCCGGAGAAAACAGAATTGGAGCGTGGAACGTATAACAGGGAAGGCAAAGAAATTCTGGAATTTTGTGTACGGGATACCGTACCGGTAATAGAGGGGTTGAAATATATGTCTTTTGATGATTACCGGGATAATATTCATCTGAATGAGCATGGACAACAAAAACTGGCTGAACATCTGAGTCTTTTTTCAGAAAGAATATTGACGATGTATGAATAAGATAAACGACTATGCAGATCGTAATTATTATGGGACCCTTTGGATATATACCGCCCAAGGGAATCGGAGCGATAGAGAAACTTTGGTATGATCTTGCTCTTGAATTTATTAAAAAAGGGCACGGCGTTGAAATTATATCCAAAAAGCCGGTCGGTTTTCAGGTCTCGGATACGGGAAATGAGGATATCGAACATATTTATATTCCCGGTTATCGTAGAGGTGCACATTTGGCAAAGGATTTGTTTTTTGATTTTATATATTCATTCAATGCTTTACGTAAAGTAAAAAAGACTGATATATTGATCATGAATACTTTCTGGTCACCATTGCTATGCCGGTTGTTTCGGTATAAATATTCGGTATCAGTCTATAACGTGGCTCGTTACCCGAAAGGACAATACCGGTATTATTGCTGGACGGATATGTTTTGTTGTGTATCGACAGCAGTAGAAAGGGCGTTGAAAAAGCAATTGCCGGATAAAAAGGATAAAATAAGAACGATTAATAATCCGATAGATACAAACATTTATACGTATAGGGAAAAAGAAACGACTGATGATCTGATAATCATGTATCATGGCCGTATTCACCCGGAAAAAGGATTGAATATACTTGTGCTGGCAGTCGAAACTTTACGGGTTAAGTATCCCGGGATAAATCTGGTGTTTGTCGGTGCTAGGGATATTGCATCCGGAGGTGGAGGAGAGCAATATGTCCGGCAATTGGAAAAGATGGCAAAAGGAAGGATTACGTGGGCAGATCCTATATCAAATCCGTCGTTATTAGCTGAAAAAATAGCTTCTTGCGATATCTATTGTTATCCGTCTGTTGCCGAGAAAGGCGAGACGTTTGGTGTGTCTCCTCTGGAAGCTATGGGGATAGGACGGCCGGTTATCGTTTCCGCATTGGAGTGTTTCAATGATTTTATAGAGGATGGAGTCAATGGTTTTGTTTTTGACCATCGGAGTCCGAATGCTGTGGAGGAGTTGGCATCGATCATAGAGCAGTTGATGGAGCATCCGGATTGGCGTAAAGAGATAGGGGTGGAAGCCTTTCGATCTTCCCGTAGATTTTCGAACAGTCATATAGCCGATCAGTATTTATCTGAATTTAAAATATTATTGAATAATCATGGCTAAAGTATGGTTGAAAGCTATATATCAAAAGGATATTAGTACATCTTCATGGTCTGTTAAAGAGGCGTTGGGTATTCGTTTCTGGCATATAGTCTGGTTGCTCTTTTTTCGCTGGACACCCAAAAAACTTAATTTTTGGCGGTTGTTTCTGCTTCGATTGTTTGGAGCTCGTTTAGAGAAAGTGTTCATCTTTTCTTCCTGCCGTATTTTTATTCCTTGGTTGTTGGAAATGAAAGAAGGTGCTTGTTTGGGCCCTTATTCCGAAGTTTATAATCTTGGGGTGGTTCGTTTTGGAAAACGTTCGGTTTTGTCTCAATATTCTTATGTGTGTAATGGAACACATGATTTATCAACATTAAGACTTCCCTTGATGATCGGTGAAATAAATATCGGAGCAAATGTTTTCATCGGTGCAAAAGCATTGATTTTGCCTGGTGTGGATATAGGAGAAGGGGCTGTAGTGGGGGCAGGGAGTGTGGTTACAAAAGATATTGAAGCGTGGACTATTGTAGGAGGAAATCCGGCAAGAGAGATAAAAAAACGTATTTTGAAATCAGAATAAATAGTATGGAAAAAATTCCGGTATCGGTTATTATTCCGGTGAAAAATGAAGAAAAGAACCTTCCGCGTTGTTTGTCCTTATTAAAAGATTTTTCTGAAGTTATCGTGGTGGATTCGCACAGTACGGATAAAACGCCACAAATAGCTGAGGAATATGGTTGCCGTTTGATCGAATTTACATGGAATGGCCAGTTCCCTAAAAAGCGGAACTGGGTATTGAGGAATGTGGAATTACAGAATACCTGGGTATTGTTTTTGGATGCGGACGAATCGGTTACGAATGATTTTATAGTTTGTGTCAGAAAGACGATAGAACGTACGGATTACTGTGGCTTCTGGATTTATTATAACGATCATTTTATGGGCAGACAGTTAAAGCATGGAGTGAAGATGCGTAAGCTGGCTTTATTTAGAAAAGACAAAGGCGAATATGAATACATCGACGAGCATTCCTGGTCGCATCTGGATATGGAGATTCATGAACATCCGGTTATAGACGGAAAAGTAGGCGTGTTGCCTGTTCCGCTGATCCATAACGATTATAAAGGATTGGAACATTATATAGCCAAACATAATGCTTATTCGACCTGGGAGGTTCATCGTTTTTTTCAATTGATAAAATCCGAAACCCCTTTGACGTTCCGGCAGAAAGTGAAGTATTTCCTGCTGGATAGTTGGTTTTTGGCTCCTTTGTATTTTCTGTATGCTTATTTTTTCCGCTTAGGAATGCTGGATGGCAGAGCCGGGCTACTATTCAGTCTCTATAAAATGCAGTATTTTTTTCAGATAAAAAGTAAAATCATTGAACTTAAACGGATAAGTGTAATAAATAACTAATAGAACAGATGGATATAAAAGTTTCAATAATTATTCCGGTGTATAATGTTGCACCTTTTCTTGATAAATGTTTATCATCCTGTGTCAATCAAACGTTTCAAGATATAGAGATTATTGTTGTGAATGACGGATCGCGAGATGAATCATCTCAGATTATTGCTGCATATGCAGCAATAGATGATCGTATAAAAGTAATTACAAAAGAAAATCAAGGGTTGATTTATGCCCGTAAATCAGGTTTGGAAGTGGCTTGCGGAGAATATGTGTTTCATCTGGACGGAGATGATTATATAGAACCGAATGCAATAGAAATATTATATGAAGAGGCGATAAAACAGGATGCAGACTATGTTGTTGCTAATTACTATGATGTATTAGGTAATGAGCGGCATGAAGTTTGGCGTAATAGCAGAATGAAAGGTTTATCCGGTGAGGCTTTTTTTCTCTGTATGCTTCGCGGAGGATATGAGTTATGGGCGCGGTTGATAAGGCGGTCTTTATGCGATGATATCATTTACAAGCCTGTGGTTAACGGAGAGGACTTATTTACTACCATGCAGATTGTGTTGAAGGTAAAGAAACCGGTGGTGGTCGATGCTTGCCTGTATAATTATGTAAAGCGTACGGGTTCCCTAACTAACCGGAATGAAAAAATAATGTGGGAATCTAAATTTTACATGATAAGATCTGTGTTTTCACTTCTGGATGTGTATCCTTACACTCAACCGATCAGGGAAAGAGTCTATTTGATGTTTTTTTCTTTTTTTCTGGAATGTATAAGTTTGAAGAAAATGGAGGTTAAAACTATTCTGTATGATTATTATTGGAATAAAAAAGAAGTAAAAGCTTTTCTGTGGAGGAAAAGGATAGATTTTTATTTAATGATAAATACTTTTTTCGTATTTCCCTCTATAGCGAGTTTGATCGCAAGAATCTATTTGTATATGATTTGTTTATGGCGTAAGTTTAAATGATTTTTCGATATGCATATTATACCCGAATGATACAAAAATAGCGATTGTGTTTTAGTTGTACCATCCGGGTATAATGTGAGCATTTATTTTTATCTCTGATCAATCGTTGGGTGTTTCTTCCTCTTGTCTATACCAATTAATTTTTCGTGAGAAGAACATGATAATGCCTAATATAATAAACAACCCCACACTTCCTATCAGCAACGCGATGTCTTCCAGCTGAAGCACTACATAAAGGAATATGTAAAGCATACACAGCATGGCAGCTAAACCGCCTGTCTGCACCTTATTCTTAAAGATGCTATGTGTATAAACCATGATCAGTCCGATAGTCGCTATGCTGGCTATCAGGTATGCGATGCCGAAGTTTATTTGTTCGGAGATCGATAAAAGCAGGCTGTAGAACAGGATCAAGGCGATGCCGACCAGCAAATACTGGATGGGATGGATGCGTTTTTTTGTCAGTATTTCGACAAAGAAAAAGACGACGAATGTCAGTGCGATGAACATGAATGCGTATTTTGCCGAACGCATGTTTTGCTGGTAATGGTTTACCGGATCGATCAGGTTGACGCCGAAAGAGGCATCTTCGAAAGTCTCCACCTGATTGTCTATCCATGTTTCAGGGATGCTGCGGTTGAAGCGGAGGACACTCCAGTTTGCATCAAATCCGTTTTCGGTAATGGTATGTTCGGGGCTGAAGTTTCCGATGAAGCCGGGAGATTTCCAGGTGCCGGCAACGTGGACTTTGGAGGTTTTGCCTATAGGTATGAAATTGATATTACTGCTACCGTTCAGTTTTATTTTGCAATTGAAGTTTAATGGCTGGCCGGTTAAAAGGGTGTCGGCATTATTTAGACTGACTACCAATATCTTTCCCATCAACCTGTCGTAATTACCGGCGGCTTCTACCGGATACTGCTTGTTGTCAAGCGTAAAGCTGATATTTTCGGTGATACCTCTCAAGTCGGAAACTCCGATAGTCAGGTAGGCTTGATCCCAATGGATGGTACTGTTGTCGGTCTTCTGGTAATTGATCTTATCGAAGTTTCCGGACAGGTCTATTTCACTTTTGTATAGGATCGTTTTATAGATCCCGTAATATCTTTCCTCAGGGAATAGTTGTGTGTCGATATTCAGGTTTTCAGGCGTGATGCTTATTGTATGTTCCTGAAGGACTGTTTTGTTGTTTGTATCCACCTGGGTGGTGGTGTAGGGGATCGTGAGTACCGGGCCGCAGATGGTCTGGGCATTACTCCATTTGGCATTGATCTTTTCGATTGTTTCGACACTTCTGTCTTGTCTTTCCCGTATCAAATCCTGGATCATTATGCCCGGAATAAGTAGGATAATGGTCAGAAAGCCGATAACCAGTGCTTTGAATGTGATAGACTGGTTGATTTTTCCTGCTTTTTTAATTGTTGTTTCCATAATCTTAAGCTGTTTATTGTGTCTAAAAAGTACTTTGTGTTTCAAAGTGGATGGGTAAAAAAATTATTTGATAAGTTCTTCTAAAGCGTTCAGATGCTCTTTGAAGCTTTTCCGTCCTTCTTCAGTGATCATATATTGTGTATTGGGTTTCCGCCCGATGAATTGCTTGGAGGACTGGATATATCCGATAGTCTCCAATGCTTTCAGGTGGCTGGCCAGATTCCCGTCGGTCAGTTCCATCAGTTGCTTCATCGTGTTGAAGTCAGCCGATTCGTTCACCGAAAGAATAGACATAATACCTAATCGTATACGGCTTTCAAAAGCTTTATTTAATTTGGATATTATGTTTTTCATTCCTTTTTCAGATCATATTTAATATACATGGCCGTGCCGTAAATGATGTGGCAGATTCCGAACCCGATTGTCCAGAGCAGGAGGCTCCAATCCGGTAACAGGGCCGCGAGTATTCCTAGTATGACTTCCGTCAGGCCAAGATAATGGACTTCGTCGAGGGTGTATTTGGATACATTGATCAATGCCAGGCCGTAGAAAGTCAGCGTCATTGTAATAGCCATCGGCAGGTCGCCGCGCAACAGGAAAATAAGGGCAAAGATACCACCGGCTACCAGAGGAATACCGAGGTTGTAAAGTGTCTTTTTTATCAGGCTCTTGGAGGGCATCAGGTTTTTCTTAACCGACTTTTTCCACGAAAAGTAGATCCCGAAACAAATGGAAAAGAGTAAGACGGCGGAAGCATCCGTTATCAGTAATGTTATTTCGCGGAACATGGCTTCGTGGGTCGTGTCGAAGCCGGCGGTTGAAGGTTCCTGCAAAATATGGAAATAGGCGAGTGCCGCGCCAATAATAGCAATAATCCCGGCTGAAATACCGGATAGCCCGCTTAATGACAGGAATTTGGATGATCTTTCCATCATCTCGCGTATTGCTTTTATGTCTTCTAATTGTTTGTTCATATACTTATGATAAAAAGTACTTTGTGATGCAAAGTTAATAAGGTTTCTGAATATACCAACTACAAGGAGGTGTTTTTTATGAGTATTATGAATCAGGATTAAAGTTTAGTCGGTTGTTTTCATTGAACTATGCTCTCGTTTGAAGGAAAATATATAACTTTGTGTTCGAAAAACTGTCACATGTGACATTTATTAGCAAATTAATGATTGTAAACAGAAGTACATACATAGATAAGCTCCAACGATCTAAGGGCAACGGTCTTATTAAAATCATAACAGGGCTGCGTCGTTCCGGCAAATCATTCCTGCTAAAAAAACTCTTTCGTCAACATTTGCTGGATGAAGGAGTTTCAGACGATCATATCATTATCATAGATATGGAGAGTCGGAAAAACAAGGTATTTAAAGATCCTGATTACCTGTTGGACTGGTTAGACGGACGGATGGTCGATGATTCTACCTATTACATCATCGTCGATGAGGTTCAAGAAGTAAAGGATTTTGTGGAAGTCCTTTCCAGTCTGTCTGTGACGGAAGGCACGGATGTATATGTAACAGGATCCAATTCGCGCTTCCTTTCGTCGGATGTTGTTACGGAGTTTAGGGGACGAGGTGACGAGATTCATGTATGGCCATTGTCATTCCATGAGTTCATGTCTGTGTATGAAGGTTCGAAGGAAGACGGATGGGCTGAATATCTGATGTATGGCGGTCTACCCCAATTGCTGACGCAGGATGGTGATGACAAGAAATCAGAGTTTCTTCGCCGTTTGTACCGTACAGTTTATTTGCGTGACATTTATGAACGGAACAATATAGAATTGAAGCCCGAGTTTGAAGAACTTTCTCAAGCGCTTGCCTCAAGTATAGGTGCTCCCGTGAATGCCTCGAACATAGCCAATACATTCAAGTCGGTAAGCAATGTCCGGAATATTTCCGATAAGACCGTATCTACATATCTGGAATATATGCAGGACGCATTTCTAATCGAAAAGTCGGAGCGATACGATATAAAAGGACGTAAATATATCGGTTCTTTATATAAGTGCTATTATCAGGATATCGGTTTGAGAAATGCCATTCTTTCATTCCGGCAGATCGAACCCACACATCTGATGGAGAATGTTATATATAGCGAAATGAGGAGACGCGGCTGGCTTGTGGATGTAGGTAATATCTATCACCGTATTAGAAATTCAGAAGGACAGCAGCAAAGGGTAACGTTAGAGGTGGATTTCGTCTGCAACAAAGGAAGCGAACGAATCTATATCCAGTCGGCATGGCGTATGCCGGATGAAGAGAAGATGGAACAGGAAAAGCGTTCGTTGCGTTTGGTTGGCGACTCTTTCAGAAAGTTGTTGATAGTGGGTGAACACACCAAATCATGGAGCGATGAGAACGGTATACAGATGATGAGTATCTACGATTTCTTGCTTGACATGGCAAGTATTTAGCCTGATTAGTAAGTATCAGCTTTCTGAAAATAGTGGATTTTGCATGTGATCGCTTGCTTTCAATAAATGCTTATCTTTGTAACCAGAAAATAAATTTAGCAGACATGGAGAATAAAACAATATTGCCGGCCGAATGGTATCCGCAAAGCGCGGTTCAACTGACCTGGCCACATGAAGGGACTGACTGGGCTCCGATACTGGACGAGGTGGTTCCTTGCTTTGTCTCGATTGCCAAAGAAGTGATCAAACGGGAAAAGTTACTGATCGTTTGTCCGGATGAATCGCTGGTGCGCTCCCAACTGGGAGAGGTGGATTATAGCCGTATCATCTTCCGCGAAATGGAGACGAACGATACCTGGGCACGCGATCATGGAGGTATTTCAGTCTTTGAGGAAGGCATACCGGTGGTGTACGATTTCGTCTTTAACGGCTGGGGCATGAAGTTTGCGGCTAATCACGATAACCTGATCACACGTAAATTATTCCACGGGAAGACGTTTGCGGAGGAGGTCGTTCCGGTCAATATGCAACCGTTCGTATTGGAAGGCGGTAGTATCGAGTCGGACGGAAAGGGTACTTTACTGACTACGGTCGAATGCCTTTCTTCCGTGAACAGAAATGAATACCTTCAGCAGGAAGAGTTGGAAAGCTACCTGAAACAGGTGTTCGGCCTGGATCGTATCCTGTGGCTGGAAAGCGGCTACCTGGCGGGCGACGATACCGATAGCCATGTCGATACGTTGGCCCGTTTTTGTAGCGAAGATACGATTGCCTATGTACAATGTACGGACGAAGAAGATGAACATTTTGCCGAATTACAGGAAATGGAGGAGGAGCTGAAAGAGTTCACCCAGGCCAACGGCGAACCTTACCGTCTGATCGCTTTGCCTATGGCGGATAAAGTGGAATGGGAGGGTGAACGTTTACCGGCTACTTATGCCAACTTCCTGATTATAAACGGGGCGATCTTGCTTCCTTTCTATAATTCACCGAAAGACGAGGTGGCTAAAGCCGCCTTGCAAGAAGCTTTCCCGGACAGGGAGATTGTAGGTATCGATTGTTTACCGTTAATTAAACAACATGGTTCGTTGCATTGCGTGACAATGCAATACCCGAAAGATTTTATCGTATGAAAGTAGGATTAATTCAACAGGCAAATACCTGTGACCGGACAGACAATATAAAGAAACTGAAAAATAGTATCCGGCTTTGTGCGGAAGAAGGCGCGGAACTGGTCGTGCTACAAGAGTTGCATAACGGGCTCTATTTCTGCCAGACAGAAGATACACAGGTGTTCGACCAGGCAGAACCAATTCCGGGGCCATCTACCGAAGCGTTCGGTGCACTGGCGAAAGAGCTGGGTGTCGTGCTGGTGCTTTCCCTTTTTGAAAGGCGTGCGCCGGGACTCTATCATAATACGGCGGTGGTGATCGAACGTGACGGCACGATTGCCGGAAAGTATCGTAAAATGCATATACCGGATGATCCGGCTTATTACGAGAAATTCTATTTTACACCGGGCGACCTGGGCTTTGAACCCATACAGACTTCGGTCGGTAAACTCGGCGTGCTGGTTTGCTGGGATCAATGGTATCCGGAAGCCGCCCGCCTGATGGCTATGAAAGGAGCCGAAATGTTGATCTATCCGACCGCTATCGGTTGGGAAAGTAGTGATACGGAGGAAGAGAAGAAACGCCAGCTGGATGCCTGGGTAACCGTGCAACGGGGTCATGCCGTAGCCAACGGACTTCCGGTGATTACCGTGAACCGTACGGGACACGAGACGGATCCTTCGGGTCAGACAAACGGTATCCGGTTCTGGGGGAATAGTTTTGTAGCGGGCCCGCAGGGAGAGTTGCTGGCTGAATTTCCGAATGACCATGAAGAAGTCCGCGTGGTAGAGATAGACAAGGCACGTAGTGAGAATGTGCGCCGTTGGTGGCCTTTCTTCCGCGACCGCCGTATCGATGCTTTTGGCGGACTGACAGAGCGATTTTTGATCTGATATGAAATTATGCAATAAGGAAGAAGCCGTCCGGTACATGAATCGATTGGGATTATCCGGACGGCCTTTTATCTTTGTCGTCGATTATAAGCAGGAACAGGTTTGGATAGGGGAACCGGATTTGATCGATTCGGAAGAGTTATTATATAACCTGAATGGTTTCACCAATGATGTCCCGGAGACGGTGGCATTGCCGGATAAGCGGGTGGTGTGGCATACCGATCCGGTTTCGTATGAAGCCTATTCCCAGTCTTTCCGTATTGTCTCCGATCATATTCATGCCGGTAATTCGTATCTGGTGAATCTGACCTGTGCCACTCCGGTACAAACGAACCTGACCTTGAAAGAGGTTTTTGCCTGTTCGCATGCCCCCTATAAATTATGGGCGAAGGATCGCTTTGTCGTCTTCTCCCCCGAGATATTCGTGCGTATCGAGGACGGTTTTATCTATTCTTATCCGATGAAAGGGACGATCGACGCTTCTTTGCCGGATGCCCGCGAACGCATCCTGGCAGACGGCAAGGAGGAGGCGGAACATGCTACGATTGTCGATCTGATCCGTAACGATTTGAGCCAGGTGGCATCGGAAGTGACGGTTACCCGTTATCGGTATATCGATGAGTTGCTGACCAACAGAGGACGTTTGTTGCAGGTCAGTTCCGAGATAAGAGGAAAGCTGGAGGGAAAATGGCAGGCTTCTTTGGGACAAATCCTTTTCAGCCTCTTGCCGGCCGGTTCGATCACCGGTGCGCCGAAGAAAAAGACGATGGAGATCATTGCGGAAGCGGAGACGTATGAGCGGGGATTTTATACGGGCGTGACCGGCTATTTTGACGGCCGTAAACTGGATAGCGCCGTCATGATTCGTTTCCTGGAAGAGCAGGACGGACGGCTGGTGTTTAAGAGTGGAGGAGGCATCACTTCCCGGAGTGATTTGCAGAGTGAATATAACGAAATGAAACAAAAAGTATATGTGCCAATTTATTGAAACAATCCGTATCGAGAATGGGAAGGCCCTTAATCTGGGCTTCCATAACTACCGCTTCAACAAGACGCGGAGGGATATATTTGAATGTAACTTGCCCGTTAACCTGGCTGATTATATCCAGCCCGGCGAGTATACCGAACGTACCAAATGCCGTATCGAATATCAGGATGAAATAGAAAAGGTCGAATATCAGCCTTACACGATCCGTCCGGTGAAGAGCCTGAGGATGGTAACATCCGACGGGTTGGATTACACCTATAAGAGTAGTAACCGGCAGAAGCTGGATGAATTATTCAAGCAGAAAGGCGAAGCCGACGATATATTGATTATCCGCGACGGCTTTCTTACAGATACCTCGATAGCCAATATCGCCCTATGGAATGGCGAACAATGGGAAACACCCGAAAAGCCTTTGCTGGAAGGGACGATGAGAGCGTCTTTGTTGGGCAAAGGGCTGATTGTTCCTGCCGAGATCCGTCCGCAGGATCTGTCGCGCTACTCCCTGATCCGTCTGTTTAATGCGATGATCGGTTTCGGAGAGATAGAGTTTTCCGTAGAAGATATAAAATACTAGAAGGTAATTCGTTATTAGGCAGTTATGAATGTAGTGTCGTTTGTAGGGGCGGGGTCTGCCCGCCCTTCTCCACCGGTTGTTATATTATTGTCGCAAAGGGCGGGCAAACCCCGCCCCTACAAAGCCTGTCATTTGGGTTCACATTTTCTAGCTTCGAGCCTCAACTTTCTATCTTGGGCAACCTCAACACGAACCGTATCAGTGCTACAAATACTTTGCCGTACTTGTCCAATTTGATTTGCCCTACACCATGTATCTCGCTGAACTCGTCCAGCGTGACGGGTTTCTTTTGTACCATATCTTCCAGAGAATCATCGGAGAAGATGATATATGCCGGTGTTTGTTCCCGTTCGGCGATCTGCTTGCGGAGCTGTTGAAGCGAGTCGAGCAATGTCTCTTCAACGGAAGCCGCCTGTATCGGTTTGATCGGGCGGTATTTGAATTTGCCGTCTTTCTTGCGTAAGAATACCTTTTCTTCCGTTTCTTTGTAAATGGCCATCATGGCTTTCTGCTCGCCGAACAATATTTTTCTTCCCAGTGGCGTTACCTTTAGTATACCTGCATTTACGTAATCTATCTCGATATATCCCAACTGGAGCATCTGGTACAGATACTCTTTCCACTCCTTGTAGGTCAGGTCTTTTCCTGCTCCGTAGGTCTTTAGTTTATCATATCCCTTTTCGGTGATATCCGCTTTTTCCGATCCACGGAGAATATTGATCAACATATTCATGCCGACAAACTGACCGGTACGGAAGATGGCGCTAAGTGCTTTCTGAACCAATATGCTACCGTCGAAGCGTTGAGGGGGATTCTTGCAGACATCGCAATTTCCGCAATCCTGATCGCTTTCTTCCCCGAAATAACTGAGCAGGATTCGGCGGCGGCAGATATCCGCTTCGCAATAACGGCGCATCCGGTTCAGTTTCTGAAGATTGACATCCCGCTGGCCACTTTCCTCGGCAAAACGACGGAGCACGAGCAGGTCGCCCACCGAATAGAACAGTAAGGTGTCGCTCTTCATCCCATCCCTTCCGGCACGACCTATTTCCTGATAGTAGTTTTCAATGCTTCCGGGCATATTGTAATGTACAACCCAGCGGACATTGCTTTTGTCGATTCCCATACCGAAAGCAACCGTTGCGCAGACAACGTTTACCCGGTCGTTGATAAAATCATCCTGTGCCTTTTCGCGCATCGCGGGCGCAAGTCCGGCATGATAGGCGGTTGCCTTGATCCCGTAGGAAGAAAGCTCTTCAGCCAGTTTTTCCGTACTGTTCCGGCTCATGCAGTAGACGATACCGCTCTGCTTTCGGTGTGCATGGATGAAATGGACGATGGCGGCCGTTTTCTCTTTCTTGTTTAGTCCCCGGCGGATCGTCAGGGAAAGGTTTGGACGGTCGAAAGAAGATATGAATACTTCCGGATCGCGCAGATTCAACTGGTTGATGATATCCGTACGCGTCACCTTGTCGGCGGTCGCGGTCAGGGCGACGATCGGTATTTTAGGGAAATGCTCCTTGAGTACCGCCAGTTGCGTATATTCCGGCCGGAAGTCGTGCCCCCAATGCGAGATACAATGGGCTTCGTCGATGGCTATCAACGATATATCCATGCGGGGAAGCAGCCAGTGGAGCTCACCGACCAGTCCTTCGGGGGAGATATAAAGCAGCTTGATCTTTCCCTGGATGCAGAGTTGTTTGACTTGTTGCCGTTCTTCGTCAGGCATCATACTATTGAGTGCGGCGGCCGGAATGCCGTTGGCCACCAACCCGCCTACCTGGTCTTTCATCAGTGCGATCAAAGGGGAGATAACAACCGCCGTCCCCGGCAGATAAATAGCCGGTAGTTGGAAGCAAATCGATTTCCCCCCACCGGTAGGCATCAGCACCAGTGAATCCTCTTTCCTCAAAATACGTTGTATGATCTCCGCCTGTAATGGGCGGAAAGAAGTATACCCAAAGAACTTCTTTAATAGCAACAGCAACTCTTTCATCGTCCTAAAATCAATTCACAAAGATAGTATAATATTTAGAAAAGGAGCTATGCACGAGGGTACAACTCCTTTTCCAATTATAAATAATAATCACTTGCCTCAGATTTATTTCACCTCTATCCACACCGCCTCCCCTTCGGGACGATTTGCCAGGCGGCGGACGATGCGGTGTTCCCAGATACGCGAATCTATTACCTGGCCTTTCTTTTTATTCAACCCGGGCAGGATACACCCTGTTGTGTCGTTCATCGTATTGCCGGCATGGATACGGATACTCTCGAACAGGGACACGTGGAGTAGGAGAGGAAGCCACCGCTGGAACCGGGGACTGAAGGTCACCACCACCGGATAGCGGCCTTCCGGAATGGCGGTTTTGCCGGCTATCTTCTTGCCCGGCCTTCCCCAGCCGATGTCGCGCCAGGTGGGTTCTAACGTATCACAAATGTATTCTCCGTCGATTGCTAGCCGGCCTATCGTGTAGGTCTTGCGACGGGCGATGCGTGTCAGGGTTATTTCCATTTCTCAGTCTTTTTATAGGTTTCCGGCCTGGTGGAGGTAGATGCACCTTTCAAGTCGTTTTCATTAATTGTAAGTTTTGTAATGTAATGCCGGTGTGTCCATTGCCAAAGCATATTTCGTGCGCCCTCGGCATCCATGCCTTGCGATTGGCGTACACGAACGGCATCTGCTAAGGTGAACTCTTCGGGAAGCAGCTCTAAGAGATTGGTTCGTCCGCGACGTTTTTGTCTGTCCGATGCCATGCCACTTCCGCTCATTGCCTCCTCGATATCCGTTCCGAAGAACTCCATCTTGCACCAAAGATCGTATTTCAAGCTCCAGCGAACGAAGTCCTCCATCGTTTTGTCCCACTTACGGCCGTTTGCCACATAGAGCACACAGGCCTTCAAATACGCAATTACGTTGGCCCGAAACGAAAGATTTTCATATATTCTCGATTGGGAGAGGCGAGCAAAGTCGGCACACTCCTCCTTGAGCTTCTTAGCCAGGCGGAACGCTTCGGGGCAATCCACCTCGCCCACGGCACGGCAGAGGTTCTCGATGGATGGGCGGAGTTCTTCGTCGAAAGCGGCATCGTATTCGCCGTACACAGGCATATCGGCACCGATTTCACGTTCGGGGATGGTACAAAAGTTGATGCGTGAGATCGGGCCGTCCGTCAACACCCGCGAGAAGTAACGTTTGCCCTTCAGGATCGTGGTGGCGGCATTCCAGTTGAAGCGGATGGTTACTTTCTCCGTGACGGACTGGGTACCTACGAGGGTCTGTCCATAGCGGTTTCCGGGGTCAAAGCTAAGGCACATGATTTGGAATTGTTGCTGGCCCCTTGTCCCTCCGCGCAGGGCATCGAACTGGTCGATCTCGTTCAATTTCGTGTAAAGAAAATGTCCGTTTGCTTCGGCGGTACGCATCACGAAGGCGGGGTTCGTCATATCGGCATCGATCTCTTGAATGACCAAGCCTTCGGGACGCGCTCGTTTGTCCTTGTTCGCCCCTTTGGAGTTGACTTCGTTCTTCCACTCGCGTTCGCGGCGCAGGTTCTCCTCGTCTCTTAAACGGATGTCTGCCATGATGCGGTTGATGGGTTCGGAGATGCAATCCTTACCCGCGCCGGTGCCTGCCATAAGGACGTTCATAAGCGTTGCTTCATGTAGCACATTGTCGATATAACGAAACCGTACCTTATGTAGGTGGGCGGCTAACGCGGGAAAAACGGCATGTGCCACGGCGGGCTGATAAATGTCCGGTGTGCGGCTCAGCAGGAGTTTTATCAACCCCGGGAGCTTCTTAGGGAGAGCCGGAGGAGTATTTAATGAAGTATTATTGTTTCCGTCCGCAGGGCAATTATTCATTATTGATTCTTCATTATTCATTGCCAGGCGTACCGCCTCGCGCATCTCTTTGGGTGTGGAACAGAACTTGGCGGTACAGGCCGAGTGAATCAATCCGCGCATCTCTTCTTCCGTAAGGTCGTAGCGGGGCATGATGGCGAATAAAAGATTTTCGTCATTATCCGTGATATAGCGCAGGTGCGATGCCAGGCGGTGCAAGCGGGTGTTGCGTTCGCCTTTTTGCGGTTCGCCACCCGTGAGGCGAATCCATTCAGCAATGATATTTTTATACGGAACGCCTTTAAATGATTGAGAATTATCTGTGCTTGGGTCTGCGGGTTCGTTATTCTGATTTGTCTCCTCATGGCACGCAGATGACACAGATGGCGCAGATTTACGCGGATTTTGATCTGTGGTCATCTGCTCGATCTGTGTCATCTGTGTGCCATTTGCCGGATATTCCGCAAACAAAGCCTTTTCGTCCAGATATAGGATATAATCGCGGGGTACAAGAAACGAGCAGCGTGCCAGGTCCTTTACCGCCCCATCATAATTAGCATCGCCCAATTGCTCCGACATCCGGCGTTGCGCTTCTGCCAAAACACTTCCCGTAGTATTCTTGTCTTTATAATTTTCAATTTTCAATTCTCCATTTTCAATTACAAAGAGTAGACGAAGTCCCTCGGTGGATGGCGTTACGTGTGCCAGTACCACGCCCAACTCCTTTTCCCTGCCTTCTACGTGGGCTTTATAATATCCGCGTGGGTCGGTGATATGATCCACATCGTACATGGAAAGTCCCGACGGCACGGCATCGGCATTCAACCGTCGGCCGTTCTTGAAAGTGGCGTGCGGCGTAATGACCGGAAGCATTTTCTTGCGTTCCGCTTTCAGTGTGTCGAAGTCCTCTTTCGACATTTCACCCCGCCTTGTGGCTTCCAGGGCATCTTCTATCTCGGCGCATATCCCGGCCACCAGGGGAGAATCTATTACTCCCCGGAACAGCTCGGGGGTACATGTGCGTACCACCCGACTTCTTACATTATTTGAAATTCCAAAGCTCATGATAAAAATAGTTTGTTTTTTAATGATATCGTTCGATGGTGTCGAGTATGTCGTCCACGAATCCGCCTGCTTCGCGGCTCTCATTTTCGATGGCCTCGGAGGGTATGATACCTGCTTCGTCCAGTCCGATGTGTAGGGTGAAACGCACGCGGTTCTCGTTCACACTCACCCGGCCGTGGCGCAGGCGAATGTATTTTGAGTTATCGCTCCCGTTTTCCGGCGTGTGGCGGATATGCTCGTTGAAATTACCCTCATTGGGATTTACCAGTCCGATAGTACCTTGCAGGCGGCTACCTGACGAAAGAAGCCGTTGGTAAGTGTTGTCTGAAATTTGAATTTTTAGTTCCATGTCGTTCCGTTTAGAAGATTGTTAAATTAATTTGGTGATGATGATCTGATTATCAAACCGTTCTGCTCCGTTCTTATCTGTGTAGCGGCGTGCACGCAAGAAACATTGAACCCGGTGAGTCATGTTCGGATCAAACTCACCTGCGCTAAGTGCCCCCTCGCCCTGTATTTCGGCATAAAACTCATCGATGCCATCCGTCAAATGAAAGCCGCGTGTATGAAAGATTTTCGACTGCCCGTCCCGGTCGGTGTACGTCCGACTCTGAGGCGGATACTGATGTAGGATTGTCACATACTTTTCCATGTTTATTCTACTTTTTAAAGTTAATAAAGGAAGGCCTTCAAATGAAAAAGCCCCCGTAAACCGCTCTATCAGCGGCTTACAGAGGCAAAGGTAGATCTCCGCTATCCCCCCGGGAAGTATTCTCCCCCAAGGGGAACGATTCGGGGAATGGGGGAGTGAAAAGAGTTTTATTTCATTGTGACATAAAGATATTACTCTCAAACAACTCTGTTTTTGAAGTTTTATACTATTTTTGCGATTGGTTTGAGGTAACTCTTTCCAAGACATATTAGAAAAAAGAAGCGTTATGTTTATCTTGTAGTTTGGGAACGTAGGAAATTTTCAGATTAGATACAAGGATAGCATAGTGGTTCTCACGTTATAAGCGTGGGCTGCTATTACTATATCTGTATCTATGGGTTTCCTACGACCTCCAGACTAAGACGTGGAATGCAGTTCCACGCTTCCCTTTTGAGGTTGAATAAATTAAAACACATAGATATGAATGATTTTATAATATCTTTGGCACACTACATTACGTTGCCAATTTGTATTGGAACAATTTCATTGGCATTAATAGTCTGTATTGCATTAATTTTCTTTTGGAAGAAAAAAAATGAGCTACAAAAGCGGAAGCGGACAGTGGACCTATTCCCGACTTTTTTGTCAACCTTAGGAGTATTAGGCACTTTTTGGGGAATTACAATTGGGTTGTCTGAGTTTAACACTCAAGATTTAGATAAAAGCATTCCCGTATTATTGGAAGGACTGAAAACCGCTTTTTATACTTCTCTATTAGGTATGATTTCATCTATGATTACCAATTTTATCATCAATAAAATTTACGATAAATACGAAGCAGGGCAACCAAGTAATCAAGATGAAGCAACGGCTCGCATATGTGATGCAGTTGAATCTATGAACCGGCAGAACGTTGAAGCTATGCAGGCTTTACTTCAATCCATGAATCAGCAAACACAGAATCAAACGGCTTTTTATAACACTTTGTTAAATCAGATTAATGTATTTAATACAGTCAAAATAGATGAAATGACACTTTTAATTCGCTCACAAGAAACTCATCTATCTGCAATTGCAAGTAATGGTCAACAAACTATAAATAAATTAGATACACTTAATGCCAATATAGAACATATTGATGATCGCATAGGAGAGCAATTGGATATTTCATCCGCTTCAGCCTCTATCTTACAAGAGACGCAAGATGCGACCAAGAAACTTAGCGAAGTTCTTCGTGCCGAAGTTGATGAAATAGAAATAAAAATGGGAGAAACCAACCATTTGCTAACGCAAAAATTTGATGAATTTGCTGAATTGCTAAAGAAAAGTAATACTGAAGCCTTAGTTGAGGTAATGAAACAAGCAACTTTAGAATTTCAAAACCAAATGAATGCAATAGTCAGCAAATTGATAAAGGAAAATTTCGAACAATTAAATCAGAGCGTTGAAAAATTGAATATTTGGCAACAAGAAAATAAACAAATGATTTCTGATTTGACACACCAATATACAAAGATGGTTACAGAATTTGAAAGGACGTCTACCGTTCTCACTAATGTTGCAGAATATGCAGCTCAATTAAGTGGAACAAGTGGTATGTTGGCAAAACTGATTACCGAATTGCAGAAAGTAATGATAGAAGACACTAAATTCTCAACGATAACGACTAAACTATCTGAAACCGTAGATTTGACAAAAGATAATATGATTAAGTTCGATGATTCTACATCAAAACTAAATGAATGGGTAAGGAAGCAAAGGAATTTTGTTGATGGTGTACAGCTTTTAATTAAGAAATTGGAGGAATTAAGTTCTATACGTGATTACAATAAAGAGTTTTGGCAAGATACTAAAAAACAGCTGGAAGAAGGGGTTGGGTTCATTAAAAAAGGTAGTGACAGTCTGAATGCCCAATTAACGGATTTGGATAAACAATTCTATTCTAGGCTAAGTGCAACATTAGCTGAATTAGATTCTTGTATACAGGCAATGATTAAAAGAAAATAAAATATGGCAAAGCATAATGTTTGGATGTCTGTGTCTGACTTGATGACTGGACTAATGGTTATATTCTTATTTGTTGCTATTGCATATATTAGCAGGGTGAACAAAAACGCAGATGTATTAGCACAATATATAGAGGCCCGTCAAAATTTGCATGATAAATTAGTAGACAAATTTAAAACTGATACAGCAAGGTGGGAAATGACAATAGGAAAAGATTTATCATTACGTTTTACTAATCCGACCGTTCTCTTCCAAACAGGTTCGTGGGATTTAACTCCTGCATTCTGTAATATATTAGAAGAATTTCTACCCAAGTACTTTGATATTTTACTAACAGATTCATTAAAGAATAATATTAGCGAAATTAGAATAGAGGGACATACAGACCCGACACCATTTCCTACATTATCATCTGACCCGTACATTGCAAATGTGATTTTATCACAACGCCGTTCATTGAGCGTATTACAGTATTTTCGTTCCATGCCTACATTTCAAAAATATACATCAGACCAACAACGGATGTTGGAATATTGGTTTACAGCCAATGGACTATCTTATGGCAGGACATTGGATAGTCAAAACCATTTGACGTATGAGTCCGGCAATTCTATTAATTATGAAAAATCCCGGAGAGTTGAATTCCGGATTATTACAACAAGCGAAAAAATGATAGAAGAATTTGTGAAGAAAATTGCTAAATAAAATGGAGAAAGAAAATCCAATTTATACATTCCCGAAATTGAAAAACACTTTAGAAGAGTTGGGATATCAAATAGAGAAAGTTGAGGTCTATCGTCCTATTAAACCTGTTGATGTTTCTATAAAAGACATCAAAGATGGAACTATCGAGATTACGGATGGAGGTATTTTTTTTAAAACTCCTGACGGACAAAAGCATGGGGGATTTATGTATAAAAGGGAATATCATTTAGCACAATATGGGAAACCACGTTTTCACATTCGTAATTGCAGAACCATTCAAGAGTTTAAGGCACGAGGTTCGTTTACTGCTGAATATCGTTGGAGTAATGATGATAAAGTGCAAGTTTGCGATATGGATGACAACTATATAGATAAGACGGTTAATTTTCTTCCGCTATGTAAATATTGTGCCGAAATTCTAAGAAGCGAACAAAGTGATGTCTATAAGGATAACGAAGATTTTGTAAATGAATTAAAGAAAGCCACTCCACAAGAAACAGTGACAGATGTTGATGTTTTGGGTTACACAAAAGAGTGGCAGGATGTCAGTAAACGTTATAGAGAAAAGCACAAATACACTTGTGAACGATGTGGCATCCATATTACAAATATTTTTGATTATGGCTACATCCATTGCCACCATCGTAATGGCAATAAAACAGACAATCGTGAAGAAAATCTGGAATGCTTATGTGTAAAGTGCCACTCTAAAGTGGATAAGATTCACGAGATTCGTTTCTCTAAAGGAGCAAATTATATTTGGTTACAAGACTTTTTGAAGAAATATTAGGTATAGAGAATTTGGATAACAAAGAATCGCTGCAATGTATTCCAAAGATTTATTAGCTGTGTTTACGAAATAATGATAAAATTTCCCTAAGTCAATCCTAATAGTCCTAATATTGTGCTTATTATAACCAATACACAAAATATAATTCTGTTTTCTTTAGTGTCTTTGATTTCTAGAACAATATACACTACCCAAAAACACACTATCATTAATATAAAATAAACAATAAAAACAAACAACGATTCAACTATTTTTTCCATAATATGCATTACCCACTATAATCCGATTCCAACCTTTTCATTAACTCCATCGCCACAACAATCTGTTTACGCATCTTTTCGTCTGCCCGGGCAAGATAGGTACTCCAAAGAGTTACTTTGGATGAGGGGAGATGAACATTTTGAGGAATTTTCTTGATCGATTCGTAGCTAATGGCGGGACAGACCTTGTCCATCCCCATGCCAGTCATGGCGTTGCAAAAATCGCGCATCTCTTTCGGATAACCCATCTGCTCGCTCAAAACCCGGTAAACGGCATACCATTGGCCTTTCTCGGTGAAGATAGGCCGGCCCTGCTCGTCGGTGGCTTCCAGGAGGGCGCCGAGAGCTTCGAGCACCTTTTTGTCTCCGACCGGAGAGGATGCAGAGGTAGGGGCGGTTCGCGAACCGCCCTGTTCGTCGGGGCTGGCGTTGATGTACACATTCGTATTGTCGTGGATGTCGAACATTGGTGCGTTGAACGTCACGGGGGCATTGAACGACATGCCTGGTATTCCGTCGCGTTGATTATCCTGTTTCTTGTCTTCCATCTTTTCAGCTTTGTTTTCCAATATTCACCCGCTCGTTTCCGCTCACTTCATACACCGGTTTGTTGAATTGCACCGGAGGTCCCGGCTCCTTCTGGCCCAGATGGCAAAGCCGTTCGTGCTCTTGTTCTGAAATCGTTCGAAATATCTTGAGGAGGAAAAGCACAAGCGTGTTGACATCTTCGTTTTGCGAAGCAGGATATCCCTCCAACAGGCGGAGGCATTCCGCAAGCGAGTGGCGTTCGGTCTGTTTCCACGATTCAAATTCGTTTTCAAGGCGTTCCACCTTTTTCTTAAGCAGTTCTATTTCGCCTGTTTTTTTCTCCTGGTCTTGTTGTTGCCTTCTGACAATCTCCGCAAGCATCCTAACCGTTTGCCGCAAGGACTTGATTTGTCCGGCTTGCTTGCTGATTTCCTCATTCTGGCGCTCGCACTGCATCAAAAGCTGGTCTAGACGTTTTTCTAGATAGTCCGTGTGCTCTTCCGCTTCTCTCTTTGAAGCGGCAGATGAATCATCACCTTCTGCTTCAAAAAAGTTTTGAGCCAAAGACCAAGCCTCCGGATACGCTTTTTTCATCTCTTCTTTTATGTCGGGGTTCAGAGCTTCACCCATTTGTTTTAACAATGCCTCTATCGGCGCACGGGATTCCATACTTTAGCGTTTTTCAGAAAACAGTTCCGTCTTCTTATTTAAAGAAAACTTCCAAGAAACATGCCTCTTACAGACAAAGTTACTGAAAAGATTTATAAACAAAAGAAATATAAAACGGTATTTTTTTTTCGTGGCAAATATGACCCGTCACAAGAGGGACGCCTTACAATACTTACACCTTACAATAATTACAATTAGAGAAAACTATTCGTGTCGGAGAAATGTAAGAGTAACTGTATTATATTATATATAAATATATTTATATATAATATAATTATTAAAAAATACTGCTCCCACCTATAGAAAAATATAATTTATATTATTGTAATTTGTCAGTTTTGTAAGGGGAGTAAGAGACGGAGCCTCCGCGGGAACAATTCCGCAGGACAAACGAAATCATAGCTCTGCATACCCGAAAGCTATTTTCCCCGCACCGAAAAGCATAGCTTTGTAAATATCTTCCGTTTATTAACTGAAATTCACATCTTAGTGCTGCCCGTTTTTTGGCTTTGGGAGGAGTGCGGCGTACCTTTGTGTCAGAAGAATAAACAATATCACTAACCCTTTAACACGACAACAACATGACAACAACAGGAACATTGAAGTTCAGAAAGTATCAGGAAAAACGTGCAGGCGATTTTAAAGACAAATGGTACGGCAAGGCGGTACAGGATCGCATGGTGGAATTTGAAGACTTCGTCACCCACATGTCGGAGCACAACTCGCCCTACTCGCGCGGCGTCATCCACGGTGTATTGATCGACATGCTCTCCTGCTTGCAGGAACTGGTACTCGACGGCAAGTCGGTACGTCTGGGAGAGCTGGGGCTATTCTCCATCGGCATGAGCACCTCGCCGGCTGCTACGGCGCAGGAGTTTACCGCCGCCAACATCAAGGGCGTGCATCTCAACGTGCGCAACACCAAGACCTGGAGCAACCAGGAACTGCGCAAGCGATGCCGTCTGACGGAGCTCACCGCCTATGCAGGCACGCCCCAGGAAGGAGGCGGCGGAGGTGGAGGCGAAGACGACCGTCCTGTCATCGAGTAAATTATTAATTAATTAGTACCCTTTTAAAACAGAAAGATCATGAGTGAGAAAAAGAAAGAGACCTGGAAGTTCATCATCCAGACGTTACTGGCCATCCTCTCAGCCGTGGCTACCTCGCTGGGAATTACCTCCTGCATAGCGCTTTGAATTTGAGTAGTGAAGTCGAGAAGTTGAGAATTGAAAATGGAATTTCCCCCATTTTCAATTCTTTTTTTATTATCTTTGTCCCATTATTTATTTAACGAGCCGTGATGGCTCAACATTATTATTAGATGACATTTGAACAATTAGAACTGATAGAGCCGATACAAAAGGCTCTGCAACAAGAAGGTTACACAATTCCAACCCCTATACAAGCAGAAGCAATTCCCTACGTTTTAGATGGTTATGACTTATTAGGTTGTGCACAAACCGGAACAGGCAAGACGGCTGCATTCTCTATACCGATCATTCAGAATTTGTATAATGAACGCCAGAATGGCAAAGTACGCGGTATCAAGGCATTGATCCTGACACCTACCCGTGAGCTGGCTATCCAGATCGGGGAAAGCTTTACGGCCTACGGCAAATATGCCGGCGTAAAACATACCGTTATATTCGGCGGAGTAGGACAGAAGCCGCAAACCGACGCTCTCCAGCGGGGAGTGGATGTGTTGATCGCAACGCCCGGACGCCTGCTCGACCTGACGGGCCAGGGATTTATCAGCCTGAAGTATCTTGATTATTTCGTGTTGGATGAGGCCGACCGTATGCTCGACATGGGATTTATCCATGATATCAAACGTATCCTGCCTTTATTGCCCAAGAAGCGTCAATCCCTGTTTTTCTCGGCTACCATGCCGCCCGAAATAGAACGTCTGGCGGGTACCATCCTGCACGATCCTCAGAAGGTGGAAGTTACGCCCGCTTCGTCGACGGTGGAGAAGATAGACCAGTCTGTCTATTTTGTGGAGAAGGCGGAGAAGGTTAGCCTGCTTACCCATTTGCTGAAGGATTCTTCGTTGGAGTCGGTGCTGGTATTTACCCGAACGAAACATGGTGCCGACAAGGTGGCCCGTGTCCTGGCAAAAGCGAATATCGGAGCAGAAGCCATCCACGGAAATAAAAGCCAGACGGCGCGCCAGCGTGCATTGACCAATTTCAAAGATCATACCACCCGTGTCCTGATCGCAACGGATATCGCCGCACGCGGTATCGACGTGGATCATCTTTCGCACGTGATAAACTATGAATTGCCGAATGTTCCGGAAACGTATGTACACCGTATCGGACGTACAGGCCGTGCAGGTCGTAGCGGGGTGGCTTATTCTTTTTGTGATGCGGAGGAAGTACCTTACCTGAAGGATATCCAGAGGCTGATCGGCAAGCAGATACCCGTTGCCGGTGGAAACGAATTCGAAACGGCCGATGTGAAAGCAGCCGTGGCGGAAAAGAAAGAAGCCATCAAACAGGAGTCCAAACGCCGCAATATGTTCGGTAGCAAACGCGACGGTAGTTACTGGCGCAATAAGAAGCGGGCGGAAGGCGGAAATCAGAAGGTTGCTAAAAAGAAACCGTAAACGATTAGGTTCTTTACGGATTTTAATTATTTTTGCGCGATATATTGAACTTGTGTCCTAATGCCGAAGATAGAAGAAGATATTGTAGCACGTATAAATGAGGGAGATACGAAAGCATTCGAACAGCTTTATTCTTCTTGCTACACCTATCTTTGTGCGGTAGCCACCAAATACATTTTTAATGCGGAAGCCGCCCGTGAGGTGGTAAATGATATTTTTCTCAGTGTGTGGAACAATCGTTCCACACTGGTCAGTCCGTTGTTGCCTTATCTGATCCGTTCTGTCCGGAACCGTTGTGTGAATTATCTTCGCCAACAACGTTTGCAAATGGTTCCCTTCTCTGAAGTGCAGGATGGATTGCTGGCTATCCAGGAAGAGTTGGCTGCTACCGGTACTCATCCGTTGGCTTATTTGGAAAACAAAGAGATGGAGGAGAAAATTTATGAGGCAATAAATCAGCTTCCCCCCAGGTGCCGCACTATATTTATCGAATACCTTTATCATAATAAGACTTACGAAGAAATTGCCCAGGCCAACAATATCACTTCAAGTACGGTCAGGGGACAAATAAAAATAGGTTTGTCAAAGCTAAAAGACCTGCTGGGAGATATTTATCCGCTATTCCTCTTTTTATTTGATTTTTCTGAAAAATAATTACATTTCTTTTAAACGCACTTTGCTTTTCTTGTGTATATAGGAGTAGAAAGTCGATAAAACGGCTTTGAAACAATATGCAAGAAAGAAAAGAATATATAGAAGAATTAGTGTTCGGTTATTTGGCCGGCGACTTGAATGAGGAGGAAAAGAAGGATTTACTGACCTGGCTGGAAGCTGACGAAGTAAATAAAAAATCATTTTCTGAAATGGCGGATAGCTGGGCTACCGTTCATGTCCCTCTTTTTGAGCAGAACAGGAAAGGCGATTTTGAAAAGAACTTTGGCTATTTAACTCACTTCCCCTCTAGCGTATCGAAAAAGCGGAAAGCATTGAATGTATGGCTTAGGGTTGCTTCCGTCGTTTTGCTGACATTCACGATTGGGGCTCTTTCCTATTTTGCCGGTACTCAAAATCGATCTGGAATGGATTTGCAGGCGTTTGAAACGATCGTTCCGATGGGAGCACGTTCGAAGGTTATCTTACCCGATCATTCTGTCGTTTGGATGAATGCCGGTTCGTCATTAAAATATACCACCGATTTCGGGAAAGAAAAACGGGAAGTCTGGCTGAACGGAGAAGCGTATTTTGAGGTTGAGTCCGATTCGTTGATTCCATTTCTGGTAAATTCCGAAGATATCAGTGTAAAGGTGCTGGGTACTTCTTTTAATGTGAAGGCTTATGAGGACGATGACGAGATTTCGGTGGCTTTACTTTCCGGAAAAGTGGATGTGCATGCGGCGTCTTCAGATGACGAATATGGTATGCAGGATGCTATATTATTCCCCGATCAGATGTTACGATACGATAAGAAAACGCATGTGATGAAAACGGTAGCCGTAAAAGCTTCGGATGCTTGTTTGTGGATAGATGGTTGTATGAAGTTCAAAGACTTACCATTTGAAAGAATAGCAAAAGAGCTGGAACGGAAATATGATGTTCGTATAACGATACTTAGTAGTGTGTTGAAGAATGAAGTCTTTTCCGGAAGCTTTTCCGCCGACTATAGTTTGTCCCATATTTTAAAAGAGATAGATGTGGAGAAGAAATACAAATGGTCTAGAAAAGGAAACAATATAATAATTGTGGATAGATAATTTTAAACAGATATAATTGTATAATCTTAATTTTTGTGATTTATGAAAGTAACCAAATGGGGAAAAACTTGTAGATTAGCGATTACAGCTTGTGTTTTTGGTGGGTTACCATTAACTACGGAAATGTTATCAGCTACGGAATTGCAGACCGCTTATTTATCTGTACAAATGGAGAGCGCTACGCTTCGGGAACTTTTCGATTTGATCGAGAAGCGATTTCACTATTCTTTTCTGATCAGGAATAATGATATTAATCTGGAAGAGAAGATACGGCTGGATGTCGATAAAATGTCGGTAGAGGAAATACTTACTAATGCGTTAAAAAATCAGCATGCTGATTTTTTTATAAACGACAAGAGAATTGTCATTTATAAAAAAACATCTAAACCGGTATCAGATAAAAATACAATACTTCCCGGTATTCAACAATCTAAGGGACAAGTAAAAGGACAGGTCGTAGATGCGGTGACCGGAGACCCTGTTATCGGTGCCAGTATTATTGAAAAGGGAACTACGAACGGAGGAATAACGGATATCGACGGTAATTTTTCTTTAATTTTTACCGGCGATGAGAAAATGATTGAAATCTCTTATATCGGTTATGTCTCTCAAGTAATTAAAATTACATCAGATAAAGTCCTTTCGGTCAAACTTAAGGAAGACACACAAACACTAAGTGAAGTTGTGGTGGTTGGTTATGGTGTACAGAAAAAGGAAAACCTGACGGGGGCCGTATCGGTTGTTCAGATGGATAAAGTGTTGGGTGACCGTCCGGTGACGAGTGTGATGAGTGCTTTACAAGGGACAATGCCGGGGCTGGTTATCTCCGGTGGATCTACACCCGGACAAAGTAAAGAATTCAATATTCGTGGAACAACATCTTTGAATGGAGGCGAACCTTTAGTTCTTGTAGATAATGTTCCTGCACAAATAGACCTGATAAATCCGGAAGACATTGAATCTGTCTCCGTGCTGAAGGATGCGGCTTCAGCTGCTATTTATGGTGCCCGTGCTGCTTTCGGTGTTATATTAATAACAACGAAAAAGGCTAAAAAGGGTAGTCGTCTTCAGTTGAATTACAATAATAACTTCGGTTTTATAAACTCGATCAATCGTCCGCAACAGGCGGATGCTTTGAGTATGCTTCAGGCTTATAAAGATGCAGAGTTTTTAGGAGGAAAATATTTTGGAAATCAGGATGTAGACTTGTGGATGCAATATATTCGGGAATACAGGGAGAATCCCGGGGATTTTGAGACGACTTATAACGGTATTTATATTCCGAAGGAAGATAATCCGGGAAAAGTCCGTTACTATCTGCATGAAAATGATTTGTATAAGAATATGCTTGATAAATTCGGCTTTCAGCAAACTCATAATGTTTCGGCTTCAGGAGGAAGCGAAGCTATTTCATACCGTCTTTCTCTCGGATACACAAATAATCAAGGTGTACTGATAACGAATAAGGATTCTTATAAACGACTCTCTGCCAGCTCGTATGTTTCTGCCGACATTACTGAATGGTTAAATACCTCATTAGACATACGCTATGCGAAAGGAACGAAAAGAATACCTTATGATGGACATGATGGTAATATATATGGGTTGCGTTTGGCAAATCTGAATCCGGAAGGGGAAATGGAGTGTAAAGGAGAAATGCTTCCGATAAATACTCCTAAAAATTATATCTTGTATGCAGATCCGATGACTACGATAAATGAAAATCCGCGTATCTATTCACGAACGCTCTTGAAACCCTTGAAAGGCTTGGAAGTTGCATTTGAATATACTTTTGATAAAAATATTTATGATCAGAAAAAGTATAATGCACCGTTTGATTATACTTCTATACAATTAAATAAAAATTCAAGTGCGGCAACCTCTCAGTATTGGAATACAAAGAGAACGACTGACTATAATGCGATCAATCTCTATGGAACATATATGTTTTCATTGCAAGAAAAACATAACTTTAAGGTGATGGCTGGCTTTAATCAGGAGTCGCGGAACTTGGAAGAACTTGAAGTGAACCGGAAAGACATGATTAGCGAGGAAATGCCTTCGTTCAGTGGTTCTACAGGAGAGACGATAGCTAAAGATAAATACAGAGAGTATACGATAAGAAGCGGTTTTTTCCGCGTGAATTATGATTATATGAATAAGTATTTATTTGAGGTGAACGGACGTTATGACGGATCATCCAAATTCCCCAAAGATAGCAGATACGGCTTTTTCCCTTCTGTATCTTTAGGTTGGCAATTGGGAGAAGAGGCGTTTATGAGGTGGTCTAAATCTGTATTAAGCCAGTTTAAACTACGTGGTTCATGGGGGGAAATCGGTAATCAGGCAATTGATGAGTATGCTTTTACTCCCCTGATGGCTTCCGAGTTGGCAGAATGGGTAGTCGACGGTTCGCGTCCTACTACTTTAAAAGCTCCGGGACTGGTTCGGTCTAATTTTACTTGGGAAAGAGTCGAAACATTAGATATTGGATTTGATATGTCTATGTTTAATTATCGCTTGCAATCCACTTTCGATTGGTATCGTAGGGACACTAAAGGAATGTTGGCGCCCGGAATGGAGTTTCCTAGTGTGGTGGGAGCAACGGCTCCTTTACAGAATACGGCCGATTTGCGGACGAAAGGATGGGAATTGGCGGTAAATTGGCGTGATAAGATTGGTGAATGGGGATATAATATTGGATTCAACTTATTTGACTCGAGGACACATGTCACTAAATATAATAACGAAGTCGGCCTTTTCCGTGACCGGAATGAAAAGTATGAAGACGCAAAAAAGAGCGAAAGACGCTATCGAGAGGGTATGGAGATCGGGGAGATCTGGGGGTATGTATCGAATGGTTATTATACGATTGATGATTTTGAAAATACGACATCCTGGAAACTGAAAGAGGGAGTCACCTCTATTAAAGGTACTCAAGTACGACCGGGAGATGTGAAATTTAAGAACCTGAGAGATCATGAAGGCAGTACGAACCAGATAGATGAAGGAGAAGATAATATTTCGAATCCGGGTGACAGAAAGATTATAGGTAATTCAACCTCGAGGTATCAGTATGGAATTACTGGTGGGGTAAACTGGAAAGGTTTCGATTTAAGCTTTTTGTTGCAGGGTACCGGTAAACGTGATGTGTGGATTGACGATGCTTTACGTTGGGCATTCCATTCGGGGCAGTTCGGAACGATTTTTGATAATCAGTTGGATTACTGGAAGCCCAAAGATCCTGCTAATGGAGATTGGACAGCTGTAAACCCGAATGCGGAATGGCATCGTATTTATGGTGAAAAGGCAAATGCAACGTCTAATCAGCGGATTCAAACTAAATATTTAATGAATGGAGCTTATTTGCGATTGAAAAATATTACATTGGGTTATAATGTTCCCAGGAGTTTTTTGCAAAAGATTACTTTGAGTAGCGCAAAGATTTTTTGTAGTGTAGAGAATCTTCATACATGGTCACATTTGCCGAAAGGATATGACCCGGAACGTCTGAGTTGGCAATACCCCTTCTATCGTACAATCTCATTTGGTGTTAATCTTACTTTATAAAAAATGATTATGATGAAAAAGTATATAATAATATTCGTAACATTATTGTTTTTAGTTTCCTGCAACGACGATTTTCTGGAAAGACATCCTGTCGAATCTCAAACGGAGGCAACGGCATTTAAGACATATGATAATTTTAAAACGTATGGCTGGCAATTATATAAAGTGTTCAATGATGATAATATTCTACGAAAAGTAGGTACGACATCTGAGAATGGATATTATGAAGGCGATGTTCTAGCCGGTTATTTGGAGAAGAAAGGGGTGAATGCCCGTAATAAATATGCTTTTCGAACCGCTACCGTTCCATCGTCCGGCGAAGGTTGGGACTTTACGTTCGTGCGTAATGTAAATATCATGTTGGGTAATATTGAGAAGTCGTCGATGAATGAGGCAGACCAGGCTCATTGGCGGTCTGTTGGTTATTTTTTTCGTGCTTTTTATTATGCCGAATTGATAGCACGCTTCGGGGATGTCCCTTGGGTGGACCGCATTATTACAGAAGATAATGAAGAAATGATGTTGGGTATACGAACACCACGGAAAGAAGTGGCACAGCATGTGCTTGATGATCTGCTTTATGCAGAGAAGAATATAAAAACGGGTGGTGATGGAAACAATACGATTAATGTACATTGCATTCGTGCTTTGATCTCCCGTTTTTGTCTTTTTGAGGGAACGTGGAGAAAATATCATGGATTGGGAGATGAAACGGTATTTCTGAATGAATCGGTAAGAGCTTCGGAAGAGCTAATGAAAGCTTTCCCTACGGTACATGCGAATTATGGTGAGATGTTTACCAGTGAGGATCTGGGGAAGGTTCCGGGTGTTATTTTATATAAAGAGTATGTGGCTAATGTGCTGACCTCAAATCACGGACATTATGAAAGAACTTCATCCGGAGCGAATGAAATGAATAAAGGTATGGTTAATATGTATTTATGCCAGGATGGGAAACCGATAAAGAAAAGTGCTCTTTATGATGGAGATAAATCTTTATATGATGAAATGAGAAATCGTGATCATCGTTTGTTGCAGGTTGTTTTACCTCCCTATAAAGTAAATGCAGCCGGTTCAAACACGGACTGGTCTTTTACGGATGATCCTGCTGATCGTGAATATATCGATTATATGATTAATGCCGGGGTTACTACCGCTTCTCATAAAGCTCTACCTGTTTTTAACTGGAGCGGGACTTTGGTTAGAAGCATTCCCAATATAGAACCGGGAGCCCCTCAGGTATTTCTGGCTTGCAGATCAGGATATTACATGTATAAACATTATAACAGATGGGATACAAACAGTAATCAGTCGAGTATGAATACGGCGGATAAGCCTATATTTAAAATAGAAGAGGTCTTGCTAAATTATGCAGAAGCAAAGTATGAGTTGGGGGCTTTCGACCAGAGTGTTGCTGATAAAACAATTAATAAATTGCGTCCTCGTGCCAATGTCGCTTTAATGAAAGTTGCAGAAATTGATGATACGTTCGATCCTGATCGTGATCAGACCGTAGATCCGATACTTTGGGAAATACGCCGCGAACGTATTGTAGAATTGATGGGAGAAGGTTTCGGTTTCTATGATATTCGTCGTTGGAAGAAAGCTCCTTGGTTCATTAACCGCCAGCAGATAGGAATGTGGGTGAAACGTTCTGAGGTCTCTTCACAAGTTAAGATATGGGATCCGAATACTAAACTGCCTAATCCCGATTTGCAGGAAGGATATATTTATTTGTTTAATGATCCGGTTCAGGATGGTTTAGGATGGCAGGATCAATATTATTTGTATCCTATTCCATTAAATGATTTATCTTTGAACACAAATCTGGTTCAAAATCCGGGATGGAATTAATCTAATTATATATAGGTCATGAAAAATATAAATTTACTATTAAGTTCTTCTTTTTTGGGCGTGCTTCTGGTTTCCGGATGCACGGAGGAAAAGGCTTCCCGACAACCTAACATTATTTACATTTTGGCAGATGATTTGGGGTATGCGGAATTGGGTTGCTATGGGCAACAACAAATTGAGACGCCGAATATAGACAAGTTGGCGGAACGTGGTATGCGTTTTACACAAAACTATGCCGGTACTGCTGTTTCGGCTCCGTCGCGTTGCATTACTTTTACCGGTTTGCATAGTGGACATGCCTATATTCGCGGAAATGATGAAATGCGCGAACGCGGTGAAGTCTGGAGCCATGAAGCGATGCTGGCCGATTCGACATTGGAAGGGCAACGTCCTTTATTAGCCGGAACCGTAACGATTCCCTCCGTCCTTAAAGAAGCTGGCTATACGACCGGATGTATCGGTAAATGGGGGTTGGGATATCCTGGTTCGGAAGGGACACCTAATAAAATGGGGTTTGACTTCTTTTATGGGTATAATTGCCAACGCCAAGCGCATACTTATTTTCCTCCATTCCTTTATCGGAATGAGGTGAGGGAGTATCTTCCCAATCATTTGTTGATTCCGGGCACGAAGCTGGATGAAGGAGCAGATCCTTATGATGAAAAGAGCTATGATAAATATACTCAAAAGGTATATAGTTGTGATCTGATGTATGATGAAATTCTTAAATTTGTGGAGCGTAGCAAGGATGAGCCTTTCTTTTTGGCATGGACTACTCCACTACCGCATGTACCGTTACAGGCTCCGGAGCGATGGGTGAAACATTATGTCGATAAGTTCGGGACAGAAGAACCTTATGTCGGAAATAAGGGGTATTTCCCTTGTCGTTATCCCCGCGCAACCTATGCGGCGATGATCAGTTACTGGGACGAGCAAATCGGTGGACTTGTAAAGAAGCTGAAAGAACTGGGTATTTATGAGAATACGGTTATTGTTTTCACAAGCGATAACGGCCCGACATTTAACGGAGGTAGTGACTCTCCCTGGTTTGATAGTGCTAAACCCTTTAAATCGGAAGCCGGATGGGGTAAAGCATCTATCCGTGAAGGTGGAATCCGTGTCCCGATGATTGTCACCTGGGAAGGGAATATCAAACCGGGTACGACGAGCGATCATATCTGTGCATCCTGGGATGTAATGCCAACGGTTTGTGAATTGGCCGGTATTGCTTCTCCCCTAACAGACGGTATCAGTTTCGTTCCTGAATTAACAGGGAAAAAACAACCAGAACATGAGTATTTATATTGGGAGTATCCCGAGGGAGGCGGATCGAAAGCTATCCGTATGGGTAAATGGAAAGGATTGATCCTGAATATAAAAAAAGAGGGAGAAGGTGATATGATGTTGTTCGATCTGGAGAAAGATCCGAGAGAACAGGTGAATGTAGCCTCTGATCATCCGGAAATTATCAGTACAATGCGGGAAAAGATGAAAGAGGCTCATGAAGAGCCGGTGATTAAAAGATTCGCAATGTAGCTTTTTTAAACAGATTTATTTATACATTTGTCGGGACAGATATTTTTTATCTGTCCCCGCTTATATTCTATAATTCCTATGAATAACAAAAAATTACTGTTGGCTTGGGGAGTATTATGTGCGGTAAACAGTAGTATGGCCGTAACGAAAAAAACTCAGGCACAACCGAACATTATTTTAATCAATATCGACGACCTGGGATGGGCTGATGTCGGATATAACGGAAGTACATATTATGAAACTCCTCATATTGACAGGCTCCATAAAATGGGCGTCAGCTTTCAGAATGCCTATGCCGGAGCAGCCAATAGTGCTCCCAGCCGGGCTTGCCTGATGACCGGGCTGAATACTCCCCGCCATGGCGTTTACACCGTTGCTCCTGCCGAACGCGGCAAAGCGGAAGACCGCAAACTTATTCCTTGCGAAAATAAAAAGGCGCTGGACGATTCGGCCTGGCTTTTACCACAGGCTCTACGTGCTGCTGGATATCAGACCTGCCATGTAGGAAAATGGCATATCACCGCGGATCCTTTGAAGAACGGGATGGAGGTGAATATCGCAGGCTATGAGGCCGGACACCCGAAAAGTTATTTTTCTCCTTACAAGAATCCGAACCTGACGGATGGGCCTGAGGGCGAATACCTGATGGACAGGCTTGCGTCGGAAGTGGTTCAGTATATAGATACGGTCAACCGTGAACGACCTTTTTTTCTCTATTATGCTACCTATGCGGTTCATACGCCTTTGCAGGCTAAATCGGAATTGGTAGAGAAATATAAACGGAAAAACGCGACGGAAGCGCACAACAATCCGGTTTATGCGGCGATGGTCGAGAATATGGATGCCGGTATCGGGCGTGTGCTCGATGCGGTCGAAAAGAACGGCTTGTCAGAAAATACACTGATCGTTTTTACTTCGGATAACGGAGGTGTCTACCATATTTCGCGCCAATGGCCGTTGCGGGCCGGGAAAGGTTCTTTTTATGAAGGAGGGATTCGCGAGCCGTTCATTATCTATATGAAAGGGGTATACGAAGGAGGAATAACCCGTACGGAGCCGGTTTCGCAACTGGATTTGTACCCGACCCTGGTTCATCTGGCAGGAGCCGACCCGGTAATAACCCCCGATGGCGAAGACTTGTTGCCGTTACTGGATGAGGGAAAAACAGACTATTTGAATGACCGGACGCTTTACTGGCATTTCCCGGCTTATCTGGAAACGGGACCTGGTTTGAATGAAGCTCGTGACCCGTTATTCCGTTCCCGTCCGGTTTCCGTTATCCTCCAAAAAGGATGGAAGTTAATCGAAAACTATGAAGATGGCGCTTTGGAATTGTATGACCTGAATCGTGACCCTTCTGAAAAACAGGATGTTTTCGGTAAGTATCCGGATAAGACAGCCCAATTGTATGACCGACTGAATGCCTGGAAGAAGGAGACAAATGCTCCTGTTCCGGAGCGTTTGAACCCATTGTATAAACCTGAAAGCAAGAAATAATCCGTATGAAAGTAAAAAGAATTAATTTGAACTGCCTGATTGCTGGATTGATTTTTCCTGCATCAGCTGTTGCACAACAACCCAACATCGTAATCATCGTAGCCGACGACCTGGGTTATGGCGATCTGAGTTGTTATGGAGCCACTTCCATCCGGACTCCGGGTATGGACAGGATAGCCAATGAAGGATTGCGTTTTACGCAAGGGTATTGCACGGCGGCCACTTCCACGCCCAGCCGTTATTCGCTTCTCACCGGCCTGTATCCCTGGACGAACCGGGATGCCAAGATCCTTCCGGGCAATGCGGCATTGATCATTGACACCCAGCAAATCACTTTGCCGAAGGTGATGAAGCAGGCCGGTTACGTGACCGGTTCGGTCGGTAAATGGCATTTGGGATTGGGTGATGGGGCGGTAGACTGGAACAAAACGGTTTATCCCGGTGCGAAGGAAGTAGGTTACGATTATTCTTTTATCCAGGCGGCCACCAACGACCGTGTACCCTGTATCTTTATCGAGAATGGCCGGGGAGTCGGGCTCGAACCGGATGATCCGTTATATGTGAGTTATAAGGAGAACTTTCCCGGCGAACCGACCGGAAAGGACAATCCCGAACTATTACGCATGCATCCCAGCGTGGGGCATGCCGGAGCAATCGTAAACGGGGTACCGCGTATCGGATTCCAAAAGGGAGGAAAAGCGGCCCAATGGAAAGACGAGGATATGGCTGAGTTGTTCCTTGAAAAGGCCAAAGGTTTTGTCAGGGATCATAAGGATAAACCTTTCTTCCTTTATTACGGATTGCATCAGCCGCATGTGCCCCGTGTGCCGAACCAGAAGTTTGTAGGCAAGTCGGGGATGGGCCCTCGTGGCGATGTTATTCTGGAAGCAGACTGGTGTGTGACCGAATTCCTGAACGAATTGGATAAACAGGGGCTAACTGAAAATACGCTGATTATATTCACCAGTGATAATGGCCCTGTTCTGGATGACGGTTATCAGGATCAGGCGGTTGAACTGGTTGGCGATCATAAGATGGCAGGCCCTTTGCGAGGTGGCAAGACCAGCCTCTATGCCGGCGGAACTTGTATACCGTTCCTGTTGCGTTGGCCGGCGGCGGTTAAACCGGGGGTATCGGATGCGCTGGTTTGTCAGATGGATTTATTGGCTTCGTTGGCGGTGTTGACTGGGCAGACTTATTCGGATAAGACGGATAGCCAGAACACATTGCCTGTCTTTTTAGGAAAAAGCGATCAGGGGCGTAAAGAACTGGTTACTGAAGGTTATTTCAATTATGCCCTGCATCAGGGGGATTGGGTGATGATACCGCCTTATCCTGCTTATTATGACGATCCTGACGGGGTTGGTTTTTCCGGCTTGGGAAATTGTTATCAATTATATAATATAAAGGAAGACGTCGGACAGGAACATAACCTGGCGGAAAAAGAACCTAAGCGTTTACGACAAATGATGATGACGTTTGAAAAGCTTAAAAGAGAGACTGGAAAGATTACAAATTATTAACGGGCAATTTAGATTAATTCTTTTTGGCTAAACCATATTGAGAAGTTGATTAATTATTTATAAATTTGCCCACTTAACATAAAATACTAAATAGAGAACATGGAAAACACTCGTCGTTCCTTTCTTAAGAAAATGACCGCCGCCGGAGTTGGTGCGGCTGGACTGGCTATGGCAGGCAATGCCTCGGCTACTACCGTGACAGGTTCATCTGAACCTCAGAAGAAAAAAACAGCCGGAAAAGATGACGGCAAATTGCGTTTCGGTTTTATCGGAACCGGTTCACGTTGTCATGAACACATCAACAATGTGCTGGCTATCCCTGGAAATAAGATTGTTGCCATCTGCGACATCCAGCAGGGCCCGATCGATCGTACGTTGAAACACATCGCTAAGTTTAACGTGGATGCGCCTAAAGTGTACAAAGGTGGCGAACGTGAATTTGAGAAGATGTTGAATAACGAAGAATTCGATTGTGTGATCATCGCCAGCCCGTGGGAATGGCACGTTCCGATGTCGGTTGCGGCTATGAAAGCCGGTGTTCCTTATGTGGGCGTGGAAGTTTCTGCGGCTAATACAATTGAAGAATGCTGGGATCTGGTGAACGTATCGGAAGCTACGGGTAGCCATCTGAACATCATGGAAAATGTTTGCTATCGTCGCGATTGCATGGCGGCATTGAACATGGTTCGCGAAGGTTTGTTCGGCGAATTGCTACACGGTGGTTGCGGTTACGAACACGACTTGCGTGAAGTGAAGTTCAACGATGGAAAGAATTATAACTATGTACCCGGAAGCGGTGACCTGCGTATGGGCCCGACGGCTTTTGCCGAAGCTCAATGGCGTACACAACATTCCGTAACACGTAACGGTGATATTTACCCGACTCACGGGATCGGCCCGGTTGCCAATTGTATGGACATCAACCGCGGTAACCGTTTCCTTTCTTTGTCGGCTATGGCTACACAATCTCGCGGATTGCATAAGTTCATTGTAGATAACGGTGGCGAAAATCATCCGTTGGCTAAGGTTCGCTTCAACCTGGGTGATATCGTGACTTCTATGATTAAATGTGCGAACGGCCAGACGATTATCGTTACACACGATACAAACTCTCCTCGTCCTTATTCACTGGGCTTCCGTGTTCAGGGAACCGAAGGTTTGTGGATGAACGATGGCGACCATGTGTATGTACAGGGCAAGTCCAAACCTCACCGTTGGGACGACTCTGACGAATGGTTCAAGAAATACGACCACAAACTATGGGCTCAGTTGGATGCCCAGGCAAAAGAAGCCGGTCACGGTGGTATGGACTTTATCATGATGTACGACCTGATCGATGCTATCAAGAACAAGAAGCCGGCTCCTATGGATTGCTATGATGCGGCCGCTTGGAGTGCTATCTCCGGTTTGTCTGAAATGTCTATCGCCCGTGGCGGTGCCTTGGTTGACTTCCCAGACTTCACTCGCGGTCAGTGGATTCACCGTAAACCTGCGTTCGGTATGTAATCGGTAGATAATCGATAAAATAAGAAGCGGCTATCGGGTTTTCCGGTAGCCGCTTTTGTTTGCTTTTATAATTGCTCTATCTCTTTTAGCCAGAGTGTTGCCATTGCATCGCTCGGCATGCGCCAGTCGCCACGGGGGGAGAGGCTGACGGAGCCTACTTTCGGGCCATCGGGCAGGCAACTACGTTTGAATTGTTGCTGGAAGAAACGGCGGAAGAAAGTATGGAGCCATTTCTTGATTACTTCCTTCTCGTAGCTATCTCCGAAGGCTTTCTGAGCCAGGTAATATATTTTGGAGGGAGACGCACCGAAACGGAGATAGTGATAGAGGAAGAAGTCGTGGAGTTCGTAAGGGCCTACGAGGTCTTCCGTTTTCTGTTTGATATTGCCGTTTTCGTCGGCCGGGATCAGTTCCGGGCTGATGGGAGTGTCTACGATATCCAACAAGGTGGCGCGGGAGGCTTCGTCCACGCGGTTATGGGCCACCCATTCTACCAGGTATTTAACAAGCGTTTTCGGGATGCTACCGTTTACGCCGTACATCGACATATGGTCGCCATTATAGGTAGCCCACCCTAAGGCCAGTTCCGAAAGGTCGCCGGTACCGATCACCAGGCCGTTTGCCTGATTGGCTACGTCCATCAGGATCTGGGTGCGTTCGCGGGCCTGGCTATTTTCGTAGGTTACGTCGTGCACAGACGGGTCATGGTCGATGTCTTTGAAATGTTGGATGCAGGCATCCTTGATAGAGATCTCTTTCAGGGTGACACCCAATGAACGGATCAGGTCGCAGGCATTGGTATAGGTGCGGTCGGTCGTTCCGAAGCCCGGCATAGTGATACCGAGTATCTGATGGCGGGGGATACGGAGGGCGTCGAAAGTCATGACGGTAACGAGCAGGGCCAGGGTAGAGTCGAGACCGCCGGAGATACCGACAACGGCCGTTTTAGAATGGGTATGAACCAACCGTTTAGCCAGCCCGGCTACCTGTATCTGGAAGATTTCTTCGCAACGTTCTTTCAATGCATCACCGGACGGGACAAACGGATGAGGATCGACCGGACGGGTCAATACTTGTTTATCTGAACCTTCGGCCAGGGCAAAAGGGATGCGGGTGGCCCGGCCGGTCGGCAGAACGGAAGTCCCGTGCATGAAGCTTGTATTTACCTGGCGGTCGTTCTGCAGGTTCTCGATATCTATTTCGCTGATGGTGAGTTGCTCCTGCATGGTGAAACGGGGAGATTCTTCCAACAGGTTCCCGTTTTCGGCAATGATACCGTTACCGGCAAAGACCAGGTCGGTGCTCGATTCTCCGAACCCGGCCGAAGCATATACATATCCGGCCATACAACGGGCGGATTGCTGGCAGATCAGCGAACGCAGGTAATGATGTTTTCCGATCAGCTCGTTGCTGGCGGAGATATTGACCAGGATATTCGCCCCTTCCATCGCCAGCAGGGAGCTGGGGGGGACAGGAACCCATAAGTCTTCGCATATCTCGATACCAACGGTTGCCTGTCCGGCGGTGAATAGCAGGTGGCTATCCATCGGATATTCGTTATTCCCTATCCGGATCGTGTTTTCCTGTAGCTCCGTGGCTGAGGTAAACCAGCGTTTCTCCTGAAACTCCTTATAGTTGGGAATATATGTTTTCGGAACAACTCCAAGTATCTTTCCGCTCTGAAAGACGATGGCGGCATTGATCAGCCTGTTTTCCGTAACCAACGGGGCACCGACAATCGTAAGCAGGTTCAGATCGGCGGTGTTGCCGACCAGCGTCAACAAGGCTTGTTCCGCATTCTTCAGTAACGTTTGCTGGGAGAACAAATCCAGGCAGGTATAGGCCGTTACGGACATTTCGGGGAAGGCGATTATCTGTACGTCCTTTTCCGAGGCCTTGCGCATCAGCCCTTCTATCTGCTGAATATTATAAAAACAATCCGCCACCTGTACGTGGGGGACGGATGCTGCTACTTTTACAAATCCGTAGTTCATATGTTTATATTTTATCGAATAGCGTGTTTGAGTTTATCGGGGTCTTGCCGGCAATCCCATAGTAAAACAATATGTATTAAATGGTCGTTTTCTATGGTGTAGACGAGTTTATAATATCCTTCAACTAAAGAACGATATTGCTTTCTTCTATTAGCTAAAAGGTGTTCGGGAACTCCAATGAACGGATTATTCTTAATACGTATAGTATTTTTCTCTAACTTATTCATAAACCGGAGAGCAGTTCTCTTTCCAAATTGTTTCAGACAATAGGTGATGGCTAAATCTGCTTGTCTTTGTGCACGCGGTGCCCAGATTACTTCAATTTCTTTCTCCATTCTTCAAAGAATTGATGCATTTCTGATTCCTTGATACCCTTGCCTTCACTTAGTTCTTGTTCTGCCAGGTCAATCTCTTTGTTGGCTTCTTCGATACTAAAAGCAATAGGGGACAAAACGGTTGCTTTTTTATTCAGTATTCGCTTTGTGCACTTTTCCAGTTTTTCCATCATTTCCAGACTATCTATCTCGTCCAGATA
>OGYB01000102.1_pt1 | contig 74606 bp, 59 predicted proteins | sample 1576421 | NCBI WGS metagenome assembly OGYB01 (sample SAMEA3541577, study PRJEB24748) | human gut metagenome | biome: human gut; feature: human-associated habitat; material: faeces | place: China | collected 2012
CGTTACTGTAAACAGGTGACAATATGCAGGAGCATTTCTACACTACCTTGGGGGGGCAGTTGATTTTTCAATCGGCCCCCGATGAGTCCGCCCTGTTTTGCCGGTCATCTCTTTTGACATAGCGAGGGCAATAGGATATAATGTCCTCCGTCGATATAAAGACATGGTAACGACGTACGCGGAGAGGTGTCTGAGCGGTCGAAGGAGCTCGCCTGGAAAGTGAGTGAAGGGGTCAAACTCTTCCATGGGTTCAAATCCCATCCTCTCCGCCATTATTATGTCTAAACAGAGTCGATGTGCCTTTTACGGGCACTCCAGTCCCATGCGGCGCGAGCCCGTGAACCTCGTCAGGTCCGGAAGGAAGCAGCGATAAGCGGAATCTTGCGGGTGCCATGGGAGCGCTGGAGTTCCCGTAAAGGGCACGTTTTTTATTATCCGGCTGATGTTCATATCCTTATTATCTGGATGGTGAGGTCATGAGAGATGCTCCCGAGGGTTTTCTTCCCCTCAAAGTCACACCCGCGGAGGGTGACAGGCTGATTCTTTCACCGGCGTATGTTTTTCCCGCGAACATTATGGAACGCGGGCTCTTCGCCGGAGTCCGCCTCTCGTCTAAAACGATCATCGTGGACGCCTCAAACGGCAGGACGGCGATCACCGACGCCTGCGTAACGCTCTGCGCGGATATCGATCTTCCCTGCGTCCCCAAAGAGCTGCCCGTCAAGATAAGCGCGCACGGCGCGCAGTCGATCGCCGAGATGATGGCGACGCCGGAGGAGGCGCGCGGTTGGCGGCGGAGTTTTAATTCAGCGAAGGTCCTCTTTCGTACCGATGAATTCAGGTTCGCCTGGCACGCATATATAATCCGCGGCCCCCTGCTTATCGACGCCTTTACGGGCGGAAGCAGCGAGGCCGCGGATCTTATCGATATTTTACTTGGGTAGCCTGATAACGAAAGCCGCCCCGCCAAGCTGCGATTCTCCAATTTCGAGGGTGCCACCGTGGCGTTCGATTATCCGCCGCGATATGGAGAGGCCGAGGCCGTAGCCGCCGCTCTTTTTTTTGCCGCGCGCCCGGTGGCCGTCGCCGCGGCGGAATCTTTCAAATACAAGTTCTCTCTCGTTTTCAGCGATTCCCGGACCGTTGTCATCGACCGTGAGGCGCCACTTTCCTTCGTCTTCTTCGATCGAAACTTTTATGATCCCCGCGGAGCCGTCGCCGGTCTGGATATATTTCTGCGCGTTTTCCATGATGTTCAGCAGCGCCCGGCGCAGATCTCCGTGGATTCCCATAACGTGCGCGCCGTCAGCGGGGGCCGTTATCGCGATCTCCGTCGCCTTGGCCTGCGGCAGCGCCGCGATCTCGTCTTTGACCTCCTCCGCGATCCCCGCCAGGTCGACGTCCGTGATATTTTTTTGCATCGGGTCGGCGTCAAGGCGCACAAGCAGCAGAAGGTCGTCGACAAGCCCGCTGATCCGCTCCTGCTGGCGCAGCAGGCTGTCGATGGTCTCAACATCCTCGGAGCGTTCCGGGACCTTCATCTGCGGAGAGCTCTTGAGAAGCTCCAGCCCCGTGCGGATTATCGCGAGCGGCGTCTGGAATTCATGCCCGGCGTCGATGAAGAAGTCGCGGCGCACCTCTTCGAGCCTCGCCTTTTCCGTGAGGTCCTGAAGGGCGATAAGCCTTCCGCGCGCAAGCTCCAGGGTCGTCGCCTCTACCTGCATCGCCATCGCGCCGCCGTGCATTATCGACAGCGTCCGGCTCGTATCGGGTTCGTCAAGCATGAGGTATAGCTCATGGGAGGGCAGTATCAGCTCCACGGAGGAGCCGCGGGCGGGCAGCTCGGCACGCCCGCAGATCGCCGCGGCCTCTTTGTTTATGTAACGTATCTTTTTTTCGTCATCGATAAGAATGACGCCTATCGGCAGCGCGCCGACCAGCTGCGCAAGCTCCTCTTTACGCTCCTGCGCCTCGCGTATCGTCTTTTGCAGCGCGTCCTGCATGGAGTTGAGGGTGTTTGAAAGCGCCTGTATCTCGCCGTCGTTGGTTATCGGAAAGCGCGCCTTCTCTCCTCTGGCTATTTGGGAGGCGGCAAGGCTCAAGGAGTTGAGCGGCGTAAGGATCAGGCGCAGCACAAGGTATGTCCCGAGCCAGACCAGCAGAAGGATCAGCGTGAAGTATTTGATAAAGGGGATGGTGACGTTTTTTATGAGGCCGGAGAGCTTCGCCACCGGGTACGAGAGGCGCACCACGTAAGCGTCGCCGGGGCTGCCGGGGACGATGACCCTCTTCGCCATATATATCTGCCATTCCCGCTGCGTCTTGCTGTAGCGCAGTTCAGATCCCTCGCCGCCCTCAAAGGCCTCCATCACTTCGCCGCGCGTATAATGGTTCTCCATCCGCGCGGCGTCGGCCTTGGTATCCATGACGACCTCGCCCATCAGGCTGACGACTGTGACGCGCCCGTCCGGATAGAGGGCGGTCCAGACGCCGGAGATGTTCTTTATTCCGTTGATCCCCTTTTCCTCTCCCGAAACGGCGATGAAGTCGAGATAGCGCGAGAGCATCGCGCGGGTATATTCGATGCTGTCGCTGCGCTCGGCCCTGTAAATTATCATCCATGCCGCGAGGCCGATGACAAAGACCGCCGAGGTCATGAGAATGGCGATCTTTTTTTTCAGCGTCAATTTGCTGAGATTCATTCCTGCCCCTCCTCCCATACGAGCCGGTAGCCGCGACCGCGGAGCGTCTGCGCCGAGAGCGCCGGCTTTTTACCGTCGTCGAGCTTCCTGCGCAGCCTTGAAAGGTGAACGTCCACCGTGCGCGTGTCGCAGTTGGACATTCCCCATATACGCCGCAGCAGCTCGTCACGCGACACAGTGTGGCCCATGCGGCGCGCGAGCACCTCCAGTATCGAATACTCGGTCGGGCTGAGGTCTATCAGAGAGCCGCGCAGCCAAGCCTCTTTCTCCGCCGCGTCCAGCCTGAAATCGCCGTTTTCGATCACCTTGCGGGTATCAGCCTGCGCGCGCGTGCGCCGCAGCAGCACGCGAACGCGCGCCAGCAGCTCGTCAAGGGGAAAGGGCTTGCGCATATAGTCGTCCGCGCCAAGGTCGAGCCCCTGCACGACGTCTTCGGCCGAGCCGCGCGCCGTCAGCATGAGGATCGGGATGTGTTTCGTCTCCGCGTCGGATTTCACGCGGCGGCATATCTCCCAGCCGTCCATCAGAGGAAGCATGAGGTCCAGTATCACAAGATCCGGCAGCTCTTCGTATATCAGAGTGAGCGCCGAATCTCCGTCATAGGCGCAAACTGTCTTATATCCCTGCTGCCTGAGGGCGCGGCAGATAAATTCCGCGAGGCTCTCTTCGTCGTCAACGACCAGTATCTTCTGTTCCATCGCCCTATGCCATCTTCTTGCGGCGGTAACTGCTGGCCTTCACGGGGCGTCCCGTATACATGTAGGCGACACGTTCGGCGACGTTGGTAGCGTGGTCTCCCGCGCGTTCGAGAGTCTTGGAGACGTTCATCAGGTTGAAAGACTGTTCGATGCGCTCCGGCTTTTCCATGATCAGCAAAAGCAGTTCGCGCATGATCTGCTTTTCGAGGTCGTCCACCTCGTCGTCCATCGGGAATACCTTGAGCGCCGCCTCTCCGTCGTGGTTGTCTACCGCCGACATCGAGAGCCGCAGCATCTCTTTAATGATCTCCACCATGCGCGGGATGTCGATGAGCGGCTTGAGCTGCGGCATTCTGGAGAGCGAGAGCGTCACCTTCGCGATGTTCTCGCCGTAGTCTCCAATGCGCTCAAGGTCTACCGCGATATGCATGATGCTGACGACGACGCGCAGATCCTCGCCGAGAGGCTGGTAGCGGGCCGCGAACTCCATACAGGCCGCGTCGAGTTTTTCTTCAAGCTCGTCAATGACGTCGCCGTCGGCGATGACCTTCTGCGCCAACTCCGCGTCCTGGTTCTTCAGCGCCCAGACCGCCTTTTCAAGCGATTCGGAGGCCAGTCCGCTCATGCGGTATATCATGTTCTTGAGGAGCGAAAGGTCCTCCTCTATTCTTTTTCTCGTATTTATCGTATTCATCGCTGCACTCCCCCTGTTTCTTTCTCTATTAGCCGAAACGGCCGGAAATATAGTCTTCCGTGCGCTTGTCGTGCGGTGAGGTGAACATTTTCGCCGTCCTGTCGTACTCTATCAAGTCCCCCAGAAGGAAGAAGGCCGTGTAATCCGAGATTCGCGCCGCCTGCTGCATGTTGTGCGTGACGATGACGACGGTGTAATCCTTCTTGAGTTCGCTGACGAGCTCTTCAACGCGCGCCGTCGACATCGGGTCCAACGCGCTCGTCGGCTCGTCCATCAACAGGATGTCGGGCTGCGTCGCGATGGCGCGCGCGATACAGAGGCGCTGCTGCTGGCCGCCCGAGAGTCCAGTTCCGGAACTTTTCAGCTTGTCCTTCACCTCATCCCAGAGGGCGGCCCCCTGGAGGCTCTTCTCAACGGTCTCGTCGAGGCGTCCCTTGTCCTTTATGCCGTTGAGGCGCGGCCCGTATGCGATATTGTCATATATGGACATCGGGAAGGGGTTAGGCTTCTGAAAGACCATCCCGACCTTACGCCGCAGCGCAATGACGTCCATTTCGTTTGATAAAATATTTTCCCCGTCGATCTCAATTATACCCTCTACGCGCGCCGACGGGATAAAATCATTCATGCGGTTGAGGCACCTGAGATAGCTGCTTTTACCGCAACCGGAGGGGCCGATGAAGGCCGTAACTTTGTTTTCCCCCATGTCGAAGGTGATATTCTTCAGCACCTGCCTGTCGCCGTAATAGAGGTCGACGCCGCGCGTGCGTATCTTTACCGACATCTCGTCCGTGTTCTCCCCGCGCCCTTCCTTATTCGCCAATGTATACCCCATCTACCTTCCGTTCCTTTCCGAGAGACGCGCGCGCGCGACAACCCCGATCGCGCTCGTCCCCATTACAAGTCCGATGAGCACCAATATCGCTCCGTATTCTATCGGCGCGGCCGCCTCCGGGTCTGTCGCCGAGGTGGCGAGCACGTATATGTGATACGGCAGCGCCATCACTTGGCTGAAGAGGCTCTTCGCAATGTCAGGCGCGAAGTAGGCGGCGCCGGTGAACATTATCGGGGCCGTCTCCCCCGCGACGCGGCCCACCGCAAGAATGGCCCCAGTGATTATCGTCGAGGCCGCCGAGGGCAGCACGACCTTCATTATCGTCTGGTATTTCGTCGCCCCCAGCGCGTATGAGGCGTCCCTGTAATCCTGCGGCACCGCGAGGAAGGCCTGTTCGGCGACCGTGACCACGAGCGGCAGCGAGAGGCAGGCCAGCGTCAGCCCCGCTGAAAGCAGGCAGGAGCCAAATTGCATGAATACCACGAAGAGCGAGAGGCCGAAGAGGCCGAATATGACCGAGGGCACTCCGGCCAGCGAGCGGATCGATATCCTCATAAGGCTGACGATCCAGGTATCTTTGGCGTATTCCGCAAAGTAAAGCCCCGTCATGATCCCCACCGGAAGCGCCACCCCCATCGATACCAGCACGAGCTGCATGGTGCCCACCAGCGGCGTCAGTATCCCTCCGGCGAGCATGCCGTCCTTCGGCGGCTCCGAAAGGAACTCCCAGGAAAGCGTCGCCGCGCCGTTCTTTATCAGGAAGGCGGCGACCGCGCCTATCACCGCTACGAGCAGCAGCGCGAAGAGGCAGAAGACTAGCGTCATCAGCCGGTCGTATATCTTGCGTATAAAAGTACGGTTCATCTCTTTGTACCTCTTTTTTCAATATAGAGAGAAGCCAGGTTTATCATCAAGGTCATCACAAGAAGGATGAGGCCCGCAAAAAAGAGCGCGTAGTAGTGTGTGCTGCCCACGGGGGTCTCTCCCATTTCGGCGGCGATCGTCGAGGTAAGCGGCCTCACCGGCTCTGTGAAGAGGGTGGGGATTATCGCCGCGCCGCCGGCGGCCATCAGCACGACCATCGTCTCGCCGAGCGCGCGCATCACCCCGAGCAGTACGGAGGCGGTTATGCCCGGCAGCGCGCCGGGAAAGACGACCTTTTGTATCGTCTCCATCCTCGTGGCTCCCAGAGCGTAGGAGGCGTCCCGCAGTTCAAGGGGGACGGCGGCGAGCGCCTCATCCGAGAGCGAGGCGACCACCGGTATTATCAAAAAACCCAGAAGTATCGAGGCGTTCAGCAGGTTAAGGCCGCTCGCGATGTTCAGCGAATCCTGCATCCAGGGCGCGATCAGCATCATGCCGATGAAGCCGAGGACTATAGAGGGGAGAAATCCGAGCATCTCAAGCAGGACCTTGAAGAAATTTCTCATCCTGCGCGGAGCGATCTCCGCGGTAAAAACCGCGAGCGCGAGCGCCGCGGGTATGGCAATTAAGCTTGATAGAAGGGTGGCGGCGAAGGTCCCTGCGACAAGCGCCGCCATTCCAAGTGCGGGAGGTTCCTCTGTCGGATACCAGTCTCTGGAAAAGAATAGCTCTTTAAGTGAAGCCGTCCGGAGGACCGGCAGCCCATTCGCCACCAGAAAGCCGAGGATGAAAACCAGGATTATGATTCCCGTCACCGCCACACAGAAGACCGTGCGTGACATTATCCTGTCTCCCCTGCCTCCGAAGGCCTGTTCCTTTGCCGGCCGTTCGGCCTTTGTAAGTGCGCTCATGGGCTGTATGTCCTCCTCCTGTTGGCGATAACGGTTATTTCTTAAGTTCGCGGAGCGATACGAAACCCGTGCTGTTTACGATCTTCTGTCCGGCGTCGCTCTGCATGTACATAATGAAGTCAAGAACTTCGCCCTTGGGCCAGCCGTTCGTGAACATGTAGAGGTAGCGCGAGAGGGGGTATTTGCCGCTGCGTGCCGTAGCTGCCGTCGCGGCGATCCCGTCGACATGGAGCCCCTTGACGGTCTTGTTGACGTAGCCCATTCCCTCATAGCCGATCGCGTTCTTGTTCTTGCTTACCGAAGAGAGCATCGCGCCGCTCGAAGAGGCGACCTGGGCCTTTGGCGTTACGCGGGTCTTCTCGCCCTTATCCATGATCATCTCCTGCCAGGTCCCGTAGGTGCCCGAGCTGGTATCGCGCCCGACGACGACGATGGGTGCGTCCGCGCCGCCGACCTCTTTCCAGTTGGCGACCTTGCCTGAATATATATCTTTAAGCTGGGCGCGGGTGAGCTCTTTGACAGGGTTGTCTTTGTGTACTATCGGGACGATGCAGTCGAGGGCGACCGCGAAGGGCACGGGATAGATGTTCTTATCCATGCAGGTCTTGATTTCGGAATCTTTGATAAAGCGAGAGGCGTTCGCGATCTGGGCGCTGCCGTCGGCGAGCGATTTGAAGCCGTTGCCGGTGCCGGTGCCGGAGACTGAGAACTTGACTCCCGCGTTTTCCTTCATGAACTGCTCCACCGCCGCCTGGCCGAAGGGAAGGACCGTCGTCGAACCGTCCATCACGATCGGGGCCGCCATCGCCATCGTCGCGGCGGAAAGAACCACAAGTGCAATCAACGCTGTTACTAATTTTCTCATCTTTATTCCTCCTAAGTTGTTGTAACCATGAGTATAGACTTAGGATGTTAACGATGTGTTCAGCAAATGTAACAGGAACGTAACGGGAGAGCCGGCGGCTTTTTCGGCGCCGTCAGAGGGACGAGCGGCTTATCGCCTCCATAACGCCGCCCGCGATCGAGAGGGATTTATCCGATATTGTAAAACAGTAATCTACCACGCCGCGGGGGTCTACGTCGCCGATCTTCATATCGTGATGGCATTCCACGGACGGATGTATGAGGCCGCGGATAACTCCGGAGATGTTCGCCGCCACCGGATGTCCCGCGATCGCGCCGACAGCCTCCCCCGCTTCGACGAGGTCGCCGATGTTCTTATATGGGACCAGCCGTCCGGCCGCCGGCGCGCGAAGCAGGCGCTCGATGCCGTAGCCCATGATCACGCCTGGTTTTCTTGTGTCTGGAATAGCCAAGCCCTTCGTGATGACACGCCCGAGGCTGTGGCCGCGCATCGTTTCTATAACGTAAAGAGCGTCCTCGGGCGCGCTGAAACCAGGTCCGAGGGCTATCGTCACCGGGGCCATATCCCTCGTCGTTCCCGTGTTGCGCTTCGCCATGATCGCGTCGATCAATATGCGCGGGCGCACTTCAGCGAGCGACTTACAGTCCGGGTCTATCAGGACGCAGACCGCGCCGGGATCAAATTCCGCGGGAGAGGAGATCAGGCGGCACTCCATATCCTCAACGGTCCAGCGTCCCGCGTAGACGGCCTCGCACGCGGAGACGGCGCGGCGCACGGCGAGCGGGCGTCCAGTTTCGAGAACGAGCACGGGAAAGCCGGCCTGGCGGAGCCTGTATATCGTCCCGGTCGCGAGATCGCCGCCGCCTCTTATAATAATGGGTCTGTTTTTATCTGTTTTCATGAACGCTACCTTCTGAATTTTACGATCGTAACACCATAGCCGCCCTCGCCGGGGCCGCCGAGGTTATGTTCCGCGATATAGGGGACGCGCTTGCAAAGCTCCTGCACCTCGCGGCGCAGTATTCCCTCTCCGCGCCCGTGTATCACGGTGACTGTGTCGTAGCCGGCGCAATAGGCCTGGTCGAGATACTGCTCCACCATCGGCAGCGCCTCGTCTATCGTCATGCCGCGCACCATTATCGACGAGGGCACGCCGACGGGGCGCGAGACCTTTATCTGCACCGGCGGCGTTTTGTCAGGAGCCTTTCTCGTGATCACCTTGAGCTTTGTGAGCGGGACTTCTATCTCCGCGATGCCGGCCTGTACACGGGCCTTCTTGCCCTTTACTTCGATCACCGTGGCGCTCTTGTTTGTGCCAAGCACCTGCACGGTATCCCCCGCCTTCAGTTCATGGCTCGTCGCCGCGACTGATTCGACGCTCTCCTTCTGCTCCTCGCGTTTTATCGCGGATTTTTCTATTTTCTGGAAGTGGCTGCGCTTCTTTTCAAGCTCGCGGCGCGCCTCCGACTCTGCCTGCGCATTCTCCATATTCTTTATCAGGGCGCGCGCGGAATCCTCCGCGTTGCGAACTATCGAAAGCGCCTTCTTGTCGGCGTTTGCGATCAGCGCGTCGCGCTTCTCCTCAATGGCCTTTATCTTTGCCTCATAATCTTTTTCGAGCGCGGCCAATTTTTTCCGCGAGGACTCGACGGCGGACGCCTCGCGTTCGAGAGCGGCGCGCTTTTCATGGAGTTCCCCTATGAGGTCCTCCATCGATATCTCACGCCCGTTGATCGCCCTTTCGGCCCGCTCGATGATCGAGCGGCGCATACCGAGCTTACCGGCGATGAGCAGCGCGTTGCTGCGTCCCGGTATGCCGATCAGTATCCTGTAGGTCGGAGAGAGCGTCGCGCCGTCAAACTCAACGCTCGCCGTCTCGATATCCTGCGTCGTCAGGGCGAAACGTTTGATCGGATTATGATGCGTCGTCGCCAGCACAAGCGCCCCCTGCTCACGCAGCCAGTCGAGCAGCGCGATGCCCAGCGCCGCCCCCTCCTCGGGATCGGTGCCGGCGCCAAGTTCGTCGAGCATCACGAGGGAGCGCGGCGTGACCTTATTAAGGATCTCCGTCACATGAGTGATATGGGCGCTGAAGGTCGACAAGCTCTGCTCGATGCTCTGCTCGTCGCCGATATCGGTAAAAAGCTCGCCGATGTCGCCCAGTATCGAGCCCTCGCCGGCAGGTATCGGAAAGCCGAGCCAGCCCAGGTAGACGCAGACGCCGGCCGTCTTGAGCGCGACCGTCTTGCCTCCCGTATTGGGACCGGTTATGACGAGGATGCGGAAATCCCCGCCGCACTTTATCTCGATCGGCACCGACTTGTCGCCCAAGAGAGGGTGGCGGGCGCGAACAAAGGAAAACTGCGCGCGCGGCGAAAGGCCGGGCACGCGCCATTTGTATACGCGCGTCATCTCCGAGAGCGCGTAGAAGAGGTCTATCGTCCCGAGGACATTTTCCGTGTCGACGATCCCATTTTTGCGGTTTATCAGCTTCGCGGTAAACTCGCGGAAGATACGCGTCTCTTCCAGCATCTCCTCGCCGTAGAGCTTGCTGTATTCATTGTTGAGCGACATCAGCGACCTCGGCTCCATATAGACGCTGCTGCCGGAACCGGAGCGGTCGATCACCGAGCCGGGAAATTGCGACAGCGCGTCCTGGCGGACGAGGAAAGCATAGCGCCCGTTGCGCAGAGTGAGCACGCGTTCCTGAAGCATACCGGTGACCGACGGGTCGTTGAGCAGTGCGTGACCGCGCCGGCGCACCGTCTCTTTGAGGCCGTGCATCTGCTGGCGCAGCAGGGAAAGTTTCTCCGAGGCGTAATCATAGAGATGCCCGTCGTCGTCGATCACGGCGAGCATCCGCGCCTCCTCCGAAAAATCGCGCATGTCGCGCAGCAATATCCCAAAGTTCGGATATTCCTCGCGCGCGTCGGAGAGGGCCTCCTTCATCCGGCCGGAGAGGGTCAGCAGAAGCCGTATTTTGACCAGCTCCTCGCCGGAGAGCAGCCCGTTCTCCTCCGCCGCCTCAAGCATAAAGGCGACGGATACTATCTCGTTTATCCACGGCAGTTCGCCCTTATAACCGCGATATCTTTCAACATCCATATAGAGCGCCTGACGCCGCTTAAGCTCAGCCATATCAAAGGCCGGAGCGATATTCCGCGCGACGAGCGCCCCGATCTCGCTGCGGCAGCGCCGCGAGATCAATTCCGTTATCTTAGAAATTTCGAGACTGCCATAAGCAGCTTTTTCTATGTACATTTCGTTCCCGCTTTTTATTTTTCTAAATAAAATCTGTCAAATCAGCAGGCTGGACGTGCCAGTTGCTAAATAACCTGGCGTCAGCATACCGCAGACGCACTAAGGTGCGTCGAGGACAGGCTGGGGCCAGGTTATGACGCAAATGGTGCGTACAGCCTGCTGATTTAAGTGCGGCCGGGAGTGGGATCATACCCCTCCGGCGCTCCCCCTCCGGTCCGGTATGGGCGCAATATCTGTTCAAGCGTGCCGTCCGGCAGCGTCGTCCCCTCCGGCAACAGGCTGAGGTCGATGAACATCGCGCGGAACTTGGGCCAGCTCCTCCCGGCGTAGCGCAGGATGTCGCTCTGCGACATCCACGTGGGACTGACGACCGGCGCGAGCAGCAGCCCGCCCGTTATCACCACGTAGACCACGATCACGCTCTTGATAACGCCGGAAACAAGCCCCAGCAGTTTGTCCACGCCTCCGAGACGCGCGGCCCCGATGAGGCTTTTCGTGATTATCCGCAGCGTCGCCGCGGCCAGCGTCACCGACAACCAGATCAGCACCGCGGCCAAGACCTGAGCGATATACTCGTTGAGCCCCGTCGCCGCCGCGATGAGGCGGCCGATCCCTCCGGAGTAGTGAAAGGAGAGGTAAAACGAGGCGAGAAAGCCCGCAAGCGTTATTATCTCCCCCACAAAACCGCGGAAGGAGCCGCGGATGATAAAGTAGCAGCCGAGGATTATAAAAAATATATCCCAGTAGTTCCAGCCGCTGAGGCTCACGCGGGATCACTGTCCCGTCCGCCGAATTCAGCCGAGATCTCGTCGATCCGGCGGCTCAGCTCCTCCATCTGATGAGAGAGCGCCATCAGGGCGAGGAAGAGCCGTTCATCCTGGCTCAGGTTCTGCGGGAAAGCCTCCACCAGCGCCCCTGCGTTTTCAACAATACGAAAGAAACGCGCCGCATCCAGCTTTGTGGTCAGCGTGTATCTTTGACGGCCTATCCAGAAGGAATATTTTCCGTCACCTAAAGATTTTATTTCGCGCGTTTCGTCCATTGTTCAGAGGTTCCCGCCGTTTTACTGCCGGTCTTCGCCCGCGGCTGCCTGTTCCTGAGCCGTCAGCTTGCACATGCGTCCGAGAAGCCCGTCAAGGCGGCTGCCGAGCTCTTCTTTTTCTGCCCGGCTGGAGGCCGCCAGCTTTTCCGCGTCCTCCTGGAGCTGCATGATCTCAAGATCACGGTCTTCTATTATGCCTTTGAGCTCGGATATCTCGCGGCCCAGAGCCTCGTTTTCCGATTTCATGCCGTCAAGCATTTTCTCAAGACGGTCAAGCGCCTCGTTGACTCTTTCAAACTGTTCCATCATTCTCAAAGCACCTCCAAAATTCTTTCGTCCGTGTGGCCTCCCCGCCGAGGGAAGGTCCGTCTCTCGCTCCAGTCTAGCAGACTATCATGCCCCGCGGACATCTCCGCCGAACTTTTTGCCTATTTTTTTGACTACCTGCTTGGAAACGTTCTCTATCTGTTCGGAGGTGAGAGTCCCCTTGTCCGAACCGACCCAGATCCTGAAGGAGACGGATTTTTTACCATCCCCTACCTGCGCTCCACGATATTCGTCGATAAACTTCACATCCTTGACCAGATCGGCCTTTCTCGCTATGGCCTCAATCTCGGCCCAGCCGACATTCTCGTCGAAGACGATCGAAAGGTCGAAGTCGGCGAGCGGATACTCAGGCAGATGGACAAACTCGTTCTGGCGCGAGGGCAGCGGCGTGAGTTTTTCAACGTCGAGCTCAAAGATCACCGTCAGACTGCGCTTTATGCCGGATGCCTTCGCGCTCTTGGGAGATACCAGCGCAAGCGCGCCGATCACCTCTCCGCCTGCCGTGACGTTGACCCAGAGCTTATCGTCTGCCCACGCAGGCTTCTCCTGCTGGGAGAAGCCGAGCCTCTCCATCTGCGCGGCGCGGTGCATATACTCAAGCACGCCCTTGGCCTCGCGGAAGAGCTGCCTCGCGTCGGCGCCTACGAAGGCTCCGCCCAGGCGGCGCGCCATCTCCGGAAGCAGCTCGTCCGTGCCGCTGATACTTTTATAATTCCTGTCAAAGAACACCTGCGTCATCTCAAAAATACGGAAATCCGTGAAATAGCGGATATTTGTCGCCACGGCCTTCAGCAGTCCGGGTACGAGGGTCGAACGCAGGCGGCTCTCGTCGGGCGCCGGCGGCGTCGAGAGCTCGAGCATCTCTTTCGTATCCGCCCCCGCGGCGCCGACATATTCGTCGCCGATCCAGGGATAGGTAAAGATCTCCTGCATGCCGCAGCGGAAGGCCAGGTATTCGCGTATGGCGCGCTCCATGTCAGGCACACGCTGGTTGACGGCTTTATCAAGCAGCACGGTCGGCGCCGAGAATTCAAAATTCTCATATCCCATAAGGCGCGCGACCTCTTCAAGGATGTCATCCGGCAGCGAAATGTCGCCTGTGGAACGCCATGAAGGCGCTTCGACAAGAAGCCTGTCGCCATCCGTTTCCGTTTTGAAGCCGAGCGGCGAAAGGATATCCACCACCTCGCCCGCGGTAAGCTCTTTGCCGAGGCGCTTACGCAGGAAGTCAAGGCTCACTTCGACCTTCGCATTTTCAAGCGGGCGCGGGTAGACGTCCGTGTGGGCGGTTATCCGCATCTCAGGGAAATATTTTCCAAAGGCCTCCGCCGCGATCGCCACGGCGGCGTCCACACGCTGCGGATCGATACTCTTCTCATAGCGCGCGGAAGCCTCCGTGCGCACGTCGAAACGCTGCGATGTGCGGCGTATGCCGAGCGCGTCGAAGCTGGCGACCTCGAGGATGAGTTCCGTCGTATCGTCAAGGATCGAGTCAAGCTTGCCTCCCATGACTCCGGCGAGCCCGACGGGCGACTTCTCGTCGGCGATGACGAGATCCTCGGTCGTGAGGTCGAGCGTCTCGCCGTCAAGCAGCTGCAGCTTCTCGCCCTCGTAGGCGCGGCGCACGTAAATGCCGCCCGCGATATGTTTTTTGTCAAATCCGTGGGTCGGCTGCCCCGTGGCGAGCATCACGTAGTTCGTGATGTCTACGGGCAGATTGATGGGGCGCATCCCGACGCGCCAGATCAGGCTTTTGAGCTCAAAGGGCGAGGGAACGCTGCTGATATTCTTAATGACGAGCCCGACATAACGGGAGCACCGCTCCGCGTCCTTTATCTCCACCTTCAGCTCCTCGGTCATCCCGGGGAAACTGGCTGCTTCGATCGGCTTCAGCGGGCATTTGTAGATAGCGGCGAGTTCGCGCGCCATTCCATAGTGTCCCCAGAGGTCCGGACGGTTCGTCATCGACTTGTTGTCTATCTCAAGGATTATATCGTCAAGCCCGAGAGCTTCGGCCAGCGGAGCGCCAGGCTTCGCGTCAAATTCGCTGATGTCCATTATCTCGGCCTGCCGCGTCGTCGGAAACAGCTCCGCGAGGCCTATCTCGCCGGAGGCGCAGATCATGCCGAAACTCATCACGCCGCGCAGCTTCGCGGGCTTTATCTCAACGGGCTCTCCCTCTCCGTGCCACCTTACCCACGCCCCCGGTTTCGCCACGACTACCAACTGCGCGGGAGCGAGGTTCACGCCGCCGCAGACGATCGTCGAAGGCGCCGGATCTCCCACGTCCACCGTGCAGACGCGAAGCTTGTCGGCGTCGGGATGCGGTTCGACCGTCAGTATCCTCCCGACCACGAGCCCAGCGAGATTGTCCGCGAGGCTGACCGCGTCCTCGACCTCGACCGTAGACATCGTAAGGTCATACGAAAGTCTGGCCATCGTAAGGTCGGCAGGAAGGTCGGCGTATTTCTTTATCCAGTTTAACGATAATTTCATAATATCACCCTCCTACTTGAACTGTTTCAGGAAGCGCAGGTCGGCGCTGTGGAAGAGGCGCACGTCGTCCACCCCGTAGCGCATCATCACAAGGCGGTCAAGACCGATGTTGATATAGAACCCCGACCAGACCGCGGGGTCCAGCCCCGCCGCTCTGAGGACGTTCGGATGCGGCGTGCCGCCGGGCATGACCTCTATCCAGCCCACATGCTTGCATACCTTGCAGCCCGTACCGCCGCATACCTGGCATTTCATGTCTATCTCAAATCCCGGCTCCACGAAGGGGAAGAAGCCGACGCGCATACGGACGCCGACCTCATGGCCAAAGACCTTTTCGAGTATCGTTTTGATGAGGACCATACCGGAGGCGAAAGAAAAATCCTTATCGACTATCAGGGCCTCGTACTGGAAAAAGGCGCGCTCGTGGCGGGCGTCGGTAGTCTCGTTGCGGTAGACGCGCCCCGGATATACGAAACGCGCGGGTGCTCCGTGCTCGCGCAGGTAGCGGACGCTGGCGCCCGTAAGATGCGGGCGAAGGCAGAGGCGCTTCGCCCCGCGCTCCTCGTCGTGCCCCTTCAGCCAGTAGGTATCCATGCTCTCGCGGGCTGGATGCTCCGGCGCGAAGTTCAGATTGTCAAAGGCAAATTTTTCGCTCGTTATCTCAGGCTCGGAGAATACCTCAAAGCCAAGCGAACGGAAGGCGTCGTTAAGGTCGTAGCACATTTGCGTAACGGGGTGCAGACCTCCCTGAAAGGGCTCTATGCCGGGGACGGTGATGTCCGCCGCGCCCTCGAACGCGGAGAGCGTGTCGAGCAGCTCCGCGCTGCGGCTCTCGACGGCGTCGCTGATGATCTGCTTGACGTCGTTGGCCGCCTGCCCCAGCACCTTGCGAAGCTCCGGAGCGGCCTGTCCCACGCTCTTCAATATCTCAGTCAGCTCGCCCTTGCGCCCGATAAGATTGGCGCGGACAAGCTGAAGCTGATCCGGCAAAGAACTTTGCGCTATCTTTTCCAATCCCGCCTCTTTTATCTTTTCAAGGCGTTCCAAAAGGCCGTTGTCTTCACCCTGCGGCCCCTTCGTTCCATCATTTTCCCGCATAAATCCTGCCTCCTGCAAACGGCGCTATTGCGGCGCGCCGGGTAAATTTATGTCCTTCATATCGATGAGGCCGGACACGCCGTTCTTTTCGACGAGCTTGTCCATATCCTCGACATGGCCCAACACCCACATCCTGTCCCCCTTCTCAAAGGGACGCATGGGCATCGGCGTATGTTGTATTCCCTCATACTCCATAAGTATAACAATAACTTTGTATTTTTGCGAAAATTTAAGTTCCGCCATGCTCTTGCCGATCATATCCGGCAGAGGCTGTATCTTTCCGAGGATGAAATTGCCGCCGTCGATGCGCGTAAAGGCGGAATACCACGGATAGACGAGCATCTCGCCGATACGGGAGCCCATGTCCCACTCCGGCGAGATCACCTTATGCGCGCCGACGCGCTCCAGCACCTTCGCGTGCAGCTTGTTCGAGGCGCGCGCGATGACGATCGGCACCCCCATATCGACCAGCAGGGAGGTGCAGAGGATGCTGTGCTCCACCGCCTCGCCGATCGTGACGACCGCGACATCCACCTGGGTGGCTCCGATCTTGCGCAGCGAATTTTCATCGGTGACGTCCATCTGCGCGGCGACGGCGATTTTATCGGAAAGTTCCATGACCGGCCCGGACATGCTGTCGATGCCGATGACGTTCTGTCCGAGGCTCGAGAGCTTTTCGCAGAGCGCGGTGCCGAAACGGCCCAGGCCGATTATCAGAAAACTCTTCTTTTTTCTCTCCATGACGAGCACTCCTTTAACCTATCGGAATATGCGTATTGGGATAATGTATCCCCGAATCTCCGTCAGCGGTAACAAGCGTGGAAATAAATGAATAGAGCCCGACCCTTCCCCAAAACATCAGCAGCGTGATCACGAGCTTTCCCGCCGTGGAAAGCTCCGTGGTGACTCCTACCGTCAGGCCGACCGTGCCGAGCGCCGAAGCGACCTCAAAAATTATCGCGGAGAAAGGCATCTCCTCTATCAGCGTAAGCAGCACGGAGCCTGCCAGTATCGTGAAAAGATATATCGCGATGACGGAGAGCGCCCGGCGCTCGGTCCGCTCGGATATCCCGCGGTTCAGGAAGGTCGGATCGCTGCGCATGTGCAGCTCGCTCCAGACGGATACCGCCAGCACCCCGAAGGTCGTCGTCTTCACGCCGCCGCCTGTAGAGGCGGGGGAAGCGCCGATTATCATCAGCACGATCATCAGCGCCTGCCCGAGGCCGGAGAGCGAACCGCTGGGCACCGTCTCAAAACCGGCCGTCCTCGTCGTGACGCTGGCAAAGAGGGCGTTCCAGACCTTCGCCCACACGGGAAAATCCTTGAAGGCGACATTCCAGTCCGAGAGCAGAAAAAGCACCGTACCGCCGACGATAAGGCCGCCTGTTATCATGAGCACAAGCTTTGCGTAGACCGAGACGCGGTGCGGCTGCCGGCGCTTAAACTTGAAATAGTTGGCATACTCGGCGAAGACGGGAAAACCAAGCCCGCCGAGAACTATCAGCGCCATTATCGTTCCCGGTATTATCAGCGTCATCCTGTAGCCGTGCAGGCCGCCCAGACAGGGAGAGAATCCGGCGTTGCAAAAGGCGCTGACTGAATGAAACACGGCGAGATAGACCGCCCGCAGGAGCGCCTCCCCATTTAACACAAATCCCGCGAACAGCAGGATACTGCCGATCCCTTCAAGAAAGAGCGTGTATCTTATCACCGTGAAAAAAAGAGTGATCGCGCCCTGCACGCCATCGACGCCAAGCCCTCCGAGAAAAAAGATGCGGCTCCTTATCCCGATCCGGCGCCTAACGGCGATGGACAGCAGCATCATACCTGTCATGATCCCCAGGCCGCCTATCTGGATCAGCGCCATCATGATCACCTGCGACAGCAGTCCGAAATCCGTTGCGATGTCGACGACGCCAAGCCCCGTGACACAGACCGCCGACGTGGCCATAAAAAGCGCGTCGACAGGAGACAGGGACTTCGCGTAGACAAAATTATTGGAGAGCCATAAGAGAAAGGCTCCCGCCAGTATGACCAGCAGGAACCCTGTAACAATGACTCTTTCTACCTTATAAGAGGTATGAAAACGCAACGTATTTCACACTCGAATCAAAAATCGGTATTTTTACAGAGCGGCGCGCGCCTTTTCTACAAGCTGTGAGAAGGCCGGCGCGTCGTTGACGGCGAGATCGGCGAGCATCTTGCGGTTGATCGTGATATTCGCCCTCTTGAGGCCGTTGATCAACGCGCTGTAGGCAATGCCGTTCACGCGGGCGGCGGCGTTGATACGGACGATCCACAGCTTGCGGAAGTCACGCTTCTTGAGCTTGCGGCCTGCGAAGGCGCTCGTAAGCGCGTGCAGGTACGCTTCGCGGGCGCGGCGATATACATTCTTCTTGCGTCCCCAAAAACCCTTCGTGATGCTGTATAGTTTTTTCTGCTTATTGCGGCTGGCGCTGGATCCCTTTACTCGCATTTTATGTCACTCCTTGAAATTTATCTGGTTAACCGTGGCTCCGCGCTACGCGTAGGGGAGCATCTTCTTTACGTGCGCCTCTATCCCTGTCGGGAGAATACCCTTCTTCCTCAGGGCACGGAGACGCTTCGAATTCTTCGAAGAAAGAAGGTGTCCGCGGCCGCTCTTTTTGAAGCTTACCTTGCCTGAGCCGGTTATCTTAAAGCGCTTTTTCGTTGCGGAATGTGTTTTCATCTTAGGCATGTTGCTTTTCCTCCTCTAATTTGCAAACTAGGCGATCCGCGCAAAACGCCGCACCGGCGTTTTGGTCTCCCGCCTATAATTTATTTACCCAGGACGGGTAACTGAATCCCCTTATTTATATCTGGTCGGCGTCGGGCAAAACGTCCTTCTTAGCCTTCTGCGCCTTCACCGCGGCCGCCGCGCCCTCTGACGGCAGCTTCTGACGCTCTGCCTGCGGAGCCGGTTTCTTAACGGGGATCTCGGCTGCCGGCGCTATCATTATCCTCATATAAGCGCCCTCCATCCTCGGCTCCATCTCTATCTTGCCAAACTCCGAGACGGCGTCGACGACCTTCTTCAATACTTCCCTTCCCCTGTCAAGGAAAGCCATTTCGCGTCCGCGAAAGAATACGGAGACCTTGACACGATGCCCTGCCTGAAGGAAAGTCTGAATAGCCTTCACCTTGAATTCATAGTCATGCAGATCTATCTTCGGACGCATCTTTATTTCTTTGACGACCTGGTTCTTCTGCTTCTTGCGCGCGTCCTTATCGCGTTTCTGCTGCTGGAAGCGGTACTTCCCGTAATTCATGATACGACATACGGGCGGCGTCGCCTGCGGCGCGACCTCTACGAGATCGAGTTCCGCGGCCTCCGCCATCTTGAGAGCCTCCTGAATGCTTATCACTCCGCGCTTGGCGTTTTGCTCGTCAATAAGGAGAATTTCCGGCGACCGGATCTCGGAATTTACGCGGGGTTCGTCTTCCCTTGTGTTTGCTATGGCATTACACCTCCTGAAAAATTATTCGACCGAATTAAAAAGGTCCGGGCGCACAAGAATGCGCCCGGACCCTAGAAATATCTTCTCGGGGGCGGCCTGACAACTGATTTCGTCGGCAGGCGAGAGGGGCATCCTCTGCTTAAAACCCATTGATACTTATCAACTGGAAGATACTACCACAACGCGCCGCGATATGCAAGCGCAGGAAAACGATTCATTGACGGCTCCAATTTATTCGTTAATGAAGGATCAGTGCTTCTAACCTCTTTTCAACGATATACCGTTTAGTTTCTCGTAATAAAGGCCGAGCGCTCCATGATCTTTGCATTCTTGCCCGTCGCCGGCCAGCGCGATCATCATTTCGATGACCTGCCCGGAGAGCGGGACCGAGCAGTTTATAGCGCGGCTGGTCTCCAGAACGTTCCATAGATCTTTGATATGAAGATTGATGCGGAAGCCCGGATCGTAACGGCCATCGAACATCCTCGGCGCTTTGTCTTCAAGACATTGGCTGCCGGCGAGTCCTTTGCGCACGGCCTCGAATACCTTGCGAGGATCGACTCCGGCTTTTTTCGCGAAGGCCATGCCCTCGGCTACGGCAGAAATATTGATGCCAACTATCATCTGATTTACAAGCTTTGTGATTTGGCCGGCTCCGCTTTCCCCTACGAGGGTTACGGTCGCCCCCATTTTTTCCAATATGGGACGGGCCTGTTCAAAGGCCGAGGAATCGCCGCCCACCATTATCGCAAGAGTTCCCTGTTCAGCTTTTTCCTGGCCGCCGCTCACGGGCGCGTCAAGCATTTCAACACCCTTTTCTTTTAGGAGCGCGTTAAGTTCGCGGCTGGCGATCGGAGAGATGGAGCTCATATCAACAACTATCTGACCTGCCCTTATGCCTTTGACAAGACCGTTTTCGCCCGTGGTCACGTCACGCACATGCGGAGAGTTGGGAAGCATCGTAATGATAAATGTTCCGGCCTTTTCCGCCGTTTCCGCGGGAGTCGCAGCGCTCTCAGCGCCGCAGGCGCGGAGCTCTTCGACCGCCGCCTGGTTCACGTCACATACAACAACCTGATATCCGGCTTTGATTAGGTTTTTCGCCATTGGCCTGCCCATTATTCCAAGACCGATAAATCCTATTTTGTCCATCAGAATGACCTCCGTCCTTTATCTATGTTTAAATCGTTAATAACCTTTTGCCCTGTCGACAACGTTTTCCAGCGCCTCTCCAGCCTCAAGTCGGCGCAAGTTCTCAAAGACGATGTCGAAGGTACGGTGGATATAGTTTTCCTCGTCATCGCAGCCCATGTGGGGCGACATCATAAGGTTCGGCGTTGACCAAAGCGGCGATTCCACGGGAAGCGGTTCCTGCTCGAAGACGTCGAGCAGGGCGCCCGAGAGGTGTCCCGATTTCAGGTTCGCGATAAGGGCGTCGGTATCGACGATCCTTCCGCGGCTGATATTCACAAAGCCCGCCCCCTCTTTCATCGCGGCAAATTCTTTTTCGCCGACGAAGCGATAAGTATCTTTTGTGGACGGCAAAGTAACAACGACGTAGTCGGCGGCGCCCAAAGCTCCATTAAGCTTAGCGGGCGGCACGATCTCGTCGAAATTATCTCTCTGCGCGGTGTCGATATCCACGCCGACGGTGACAAGCCCCAGGCGTTTGGCGGCTAAGGCGGCGGCGCTTCCCTGTTTTCCAGCGCCAAGGATAAGCACCCTGGAGCCTCGGATAACGGAGACAAAGTGTCCGTCCCATTTGCGTTTCTGCTGCGCGCCGACAAGACGCGGCATGTGGTTCGCGAGCATGAGCAGCGCCATCATTACGTATTCACATGTCTTGGGCGCATGCGCCCCTCGGTTGTTTGTGAGAACGATCCGCTCGGGCAGCCAGTCGAGCGGCAGAAGGTGTTCTATCCCCGCGCCGATTATATGAATCCATTTGAGGCGCGGCGCAAGAGTGGCGATCTCTTCCAGCGGGAACATGTAGCCGATGATGATATCGGCATTCCCGACATTGCGGCGAAATTTTTTGTAGTCCTCCGAATTCCAGCTGGGGTCGTTTTCAAAGCTCGTGGTGGTGCGGGTGATAGAGATATTCACCTTATCGCGGAATTCAGGAAATCGCTCCAGCGCCGCTTCGATACGCTCCGGGGTCATGCGAAATACTTTGAGGCTGTCCTCCGCGGTAAGTATCATAATGTTCAGTTTATCCTGCAATTGATGGACCTCCTAATATTCCCTGCTGATATTTATAAGGTTCTCCAACGGCTTACCATCAAGGTAGTTGCGGACGTTGCGCATAAGGATGTCAAGGCAGCGCGGCATGTAGTTAAGCGGGTCGTCGGAGGAGACGTGCGGCGTCATGATAAGGTTCGGCGCGCTCCAAAGCGGCGATTCGTCCTCAAGCGGCTCATGGTCAAATACGTCGAGAATCGCGCCCGCGATCTCTCCCGCGCGCAGCGCCCGGTCAAGCGCGTCGGCGTCAAGCAGCTGCCCGCGCGCGACATTGAGCAGGGAGGCCGTTTTCGGCATCAATTTAAGCTCCCTTTCCCCTATTATCCGGTAAGTCTCTTTCGTGAGCGGCGCGGCGATGGCGAGAATATCGACGTCTTTCAGTGCCTCTCCAAGCCTGTCTGGCGTCAATACCTCGTCACAATCGGGATGGCAGGTACGCAGCGGGTCGATGCCAGTTACTCTCATGCCGAGGCGTTTACCCTGTCGGGCGACTTCGCCGCCCTGACAGCCGACGCCGATGACGACGAGTTTTTTGCCCTTGATTACGGTCGTGAAGGTCCGCTCCCATCTACCATTCCTCTGGGCGGTGAAAAGTTTAGGCATGGCAGAATTGAGCATCCCCAGATAGGCGGCAAAGCTCTCGCCAGATTTCGGCTGATGCACGCCGCGGCTGTTTGTCAGGCACAGCCCCTCGGGAACCCAGGTGAAGGGGGTTATCTGCTCCACCCCCGAGCTGTTGAAGTGTATCCATTTAAGGTTTGGGGCATAGCCGTAGATATCCTCCGTCGGGAAGGTATAGCCCATGAGCACGTCGGCATCTTTCATGTGCTCGTAGTAGGACTTGAGGTCGTCTTCCGTCCAGCGGTCATAATCATATTCGCTGCTGCCCATCGTGATCTCGAAGCGATCGGCGATGTCGCTGTTTTTCGCAGCAGCCTCTTTCACCTGCTCGGGCGTCGCCTGATAGACCTGAGCCTGGTGGCGGTTGTTCATTATGTGTATCCGCAGTTTTTTCATCTTTTGCCCGGCCCTTTAGAATTCCCGCGAGAGGTCGACGATATTTTTCATCGGGCGTCCCGCGAGCTCATTGCGCAGATTCTCGATTGTGATGTCAAGAGTCAAAGGAATGTAGTTGACGAGGTCGTCGGAAGATACGTGCGGCGTTATTATAAGGTTGGGGGTCGTCCAGAGCGGTGAGTCGCAGGGAAGCGGCTCGGTATGAAAAACGTCAAGCACCGCACCGGCAAGTTCGCCCTCTCTCAATTTTTCGTCAAGCGCGTTTTCGTCAAGCAGCGGACCGCGTGATACGTTGATGACGCTCGCGCTCTTCGGCAGCCAGCCAAGCCGTTCCCTATTGATGATCCCCTTCGTCTCTTTGGTGAGCGGCGCGGTGATGGCAAGGAAATCTGCGTCTTTAAAGGCATCCTGCATTCCATCCATCCCCACCACTCTGTCACAGCAGGGGTGTTCCTTACAGTAAGGGTCTATACCGGTTACATACAGCCCCATCTCCTTGGCGCGCCTTGCCATCTCGCCCCCCTGGTTTCCTACGCCAAATACAACAAGCTTTTTGCCCTTGATGACTGTGGTGAAGACTCTGTCCCATTTGTGATTGCGCTGCGCGGTCATAAGGCGCGGCATGGCCGAGTTCAGCATACCGAGGAAGGTTGCGAATGATTCTCCCGATTTGGGAAGGTGCACGCCTCTGTTGTTTATAAGTTTCATCCCTTTGGGCACCCAGGTGAAGGGAGAGACATGTTCCACCCCGGAGCTGATGAAATGTATCCATCTTAGGTTCGGGGCGTAGGAGGCGATATTTTCCGTCGGGAAGCTATATCCCACAAGGATATCCGCCGTCTTCATGTAATCGTAGTATTCGCGAAAATCCTCTTCTGACCATTTTTCAAGTTCGTCATAGCCGCTGCTGCCGATCGTTATGCAGATTTTATCGGCAAGGTCGGCGTTTCTCGCAAGCAGGTCGTCTACCTGCTTCTGGTTGGCAATAAAAACTTCAACGGAGCTTCTGCTGTTTTCAATGTGGATGTGGGTTTTATTATCTTTCAAGGCGGGTACCTCCTATTTATGATCTGCCAGGCAACAGGCCGCTAGGCAGCCTTCGCCGTGACCATCCTGTATACTTTCCTGATGAGCGGGAATATCCAGATCAATATAGCGACCGACGCCAGCGAGCCGGCGATAGGCCTGTTGAAGAAATCAAGGAAATTTCCGTTGGACTTGACCATCGAAATGATGAAGTTCTTCTCCAGCAGATTGCCGAGCACTATTGCCAGCAGCATCGGCGAGATCGGGAAGTCGTTTTCTTCCATGATGTAGCCGAGAAGGCCGAAGATGAGCATTATCGCTACGCCGAAGAGGCTGTTGTTGATCGAGAAAGCGCCGACAATGCAGAAGACGAGGATTACCGGCAACAGCATAAATGGCGGTATACGCAGAATGTGACGGAAGGTCTTGATCGAGAAATATCCGAGGACGAGCATGAAGATATTCGCGATCGCAAAGCAAATGAATATACTGTATATGATCTCTGGGTGGTGCAGGAAGGCCGTTGGCCCGGGCTTGAGATCTTTGATGTAGAGGATGCCGATGACCATCGCAGTGGTAACGTCGCCGGGGATACCGAAGACAAAGGCCGGTATCCAGGCGGAGGCGAGGGCGGAGTTGTTGGCTGAGGTGCTTTCGATAATACCCTCCATATGCCCCGTACCGAACTTTTCTGGGGTTTTTGAGAATTTTTTGCTGATAGCGTAGGCCAGCCAAGCCGCGATGTCAGCACCGGCTCCCGGCAGAGCGCCGACGACGACACCTATCGTGTTGCCGCGCAGAAAATTGGGGATATGTTCACGCCATACTTTGAATATCCCCTTGTATATGTTGCCGATCCTTCCGTTGTAGACCGCAGCCGGAGGCGTGGTGGAGCTGACGCGGCGCATGATTTCGGAGACGGCGAATAGTCCGATGAGTACGGGAATGACGTGGATACCAGCGAGAAGCTCGGTACTGCCGAAGGTGAACCGCGGTTGCCCCGTTATCGAATCATAACCGATGGTGGTGATAAAAAGTCCGAGGAACAGTGAAGCGATGCCTTTGACTTTATCCTGGGAGGTCATGAAGGTCGCGCATGTCAGGCCAAGACAGGCAAGCCAGAAGTATTCGTATGTGCTGAAGTTGAGCGCGACTTCCGCGAGGAGAGGCGCTGCACAGACAAGCACGACGAGACCGAAGAGACCGCCGATTGCGGAGAAGAAGCAGTTGGCGCCGAGCACCATCTCAGCTTTGCCCTGCTGTGTAAGTTTATAGGAGTCGTCAGTGTAGGCCCCCGAAGCGGGCGTTCCCGGTATTCTCAGTAGAGTCCCAGGAATATCTCCCGCAAAAACAGCCATCGCGTCGCAAGCGATGATCGCGGCAAGCGCGGGAACCGGATCAAGAAAGATGGCGATCGGCATTATCAGCGAAACCGCCATTACCGCCGTAAGTCCGGGTATCGCCCCAATGATAATGCCGTAGAAGGATGAGGCGAGCATTACCAGCAGAACTTCCGGCTTGAAGACAATATTTACAGCCTGAAAAAGAGTATCCAGCATAACGTTAATCCTCCTTCTCTTAAACTACAGTCCCAGGAACCCTGCTGGAAGCGGAACCAGCATTATTTTTGAAAAAAATACGTAAATGAGTATGGAGCTCACAACAGCCACAATAAAAGAGGATTTCAGCTTGCGCCTCAGCCACCAGATGGTAAAGGTGAGCATTATGATGACCGTAGGCATAAACCCAAGTATGTCTGAGACAAGCATGTAGAAGATAAGATTTGCCGGGATGAGGCAAATATTCGCCACCAGCACGGGAGATTTCGTCCACTCGCCAAGCACCAGCATCTTGTCTTTCTTTTTCATCCCTCTAACGAGGAGAATGCCCCCGCAGCCGAGAGTGAATATGGCCGCCGTCGCGGGAAAGAATCCCGATCCGTAGTTCTGCCCAGGCAAAGTGGGAAGGGACCGCGCATAAACCAAGACAAACAAAGAGAAACATATTAACACCGCTCCAAATATTTTATCACTGATTTTCATCGAAATCCCTTCCCTTTCCTGTGCCTGCTTTTCTGAATTATTCTTATTTTATGTTTTTAAAGTTTGTCCGTTCCCAAGCTGCGTGCCGAGAATTTATCGATTGACGCTTACTTCGCGATACCTACGGACTTCATGACCTTGCCATAGTTCTCGTCCATCTGCTTGAGGAATGCTTTGAATTCATCGGGGCCCATAAACTGAAGCGTTTTACCGGCCTTCTTCATCGTATCCTGAAATTCTTTCGTCTCCCAGACCTTCTTGATCGTATCACCGAGGTTCTTCTTCATTTCGTCGGAAATCCCGGCGGGAGCCGCGATACCGCTCCATGAATCAAGCAGCCAGTCCGAACCGGTGGCTTCTTTCAATGTGGGAACATTCGGCCAGTCCACGTAGCGTGTCTTGGAAACTACGGCCAGAGGGCGTACCTTTTTCGCGGTAGTCAGGGGGCCGGCCTCGTTGGGAGTACAGACTACAAAATCAAGGCCGCCAGCCGCGAGGTCCTGAAGCGAGGGAGCCGCACCGTCGTTGGGAACCCACACGACATCACTGGCCTTAAGTCCCTCGGCCTGAAGCATGCCGGCGGTGCATAGATGCCACATCCCGCCCTGCGAGGAACCGGAAGCTTTAAGCTTTCCCGGATTTTTTTTGATCGCCGCAACAAGATCTTTCATATTCTTATATGGGGATTTCTCATTGACAATAACGCTGCCTCCGGTGGAGACAATAAGGGCGATCGGCGTCAGATCTCTGTAGGTCAGGTCCGTAAGGCCCGCCCAATGCATCATGTTAAGTTCGCACTCGATGTCACCGATCGTGTACCCGTCGGGCGTACCCTTCGCAATAGCCGTGTGACCGACTACGCCCTGCCCGCCGGTACGGTTGATGCAGTTGACGCGGACACCCAGAACATCTCCCATGATTTTGGCAACAAGGCGCGCGTTGAAATCAGTACCGCCGCCGGTGGCAAAGGGAATAAGCATTGTAAATGGCTTCTCCTTAGGCCAGGCCGCAGCTGCGGACGCGGGACTTACGCCGCCGAGAGAGAGCGCGCAAATCATGAGCGCAACAACTAAAACACTAACTTTCTTGAACATTTTATTTCCTCCTTTTATTTTTTCGGGAAGTCTCTTCCCGTACCGCGCAATCGATACCTATTTAAGATGTCTGGCGAGATGCTGTTCCGAAAAAAATCCGGCTTTCTGCGTATCCCTTTCTCTTATCGCGGAGAGTATTTTGCTGTGAGCCTCGATAGTTGAATCAAGCAGCCCAAGGTCCTCTTTATACCGGTGCCACATATGAACATCAGCTTTCGCAAGAAGCCCCCTGGTTATCGAAATGATCTCTTCATTGTTGGTAGCCTCCGCAATACCCAGGTGAAAAGCAGCATCAAGATCAAGGAAGCGTTTTACGTCATGTAACTCAAGAGCCTTTCTAGAGTCAGCGATTAGGGATTCAAGTTTACTTATCTGCTCCGGTTCGGCGCGGCGTGCGGCCATCACAGCCACCGAAGGCTCAAGCGCCATCCTCGCCTCCAGTGCCTCAAAAGAGCCATTGACATTCTCCGTATCCTCAAGGAATTTTTCAAGGATGCCCTTAGGAGCGAGTTTGCCTGAAAAGGCGCTATAACTGACAAAGGTACCATCGCCGGGTATTCTCTGGATAATACCCATTATTTCCAGAGCCGACAGGGCCTCGCGTATCGAGCTCCTGCTGATATCGGTCTGCTTGACTATTTCAATCTCATTGGGAAGTTTATCACCAGGCTTGAGCGTACCCTCTTCGATAAGTTCGACAATTCTTTTTACGATAATCGCAGGCTTTTTTGTTGAGTCCTGTTTGCTGAAGAAATCTTCCATGTGAATCCCTCCTTTTGCTCGTATTATGTCTTTTGTTATATGTATGACATGCATTATTATGGATTCCTTTGTATATTTTGTCAATCAATTTAGCAAAAATTTAAATGTAATTTGCGCTGCAAATATCTGGGTACTTGTTGCGCCTCTCAGGGCATATAAAGATATCCATCTTACAATGCACGTCTTTAATATTTTCCCGCGTAATATAGACTGTACGCCGGATTTATAAATCCGGCGTACAGGATGCGGGGTGGTGGAGAGTGTGGTCAGGCTTTGATTATGAAGGCTTCGCTTCAGCTGCCGCGCAACGTACGGGGTGTCCGGCTGCGGCATGTCTCTTCATTGCCGCGTTCCGGCATACCCTCTTAAAGAGGAATGTTCCCATGCTTGCGCGCGGGACGCTCCTTTTTTCTGCCCCAAAACATGCGCAGTGTCTGAATGATCTTTATTCTTGATTCGGCCGGTTCGATCACGTCCTCGAATTTTCCGAGCTCGGCGGAGCGGTAGGGGTTCAGGAATTCCGTCTCGTACTTTTCCTTGTACATCTCCCTGGCCGCGGCGGGATCGGCGGCCTGCGCGATCTCATTTTTATAGAGTACCTCGACGGCGGCGTCGGCTCCGACCACGGCGCGTTCGCAGCTCGGCCAGGCGATGACGAAATCCGCCTTCATGTCGATGCTGCACATCGCGGGCGTAGCTCCGCCGTATGACTTTCTGATCGGCATGATGATCTTGGGGACGGTCGCCTCCGCCCACGCATAGAGCAGTTTTGCCCCATGCCTGATGATGCCGTCATGTTCCTGGTTGACGCCGGGCAGATATCCTGGGACGTCCACGATCGACAAAAGCGGGATATTGAAGGCGTCGCAGGTGCGAATGAAGCGCGCCGCTTTGCAGGAGGCGTTGATGTCGAGACAGCCGGCCATACAGCTGGCCTGATTGGCAACGACGCCTACCGGCATACCGCCCATGCGGATAAACCCGACTATGATATTGCGGGCATACGCCGGAGAAATTTCAAAGAAGAAACTGTCGTCGGCGATTTTTGTAATGACGCTTTTCATATCATAGGCTTTACGTTTGCTGTCGGGAATAATATCGTTGAGTTCCTCTATCCTGCGGTTAACGTCGTCGTTAGTGGCATAGATCGGAGGAAGAAGCTGACAGTTGGCGGGGAAAAAGCTCAGCAGGCTTTTGATCTGTTCGATACAGTCATAGTCGTCCCTCGCCACCAGATGTGAAAGTCCCGATTTGGTGCTGTGCGTCGTAGCTCCGCCCAGCGTTTCAAAATCCACGACCTCGCCCGTCACCTCTTTGATAACGGCGGGCCCGGTGATAAAGGCTTTGCTGGTCTTATCGACCATGACGATAAAGTCGTTGAGGGCTGGAGAGTATGAGGCGCCGCCGGCGCAGCTTCCCATGAGAGCTGAAATCTGCGGAATGACTCCCGAGGAGTTCACGTTGTTGTAGAAGATGGTTCCGTAGACTGACGCGCCCGGCCCCTCTTGAAGACGGCCTCCGCCGGAATCGTTGAGCCCGACGATGGGTACGCCGACTTCCAGCGCCAGCTCCTGCATTCTGGCGAGCTTCAATCCATGCATCTCACCCATCGATCCTCCCAGAACGGTGGCGTCCTGAGCGTAGGCGAAAGCTTTTCTGCCGTTGATAAGCCCGTGCCCCGTGATGATCCCGTCCGCCGGCGCGTCGATTTTGTCCATGCCGAAGCGCGTCGCTCTGGGTCTTACGAACATGTTGTATTCCACGAAGGTGCCGGGATCGAACAGTAAATTGATTCTCTCGCGTGCCGTCAGTTTGCCCTTGGCATGCTGCTTGTTGATTTTTTCCTGCCCGCCCTGAAGCATGATGTGCGCTTTTTTATCGAGCATGGCTTGAAGTTTCTGATTCATATGACCAGCCCCCTAAAGATAGATTTTTTCTAAAAAATGACCGCCGCGCGAAGAGGGCGCCCCTTCGCGCGGGAAAAAGTTGGAGATTTATCAGACTAATCCCTTCCAGGGGCTCAAGTCAAGTCCGCACTTCTCAAATCTTTCGCCAAGGAAGTTCAGCGCGTTCTTATACATGATCTTTTCCATGACGCCGGGCCTGAGATCCAGCTCTTCCCACTGCTTGAGGATCTCGCTGAGCTTGAAGACTCCCCACTCGGAACCGAAGATGAACTTGTCCTGGAGGCGTCTGTTCATGTCATAGGTCATGCACTGCGGGAAGTATTTGGGCCACATGCCGGAGGTTTCGCGCATCACGTTCGTCTTGTGCATCGCGACATGGTTGATGACTTCCGGCCACGGCTCGCCGACGTGCAGGGCGATTATCTTCAGGCGCGGGAAATCCGCCGCTACTTCATCGACGTCGAGAGGCTGGCAGTAGGTCATGCTGTAGAGGCCGTCGCCGCCGGGGGCGCCGCTGCCCATTCCCGTGTAGCCGATGTGGAACTGGACCGGCGCTTCAAGCTGCTGGCAGAGGTCCCACAGCGGATAGAAGCGTCTGTCGTTGACGCGGAATTTCTGCGTGCACTGCTGGAACTTCAAACCGATCAGCTTCAGTTCGGTAATGGCTCTTTCAGCTTCCAGAAGGGCGTTCTGCCCCTGCCAGGGGTCGACCGAGCCCCACGCGCCGAAAAACGCGTCGGGGAACTCCTTCCACAAGCCGTAAACAAAGTCGTTGCTGGTGGGCGGTTCGCCCATGCCGCTGGTGGCGTCCCAGCCGACAGGCTGCATTTTTACGCCGTGAGTAAGGGCGTCGTTCGCCATTACTTCGTGTCCGGTTTCGTCGAACTCCGCCTTCAGATCATCCAGCGTGCCCTTTCCAGATTTTCCGACCCAATTGGGCTGCGTGTATTTTCTGGAGGCCAGCATGGCCTTCATTGCGGGCGGATATCCTCCCTTGACAAAGGGATGCGCGTGGACGTCGATAATATGAAAACCTCTTTCTTCAAGAGTTTTAGGTGTTCTGTCTCCTTGAGCCGTTGCCATGATTCATACACTCCTTTCAAAACTAATGTCCGAGCCTTGAAAGCCCAAACAAATTAACGGTATTGGGCGATGTCGGGATCTCTCTTTTCACTGAACGCCTTGCCGCATTCTTTCGCCTCGTCCGTGTTGAAATACATGTTAAGCGCGACGCCGGCCATGGACTGAATGCCGCCGATGGAGGCGCTGTCGGCGTTGAAGGACATTTTCAGCGCGGCCAGAGAGGTCGGGCTGGATTTGACGATGTCATCCACCCATTTGTCCGTCTCCGCCATCAGCTCCTCAGGCGGGACTACGGCATTGACCAGTCCCATCCGCAGGCACTCTTCCGCGGTATATTTCCTGCACAGATACCAGAATTCTCTCGCCTTTTTCTCGCCGACTATGCGGGCGAGATAGGCGCTGCCGTATCCGGCGTCAAAGCTTCCGACCTTGGGGCCGACCTGGCCGAACTTGGCCGTGGCGGAGGCGATGGTAAGATCGCACACCACCTGGATGACGTGGCCGCCGCCGATCGCATAGCCGTTGACCGCCGCCACCACCGGCTTGGGGATGGCGCGGATGGTATGCAGAAGCTGGGCGAAGAGGCTGGGCATCGGCAACTTTTCAATGGGCTGGGCGTCGGCGTCCGTCTCACAGGGGGTGCCGCCGATCGTAAAGGCGCGGGTCCCGGCCGCCGTGAGGATGACCGCCCCGACCTCTTTGTCTGTCCACGCGCTCTGAAGCGCCGTGATCATTTCATTCAAGGTACGATTGGTGAACATATTCATCTTGTCGGGTCTGTTGATGGTTATCTTTGCCCGGTTGTTATACTTTTCGTACAGTATATCCTGAAATTCCATATTTACCGCAACCTCCTTCTTTAAACTGCCGGCACGCCGACCGCCCGGAGACGGATCGCCGGAGAGTGGTTAGACTCTGATTACGAAGGCTTCGCTTTCGCCGACGCCGCCGCAGATCGTGCAGAGGCCATATCCGCCGCCGCGGCGCTGCAGCTCGTAGGCCATCGTCATTACCAGGCGTCCGCCGGTAGCTCCCGTCGGGTGGCCGATCGCGATCGCGCCGCCGTTGATGTTCGTCTTCGCGCGTATCGCTTCGACTCTCGCGGGGTCCTGATCTCCCATAAGCAGCGTCGAGGCGATGGGCATCACGGCGAAGGCCTCGTTGATCTCTATCACGTCCATCTGCTCCACCGTCATGCCTGCCTTGGCGAGCGCCTTCTGCGCGGCAAAGGCCGGTATCGTCGCGATGTATTTGGGATGGCCGGATGCCTGGGCGTGCGCGACTATCGTCGCCAGCGGCTTGACGCCGCGGCGGGCCGCTTCGCTTTCAGCCATGAGCACGAGCGCGCTGGCGCCGGTGTTGAGTCCTGGCGCGTTGCCCGCCGTTACCGTCGGGCTCTGGTTGACGGTCTTGAGTTTGGCAAGCCCCTCGAGCGTGGTGTCTGGGCGCGGCGACTGGTCCTCGGAGATCACGACGTCGCCTTTCTTGGTGTGGATGACGTAAGGCTTGATCTCATCCTTGAATTTACCGGCTTTGAAGGCGTCCTGATAGAGCATCTGGCTGCGGTATGCCCATTCGTCCTGCATTTCGCGGCTGATGCCGTACTGCAGCGCGACCTCGCCGGCCTGTTTGGCGCGCGGTTCGCCGGTATAGGGGCAGGAGACGACCATGATGTCTTTAAGCGTGATGTCGCCGAGGCGTTTGCCCCAGCGCAGGTCTTCCACGAAGTAGGGGACGTTGCTCATATTTTCCGAGCCGCCGCCGACGGTGATCTTCGCGTCGCCGAGTTCGATCGCGCGCTTCGCCATCGCGATGGCGACCATCGAGGAGCAGCAGGCGCGGTCTACGGTGGTAGAGTTTGCTTCGGGCGGCATCCCCGCGGCGAGGGATATCTGTCTCGCTATCGAGCGGTTCGCGGTGGGCATGTTGATGCCGATATATGTTTCCTCTACCTCCGCCGGATCGACGGAGGCGCGCTCCATCGCCTCTTTGACGACGAACGAACCCAGCGATACCGTGTTTTCACCCTTCATCAGGCCGCCGAATTTATCGAACGGCGTACGTACGGCGGATACTATTACTACCTTTTCCATATCTTTCATCCTTCTCTCTTAATCTCTTTTATATGATCTTCTTGTCATGCAGCTCGGCGAGGCGCTCATCTGAGTAGCCAAGCTTTTTCAGCACGTCGTCCGTATCGGCGCCAAGGTTCGGCAGCGGGCTGTAAGCGGCTTCGTGCTCCTCCATTTTTATCGGACAGCCGACGACTGTAAGCTCTCCGACGACTGGGTCGGGGATCTTGACGAGCATCTCGCGCTTTTTGGTGTGCTCGTCGTTGGCGACGTCCTGCGAATTCTGTACCGGTCCGCAGGGAAGCCCCTGGGCCATAAATATCTCGCAGGCTTCCGCCTTCGTCTTGTCGGCAAGCCATTCGTTGATGATCGGGCGGATAAGCGTCTCCATGTGGGCGCCGCGTCCCGGCCCGGACTGGATGTCGGGGTTATCGAGCAGTTCTGTATGGCCGATGGCCGTAAGGAACTTTTTCCACATCGACTCCGTGGGGACGATGATCGCCACGTAGCCGTCCTTGCACTTGAAGGGGCCCCAGGGGGCGATGAGTTTGTCCGGGCCTCTGGTGACGACGTTGCCGGTGAAGGCGTAGACGTTGTGCGAACGTTCGGCGAGGGCGATCATGCAGTCGTACATCGAAACGTCGAAGTATTCGCCTTTGCCGGTGCGCAGCTTATTGATATAGCCGAGCATGGCCGCGTAGGCCGCGTAGACGCCTGTGCCGGAGTCTCCGAGCGCGAAGCCGAGCCATGTCGGCGGCCCCTGCGCGTCGCTGCCGCAGGTGTACATAAGTCCCGCCATCGCCTGCGCGATAATGTCATAGGCCAGACGCTTCGCATAGGGCCCCTCATGCTTCTTGGAACGCCCGAAGCCGCTGATGGCCACATAGATCACGCCGGGATTGACCTCTTTGACCTTCTCATAGGTAAAGCCGAGTTTGTCCATCAGCCCGGGCTTCACATTTTCGATAATTATTTCCGTATCCTTGATGAGATCCCAGAGGACGGCCTGTCCTTCCGGAGACTGCATATCGATCGTCACGCTCTTTTTGCCGCGGTTGAAGCGCGCGAAATACCCGCTCTGCGCCTCGCCCTTGTCGTTTTTGAGCATCGGCGCCATTTCGCGCGCGGTGTCTCCGCTTCCCGGACGCTCCACTTTGATCACGTCCGCGCCCTGGTCGGCGAGCATCATCGTACAGGTCGGTCCCGCGACCTGCTGCTCTATACCAAGAACCTTTACTCCTTCAAGTATCCCTGCCATGTGATTGCCTCCTTATTCCTTTTCTCTATATATTTGAAGCTTTGTTAGCCATATCGGTGAGCGCCTGCTCCGCCATATCCTCGGCCTTCGCGAGCGCCACCTGCTCAAAGGTGAATTCGGTCACTTCGTCGAGCGGGGTGCCCGGTCCAAAAACGCCGCTGACGCCCTTTTCCATGAGACCGGGAATGTCCTGCTGCGGAATGATGCCGCCGAGGATAAAGACCGTGTTCTCCATTCCCTCTTTTTCCTTTACCTTGTCGACCACTTTCGGCATCAGCGTATTGTGAGCGCCGGAAAGGAGGCTCACGCCCACGGCGTCGACCTTCTCTTTCGCCGCTATTTCGGCGATCTCGTCCGGCGTGGCCTGAAGGCCGGTGTATATGACCTCGGCGCCGGCTTCCTCAAAGGCGCGCGCGACGACCTTCGCTCCGCGGTCATGGCCGTCAAGGCCGGGTTTTGCAATGAGAACTTTCACCATAACGAACCCTCCGTTTCCTTTAATAAATCTTCATCGGCGTATATTTGCCGTAAACTTTTTTGAGCACTTCGCAGATCTCGCCCAGCGTCGCGTAGGCGCTCACCGCTTCGATCATGTATTCGCCCAGGTTTTCGTCGTTCCGGGCCGCCTTTTCCACGGCGGCGAGGGCGCGCTTCACCCTCTCGTTGTCGCGCTCCGCCTTCAGCTTGTTGATCTTCGCCGTCTGCTTGATAGCGACGTCCTCAGGGACCGTAAACTGGGCGGGCTCTATGGGCTTGCCGTCCTTAAACTCGTTGACGCCCACGACGATGCGTTCCTTGTTGTCCACGCTCTTCTGGTACTTGTAGGCGTTGTCCGCCAGCATCCTCTGCTGGAATCCTTCTTCGATGCACTTCAGGGCCCCGCCCTTTTTCTCTATCGTCTCAAGTAAGGCGAGGACCTCTTCCTCAATGGCGTTCGTGAGAGCCTCGACCGCGTAGGAGCCGCCGAGGGGATCGACCGTCTCCGTCAGGCCCGACTCATAGCCCACGATCTGCTGCGTGCGCAGCGAGACCGTCACGGCTTCCTGCGTGGGCAGCGAGATCGCCTCGTCATAGGAGGAGGCGTGGAAGGTCTGGATGCCGCCCGCCGCCGCCGCCATCGTCTGAATGGCGACGCGGACTATGTTGTTGATGGGCTGTTCCGCCGTCAGGGCGGAGCCGCTTGTGAAGGCGAATATCTTCAGACGCTGCGGCTCCTCCGCCGTCACGTGATAGCGTTCCTTCATGATCCGCGCGTAAAGACGGCGCGCGGCGCGGTATTTCGCGACCTCCTCCAGGAAGTCCAGCTGCGCGCCGAGGAAGAAGTAGCTGTTCGCCGTGGCCGCGACGATGTCCACTCCGCGCTTCACGGCGGCGTCATAGTATTCGATCATATCCGCCAGCGTGAACGCCAGCTCCATCGCCGCCGTGGCTCCGGCGTCCCGGATGTGGTAGCCGGAAACCGCGATGGGCGTCCAGTGGGGAAGGTGTTTGCCGCAGTATTCCAGCACGTCGACGGAGAGCTTGACGCCGGCCGCTGGCGGAAAGATATACGTGCCGCGGCACATGTATTCTTTGAGGATGTCGTTTTGCAGGAAGAAGCCGATCGTATTTGGGTCGATATTGTTTTTCTTCGCGAAGGCCACGTAAAAGGCGAGCATGATTATCGAGTTGGCGTTCGCCGTCGTGCGGATCTGGCGTACCTGTTCAAAGGGGATTCCTTTGAACAGAGCCTCGATGTCAGCCAGGGAGTCGATGGCGACCCCGACCTTCCCGACCTCGCCCTCAGACATAGGGTCGTCGGAATCGTAACCCATCTGGGTAGGCAGGTCCAGCGCGACGGAGAAACCTGTGCCTCCCTGCTCAATGATGTAACGGAAACGCTTGTTGGCCTCCTCCGCGGAGGCAAAACCGGCGTACTGTCCCATCGTCCACAGGCGGCCGTCACGGTACATCTCCTCGCGGATGCCGCGTGTGAACGGGAAGTGCCCCGGTTCGCCAAGCTGTGTCTTTGGGTCTTTTCCTTTTATATCGTCTTCCGTGTAGACCCTTTTCAGCTCGTAGCCTGATAAAGTGGTGTGTTTCTTCTCCTCCGCCATGTTAAGTTCCCCTTTCGTCCTTTTATGATCCGGCCTCATCGGTCAATGAAGCTTATCTTCATTTTTTTGTCGGTAAATATCCGTTCGTCCATCGTCTTCAATTCGGGAGATATCAGCGGGACAAACTCCATTTTCGGCAGGATGTCTTTTTCGATGTCTATGCCGGGCGCGATCTCGGTCAGAGTCAGGCCGCCGGCTTCAAGCCGGAATACGGCGCGTTCCGTTATGTAGAGCACCTCTTGTCCGTTTTCCCGCGCGTATCTTGATGAAAAAGTCACCTGCCCGACTTTTTTCTTGAATTTCACGTATTCGGCGTCTTTTTCTATTGATAAGAGGCCGCCGCCGGTCTTGCAATCCATGTGTCCGGCGGTAAAGGTCCCCATGAAACAGACTTTCCCCGTGTTCTGGGTAATATTGATGAATCCTCCCGGCCCGGTGCAGCGGCTGCCGAATTTTGAAACGTTGACGTTGCCCTCTTCGTCCACCTCGCCAAGCCCCAGGAAGGCCGCGTCCAGCGCGCCTCCGTCGTAGATGTCAAAGCTGTCGGTGATCGAGAGGATGGCGTCCGGGTTTACCGAGGCTCCCAGCCCCACTCCGCTGACGGGGACTCCGCCGTAGACGCCGGTCTCGATCGAGAAGGTCACCTGATGACTGATCCCCTCTTCGTTGGCGACGCTCGCGACGCTGTCGGGCATACCGATGCCAAGATTGACGAGGCTGCCGCCGGTTATTTCCAAAGCCGCCCGCCTGCCGCAAATTTTTCGCGGCGAGAGCGCCATCGGGCTGATCATCTCCAGCCGCTGTCTCACGTCGCCGATCAGCTCGGGGCGGAAAACGGAGCCGTCGTAACATTGCAGATGGTTTTCCGGCTTCGCCTGCACAACGTAATCGACCAGCGCGCCGGGGATCGACACCTGCCGCGGGTCGAGCGCACCGCGTTTGAATACGTTCTTTACCTGCACGACCACGATGCCGCCGCTGTTGTGAACCGCCGCGGCCATCGCCGCCTGCTCGCTGTGTATCGCCTCCTCCTCGAGGGAGACGTTGCCGTACTCGTCGGCATAACTTCCGCGAATGATGCAGATGTCCAGCGGGAACGTCTTATAATGGAGGTATTCCGCGCCGTCGAACTCTACCAGAGAAACGACTTCGCGCCCCGACTCCCTGGCCTTGTCGTTGACCCGGCAGCCCTCCAGCCGCGGGTCGCAGAAGGTATGCAGTCCGATGCGCGTCAGCACGCCCGGTTTTTTCCCGGCAATGGCCTTCAGCAGATGTCCGTAGACTCCCAGCGGCACGGTGTAGCCCGCGATCTGGTTTGCGCTGACCGCCCGCCCTATCGAGGGCGACATCCCCACATGCGAGGCGTAGATCGAGGCGATGATGCCGGGCTCCTTAATGATGCTCAGGCCGTAGCCGTTTTCCGTGAGGTCGCCGGGAGAGATGCCGGAAACTACGTGCAGTCCCTTCGGCCTGCCGTGGGTGAAAAAAGATTTCGCCAGCTCGCGCAGTATCTCGTCGGGGGCGGAAAAACCTCCGAATCCCCCGATACCGATCACGTCGTTATCTCTAATTAGTGATATTGCAGCAGCAGACGAAATAATTTTGCCCATCTTCTCTCACCTCACGTTTTTCTTGGGTTTTCCCGCCGCACAAGGCGGCGGGAAAATTAAAACAGTCCGATTTAATTCGTTTTGTCCGTGACAACGCCGCTGCCGAATTTGCCGACCACAAACTTTGTGATGTAGGGGAAGACAAAGATACAGAAGACCAGCGTCACCGCCATCTGCGCCGTCGCCGACTCCACATAGGGCTGATACTGGGGCAGACGTTCGCCGATGATCCTCGGCGCTACGACCGACAGCCCTCCCAGGCAGGTGGCCGCGACCGCGGCGTATCCGGGGCGTCTCAGGATAAGTTTGTCCGCGGTTATCATTATCGGCAGGAACACGCAGACGATGAGCCCGATCAGCACGATGTTGGCAGCCCCGGCCTGAGAGAGCGCTCTAAGGTTTATGCTCGCGCCCAGACAGCAGCCCAGGAAAAAGAGGACCACCGGCGTCGCCGTCGAAAAGAGCTTGCGTATCTTCTCGTCGGAATTGGCAAGGACCATGCCGAGAACGAACGGAACGAGCGAAGCGACGGCGCTCATGTAGTCAAAGCCGGTGCCGTCGGCTATGCCAAGGATCACCAGAGGGGTGGCGGGAACGGCGATCAGGTTGAGAACGCCCATCGCCGCTTTATCGACGTTGTCTCCATAAGACTGCATCAGCCCCGCGTAGACTCCGGGGTTGCAGCTGGCGAGAGAGATCGTGATCGCCAGCGCGGAGGCTCCGCAGATACCGCCGATGCCGAAGAATTTCAGCGTCAGCCAGGCTCCGGTAAAGGCCACGGCCAGGCGGACGACCACCAGCAGGCCGCCGCGCGCGCATACCGCGCCGAGGTCGCTGTATTTGGTCTGGCTGCCGGCGACAAAGAGCAGCATGCCGATGGTCGCCATCGCTCCCGCGCCGCTGAAAGCCGCGGTAGTGGGGCCGCCTATTTTGAGCACAGCCGGAATAAATGTGTTTATCAGCGCGGTGATGATCATCGGTACGACCATGATGCCGCCCGGTACTTTATTGACCTTGCCTAGAATATCCATAGCCTGCCTCCCATCTCTCTTGATACCGCCTCTTGTTCGCGCGGCCCGGCGAGCAGCGGGGCTTGTTTTTCAAGGAAAGCGTTTTTCCCCCGGCCCCCTCATCGGTCCCGCAACAAAGGGTATCTCTGAATTCCACTCGGATCACCGCTCCCGGCTTTCCGTCGTCAGTTTTGCTGGGCGGCTTTGCGCTCCGCGATCTTGTCGGCGATGACACAGTTGACCGCTTCGTGCCTCTGGTCGCGCTCAAGACAGCCGTTGCAGTAGACGCACTTCACTATCTCTTTCTCGCGCCCCTCGACCTGCTTTTTGATCCAGTCGGGATCGGCGAGCGCCGGGCGGCAGACGCCGATGAGGTCGGCTTTGCCTGATTCGAATATCTCTTCGCCGTGCTGAAGGTCCTTCACTTTGCCGGAGACTACCACGGGGATATCAGATTTGATCTCGCGCAGCGCGTTCTTGATGCCCTCGGAGAGGTAGACATGGAGGCCCCAGGGATATTCGGCGGTCGGCATGCAGCGGTTTCCGCTGTAGCCGGTGTACCAGGCGCCGTCTTCCGTCTTGCCGCCGGCGGAAACGCTGATGAAGTCCATTCCCGCGCCAGCGAATATCTTGGCTATTTCCGTCGTCTGTTTAAGCGTATTGCCGCCTTTGACGAACTCTTCGCCGGAGATGCGGCAGCCCACGCAGTAATCGTCGCCGACCTCTTTGCGGATATCTTCCATGATCTCCGTCACGATGCGGCAGCGGCCTTCGGTGTTGCGTCCGTATTTGTCCGTGCGCTTGTTGAGCAGCGAAATGAATGAGGAAAGGGTGTATCCGTGCGCCACGTGCAGCTCCACGCCGTCAAATCCGGCTTCCCTCGCTCTGATGGTGCTCTCGACGAACTGGCGCTTGCAAAGATCGATATCTTCGTATGTGAGGTCTTCCACGGCCTGCTTCCATCCCGTGCGCACAGACTGCTTCACGTAGTGGATGAGCTGCACCGTCATTTTGCAGCCTTCGGCGTGGACGGCGTCGGTCATCTCTTTGAGGCCGGGGATGAATTTGTCGTCGCAGATGCGGAGGAGGTTGGGGCTCTTTCTGTCGAGCACGCCGCAGGCTTCGACGTCGATAAGGCCGAAGCCGCCCTTGGCGCGCGCCACGTGGCGTTCGATGAGCGCGTCGGTTACAAATCCGACCTCGTCGGCAAGGCAGGTGACGGCGGGAAGCCACACCAAACGGTTTTTAAGTTCGAGATTTCTGAATTTTACAGGCTCTAATATTTTCATGGAATTATACCTCCAAAATTATTTTATTAGGGCTGTGAAGGGCTAAAGAGCCCTTCACGCGTTTTATGGGTGGCCGAACAGGGAAGTGTTCGTATTACGCCTTATTTTTTTCCTCTTCCGCCATGATCGCGTAAATTTCCTGGCGGAGCTCCTCTTTCTTGACCTTGCCGATGTTCGTATGCGGCAGATCGTCGCGGATCTCAAGGCGTTCGGGAAGCTTGAACTTCGCGAGCTTGCCGGTGAGGAACTCGACTATCTCTTTAAGCGTGATGGTCTCTCCCGGGTTCCTCATGGAGACGAACAGGCAGGCCTTCTCTCCCAGCACGTGATCCGGCATCGGCACGAGCGCCGCGTCATGGATCTTCTCATGCTTCAGGACCAGGTTCTCCACCTCTTCGCAGCTGAACTTCTCGCCGCCGCGGTTGATGGCGTCCTTGATGCGTCCCATAATGACGAAACCCTTGCCGCTCTTGTGCATAGCGGCGAGGTCTCCCGAACGGTAGAAGCCGTCGGCCGTAAAGGCCTTTTTATTGTGGTCGGGGGCGTCATAGTAACCGCGTATCGTGTAGGGGCCGCGAAAGATTATCTCTCCCGGGCGCTCCGTTTCGCCGCGGAAGACGGCGCTGCCGTCGTGTACGCTCTCCGCGATCAGCTCGCCGTTGTCCTTGTCGATGATCTTCCACTCGTCCGCGGGCGATACCGGCAGGCCGATCGTGTTATAAGTGACCTCGTCGTCGTCAAAGAGGCTAGTCTGCGTAATAGTACCCTCGGACATGCCGAACTGCGAGATGAGGCGGCAGCCCAGTTCCGGATATACGCGCGCGGCGACGACAGGCTCGATCTTGGAGCCGCCGTTGACGACGATCTTCCATGAGGAGAGGTCATACTTCGCCCTGTCTTCAAAATTCAGCATGTTGATTATCATTGCCGGAACCATCGGGATGTGGGAGATCTTTTCTTTCTCTATCAGTTTGCAGATATCCTCGGTGCGCGGAGAGGTGCTCATGACGACCTTGCCGCCGAAGGAGAAGGCTCCCTGTATTCCCGGGGCGGCCAGTACCATGTTGTGAGCTACGGGTGCCACCGCAAGCTGCACTGTGTACATGTTATAGCCAAGCTCACGGCTCGATTCTTCCGCCACATAGCGGTAGGCGTTGTATTCGCGCGGGATGAGCTTCGGGATTCCGGTCGTGCCGCCGGAGAGCAGGAGGATGCAGACGTCGTGCGGGTCCGGCAGATATTTTCTGAGAAGGTCGGGATCATCCTCACCCTCGGCCGGAGCGGCCAGCAGATCATTGACATAGAGGTATCCCGCGGGGATCTCCTGGCCGAGGCCGGCGATCATCTTATATTTCATTTCGGGCAGCTCAGCCGCCACCTGATCTACTAATTCCACATAGTTATATTTATTTGCAAAACCGGGTATAATATAGCCGACCGCTTTCGCCTTTGCCGCGATCTGTGATATCTCCGTATATCTGTGCTGTGCCAGGCACATAACGGGAATGACGCCGATCTTCTGCAGTGCGAGGTAGATAAAAACAAACTCGGGTATGTTTGTCAGCTGGATGATTATGCGATCTTCGTGCTTAAGCCCCATCTTCAGGAAGTGCAGGGCAAGGCGGTCCGAACCTTTCTTGAGTTCTCCGTAGGTAAAACGCTGTTCGCCTCCTACAAGAGCCTCGCGGTTCCAGAAACGTTCCGCAATATTATCAAAAACCTGTGAAAAATTCTCTTTCTTCCAATAGCCTTTCTCTTCGTAAGACTTTGCAAGTTCGGGTTGATAAGCGGTCCAATGTTCTAGCATGGTTCCCCTCCGTTCGAATAAGTACATAATGAGACGTCCTGGTTTAGTGCGATTGTGTGTGGTCTTTGCGCTCTGTGAAAAATTTCATTTGCTGAGATAACAGAAAAGAAACCGCACCGCATCCCCCCTCCTTTTATTTATTTTTAAGCATACAACATTTATGGAAATATCACTAATTAGTGGTATTTCTTGAAACAAAATCAGTAAAAGCCGTTAAGCTTTTTTTATCGCAGTTTCTTCAGTATAGAGACGACCTGTTCTTTCTCCGCGGTCGTCAGTTTTGAAAAAGCCTCGGCAAGGTTGGACATATGTTTTGCAAAGGTAGCGTCCATCAGTTCCTTGCCCCTCTGAGTTATCCCAATGAGATAAGAGCGCCTGTCGTGTGGATTATCGCGGCGGTAAACCAGTTCCATTTGCTCAAGGTTCCTTACCACCACCGTGATGTTGCCGCTGCTTGAGAGTACTTTGTCGATTATCTGCTGTATCGTCTGCTCTCCTCTATTATAGAGAAGCTCTAGTACCGTAAACTGCGGCAGAGTCAGCCCCTTCTCGCGGAACAACTCATTCGATCTCCTATGCGCGTTGCGATAGGTCCTTCCAAGAGCGATGATGAGTTTGCCGTTTAACCTGTCCTTGGCGTTCATCCCAAACCCCTCATCTCTATTTAATTTTCAGTGGATTGACTTATCTTTTGTTAGCAGTAGAATAACACTAGTTAGTGATATTGTCAACATAATTTTCAGATTACTTGGACTAAATTAAATATAATTTACAGGTTTTCAAGTTTATTTTTTAAAGATCTTATTCGCGAAGGAATGAACGCAGATGCTAAAGAAAATAGTTTTCTTTTACGGGCCTAAATATAACTTCAGACGCCGCCTGCCAAGGAACAAGCCGCTGACCACGATCAGCGAGCTGGCGATATACAGCGATAAGAAGATGAGGGAACATACCTTTAAGATACAGGGCAAACGCGGCGGCGACGCCGCGGAAAAACAGGAAGAACGCCTCTCCGTCCCCTGCCTTGTGGCTTATTCGGAGCAGTACGCCTCCATCAGCGAGAGCGCGCTGCATTCTTTTTTGAGCTTCATAGACCAGTTCGAGGTGGAGTCGCTATACCTGCAGAACCCGCCGGCACACCTTGCGGCGCAGTTCAGAAATATGCACAGCCGCGTGAAGGTCATAAAGCACGAATACAAAACTTTGAACTTTGAGAGCCTCAAAAGGATCGACCGCGAATATCAGCTGGCGATCATCGGCCAGGAAGAGGTAAAACGGAGGCTCCTCACCGCGCTATACCCGCTGGCGGCAAAAAAGCTCTCAAAACCGCTCGTTCTGCTCTTTTACGGCCCCACGGGAGTCGGCAAGTCGGAGACCGCGAAATATATAAGCGGGGTGGTCGGACAAAAACTTTTCCGCCGGCAGTTCTCGATGTTTCACAGCAACGAGTTCGCCCCTTACCTCTTCGGCGGCCGCCACACGGGCGACTCTCTCGCGAAGGACCTGATGGAGCGGGAATCCTCCGTCATCCTCTTCGACGAGTTCGACAAGCCGAACCCGCTCTTCCACAGCGCCTTTTATCAGCTGTTCGACGAAGGGATATACGAGGACAGGAACTACCGCGCCGAAGTGAAGAACGCCGTCATCATCTGCACCTCGAACTACGCCTCAGCGGAGGAGGCGAGAGAACGGCTCGGAGCTCCGCTCTTTGCGCGCTTCGACGCCGTGATCGAATTCCGCCCGCTTTCGGATGAGGCCCTTGGCGTCATCCTGGCAAAGAGCTGCCGTGAGGAGGCGGAGCTGCTTACGGCGGAGGAAAGGGAGATAATATCCGAGGAGGAGCTTTGCGCATCCCTCCGGCCGCATGTCGCCGGCGGCGGCGACGGGGTGCGCGGTGTCAAGAGGCTGGTGCGCGAAAAGATATCAGAGGCGCTTCTGGACAGGGCGCTCCGCGGCTGACCGGCGCCCCCGGCAGACGGCGTTTACTTAAAGACGGAATCTATCAGCCTTACGTCGTCAAATACGGGAAATTCGCGGCGCGTCTGGCGCACGGTCTCTGAAAATACTTCTCCTTTGACCGTGCCCTCTTCAGGAATGGTCTCCGTGACCATCTCTCCCCAGGGGTCGATGATGCCGCTCTCCCCCACCATCGCCAGATGCCTGTAAGGACCGATCAGGTTGCATGACAGAAGGTAAGCGGAATTCTCCATCGCGCGCACCCTGTTGAGCATCTTGAAGGCCGTGGCGCGCGGGTAAGGCCAGGCGGCCGGCACGATAAACATCTCGGCTCCCATGCCGAACGTCATCATGCGGAACAGCTCGGGGAACCTTATATCATAGCAGACGGCGAGGCCGAGTTTGCCGAACTCTGTATCCGCCACCGCCGGCTTCGTTCCGTGCGTGAAAAAATCAGCCTCGCGCCCGTAACATGAGAACAGATGTATCTTGCGGTATTCCGCGACGTCGGTGCCCTTTCTGTCGAAGAGGATGCTGGTGTTGAACATCTTATCCCCCTCTTTATGGACGAAGCTGCCGCAGTGGATGAAGGCCCCGAGCTCCCTTGCCTTGTCAGAAAGGCGGCTCATCAGCGGCCCCTCCTTATCCTCCGCGAAGTTCCGGATCGTCCGGTAGCTGAGTATCCCGATATGCCACAACTCGGGAAGCACGATCACATCGGAGCCGCGGCAGCCGTCGATCAGCCCGAATACGCGTTCGATAAGCTCCTCATGGGGCTCCCCCTCTTTTATTTCCAGCTGGATAAGCGATGCTTTCATCTGTGTCCCCTGTTCAAATTATATTTTCCGCTTATCCTATAATGTTTTTTCGTTCGGCGCAACATATTTTTGAGACACAGGCAGCCCGCTTCAAAATTTAACGCTGTTGTTGATCATACCGGAAGACCCGCGCCCTCTCGTCGCCTTTGAGTATTCTGTAGGCTCCGTGCGCAAGCGATTCCATCTCATTTTCTCCGGGATAGAGCATCACCGGCGCGATAAAGCCTACCCGGCGTTTGATCTCCTCCGTAAGCATCTTCGAATGCGCGAGGCCGCCGGTGAGGATGACCGCGTCGGCCCTGCCGCAGACCGAGGCCGCAAGGTTCGCGATAAACTTCGCAATCTGCAGCGCCATCGCCTCGTAGACCAGCCTCGCCTTTTCGTCGCCTTCCTCTATCATCCTTTCGACGCGGCGCGCGTCGCTCGTGCCGAGGTATCCGAAGAGCCCGCTGTCGCCGCGCATGACGCGCAGCTTGTCGCGCATATCGGTCTTATTTTTCCTCACCAGATATTTTATCAGCTGGATCACCTGTTGGCCGCCTGCGCGCTCCGGAGAGAATGGCCCCTCGTCGTCGCCGATGACGTCGGCGACGCGTCCCTTCTTATGCAGCGACATCGAGATGCCGCCGCCGAGATGCGCGACGATGAAGGTGCAGTCGCCGTAGGCTTTGCCCATGTCGGCGGCGGCGCGGTGAGCCGTGGCGCGCATATTGAGACAGTGCGTGACGGAAACGCGCGGCATATCGGGGATGCCGCTGATACGGGCGATCGGCTCCAGCTCGTCGGTCGAAATGCCGTCATATATATAGGCGTGAGGGATACCGTATTTTTGCCGCAGCTCAAAGGCGATGCAGGCGGCGACGTTCGAGGCGTGCTCCTCCGCGCAAACGTTGAGCAGATAGTCTACCATCACGTCGTTGATCTCATATCCTCCGGCGTGTATCGGCGGCAGGATGCCGCCGCGCGCGACGATGGCGTCGAAACGCCCGTACTCCTCCGCAGACTCTTTCATAAAATCGTCGGCCAATTCCTGACGCATCGGCAGTTGGTCCGACATGTAGGGGTATTTTTCAAGAAATTCTTTTGTATGTTCAAATTCCTTCTGGGTAACTTTTTTATCGTCAAAGTATACCGCCATCTTTGTAGATGTCGAACCCGTGTTGAGCACCATGATCTTATATGCCACCGCGTTTCGCCTCCTGAAACATCATTTTCAGACTAATCTTATCTATTACATTTTATCACCTTTTTAACGAATACCGCCATATAAATTAAGTCATATATCATTTTCTACCGATCATAGATACGCTTATAACATGTCATTGATAATTAAAAGAATTTTTTCAAGACATCACTAATAAAACCATTAGCCTCAAATTATAAACAAAGTATCATTCAGTGTCCCAGCGCATGGCGCATGGCCGCGGGCCGCCGCGCAAAGCCGGTAAAATAGCTGCATTTTATATGTAAAATAGTACGGCGTCTTTCTTTTACCGTTAGTTTTTACGTTATTTAAGTTATTTGCGCCCGATTTTCACATTAATCTCGCGCAGGCGCCTTATCTTTCTCGCGGTTTTTCCATAATTTGATTATTTCTATTGACAACAAGATCATTTTTATTTATTATACCGCTGAGCTGCAGTCAATGCAGAACGCCCACATAGCGGAGTTTCCGCCGTGTGGGCATTTATTTTGACGGCAGAACGCCCACTTCGCGGAGTCACCGCGATATGGGCGTTTTTTATTTTTAGGAAACGGGTGAAGAGAAAATGAGAAAAATTCTTATGTTTGCGTTGATGTGCTTGTTCATTCCGGCCGCCTCGGCGGCGGACGACGGCGGGGCGGTCACGATGGGGCAGACGATACGGCGCGCGCTGGAAAGCTATCCCGAGGTACAGGGGAAACTGCACGCCTTCGGGGCGTCGCGCCACGACCTCGAAGGTTCTTACTCAGGCTACCGGCCGAAACTTGACGTTTACGCCGGCGTGGGCCGCTACAACCTCGACGGAGACGGATACAGGTATACGCTCAACAATATGTACAATCACGACTATGACGGATTCTCCGCCGTCGCGACACAACCTGTATACGACGGCAACCTCACGAACAGCTCCGTGAAACGCTACAAATACGCTAAGAACATGCGCTACTTCGACCTGCTCTCCACAATGGAACAGGTCAGCTACACCGCCTTTCGTTCGCATCAGGACGTCGTCCGCTACCGTGAACTCACGGCGCTTGCGAAAGAGAACCTCGCCCGGCACGAAGAGGTGCTGGAAAAGGTCAGGAAACGCACGCAGGCCGGCGTGGACAGTTCGGTGAACTACGACACGGCGTACGGACGCGTCGCTCTCGCTAAGGTCAACCTCATAACGGAGGAGAGCAACCTCCACGACGCAGAGACACAGTATATGCGCATCGTCGGCGTCGCGCCGTCCGCGGAGCTCGAGGACCACATGATCGAGATAGCCCTGCCGGCGCTGCCGCAGGAGAGTCGCAAAGCGGCGCTCGCGGGAAACTATCAGCTCATCTCTTACGCTGAAAACGCGGAATCCATGCGTCACGTCGTCGGAGAGCAGGCCTCGCGTATGCGTCCGAAGGTAGACGTGCGCGCGGGGACCTACCTCAACCATGATGAGGACGGCACGGAAGGGCGCAAGGATAAAGCCTTCATCGAGCTGGTGCTCCACTGGAACCTCTACAACGGCGGGCTCGACAAAGAGAATATCAAAAAGGCTGTCGAACAGTACAAGGAATCCGAGGAGCTTTACAACAAACTCGAACGTGACGTCGTGCAGTCTGTGCTGATCGCCTATAACGACATCAAAAACATCGAAGCGCAGATGCCGAACCTCGAGGCGCACATGAAGGCGGCGGACGTGACGCGCGCCGCCTACACCAAACAGTTCGAGGCGGGACGCCGCAGCCTCTTCGACCTGCTCGACTCGGAAAATGAATACTTCCAGGCGAAGATGAGCTACGCGAACGCCCAATCTCAAACTTTTCTAATGATAGGTACTCGTATCTCTAGAATCTAGTAATAGCAACACTTTATAGCAAATTAATATAGTATATGTAAGGTACTATTAATATAAGCTCAAAAAGCTAGCATTTTTCAGCCATAGGAACAATGTTAGGTTCTCATAGTCCCTATAACAGGAAAAGTTTGAGCCCAATATAACCTCAAAAACATGAAGGCGGAATACCTCGCGGCCACGGGAACGCTGCTGAGCCACTTTTCGATAGAGGTCCCCGCCATACCCTCGCTCTCCGAGGCGAAGATAGACATGGACAAGGTCGTAGCGGAGCTGGCCAAGAGACAGAACGATGAGGCAAGATAACGTTTCGGAACACTCACCCCAGGAGAACCTCAGGGAAACCGCCGCGCCGGCAGGGGCCGCAAGCCTCTCCGGCGGGCCGCTCGCGGCCTCCCTCACGCTGATCGCGGCGCTCCACGGACGCCGCGTATCCCGCGACTCCCTGCTTTCCGGGCTGCCGATGGAAAACGGGATACTCTCCCCGGCGCTTTTTTCGCGCGCCGCCAAACGGGCGGGACTCGCAAGCAAGATAATAAAGAGCCCGCTGGAGCGTATAAACGGCCTGCTCTGTCCCGCGGTCCTGATACTTTCCGGCAGCCGCGCCTGCGTTCTCACCGCGCTCGACGCCGCGGCGGAAAAGGCCTCGGTCATCTTCCCGGGCGAGATGGACGAAGGCACGGCGGAGCTCTCCTTCGAGACGCTACGCGATATCTATACCGGATACGTGATATACCTAAAACCGCAGTTCAAGTTTGACGACCGGGCGGCGGCTCCCAAAGAACGCCGCGGGCACTGGTTCTGGGAAACTCTCGGAGCCGAAAGGAAGATATACAGGGACGTCGTCATCGCCTCCCTGCTCAGCAACATCTTCGCCTTCGCCATGCCGCTTTTTGTGATGAACGTCTACAACAGGGTAGTGCCGAACAACGCCGTCGAGACCCTCTGGGTGATGGCGATCGGCGTCTTTATTATGATAACGGCCGACTTCGCGCTGCATATGGCGCGCGGTTATCTAACAGACCTCGCCGCCTCGCGCACGAACACGCGCCTCTCCGCGGACATGATGGAACAGGTGCTCGGCATGCGCAGCGAGGCGCGCCCCGCCTCCGTCGGCTCGATGGTCAACAGCATCCAGGGCTTCGACAGCGTGCGCAGTTTTATTTCCTCGGCGACGGTATTCGCTTATGTCGACCTGCCATTCTCCATCTTTTTTATCATCGTCATCGCGGTCATCGCCTGGCCGCTAGCGGTGCCCATCCTCATCGGGGGGATACTCGTGCTCGCCGAGGCGGTCATGGTGCAGAGGCAGATGCGCGAGCTTTCAGAGACGACCAACCGCGCGAGCTCGCTGAAAAACGCGACGATGGTCGAAAGCCTCGTCGCGATAGAATCCGTCAAAACGCAGAACCTTGAGAACACCGTACAGAACCGCTGGGAAAAGACCGTCGCCCATCTCGAGGCGGCAAACGTCAAAATGCGCCTGCTCTCATCGGCGGTCGTCAGCTGGACCCAGTGGGTCAACGTCACGATCTCGATCGCGACGATGGTGATCGGCGTCTACCTCATCCGCGCCAACGCGATAAGCATGGGCTCGCTGATCGCCGCCTACATGCTCTCCTCGCGCGCGATGATGCCCATCAGCCGCGTCGCGGGGCTCCTCATGCAGTACTATTCCACCTCACGTTCACTCTCCGCGCTCGACGATATCATGAACAAAGAGACCGAACATGGGGACAGCGCGACATTTCTCAGCCGTCCGGACATCGCCGGCGGGATAGAGTTCAAAGACCTCTGCTTCTCATACCCGGAACAGGAGCGCCGGGCGCTCTCCGCGCTGAATTTCACAGTCAGGCCGGGAGAGAAGGTCGCCGTCGTCGGCCCCATCGGCTCCGGCAAGAGCACCGTCTTCAAGCTTATCCTCAAGCTCTTCCGCCCGACAGAGGGGGCGATCTTCATAGACGGCACCGACAGCCGCCAGATTGACCCCGCGGAGCTGCGCCGCGCCGTCGGCGTCGTGCCGCAGGAGGTGATGCTCTTCTACGGGACGCTGCGCGACAACCTCGTAATGGGCAATCCATACATCACCGACCAGGCGCTGCTTCAGGCGGTGCAGATCAGCGGCGTCGACGTCATCGTGCGGAACCACCCGAAGGGCTTCGACATGCAGGTCGGCGAGCGCGGCGCCAACCTCTCCAGCGGACAGCGGCAGGCGGTGGCTATCGCCCGCGCCGTCCTGAAAAATCCCTCGCTGCTGCTGCTCGACGAGCCGACCTCGGCGATGGACTCCGCGAGCGAAGAACGTGTGCGCCACAACCTCAAAATATTCGCGAAAGACAGGACGCTGCTCCTCGTCACCCACCGCACCGCGCTGCTCGACCTCGCCGAGAGGATCATCGTCCTCGACGGCGGCAGGATCGCGGCGGACGGCCCCAAAGACAAAATACTCGCGGCCCTCAAAGAGGGCTCGATCGGGAGGGCGTACTGACATGATAGAGCCCATGAATAAAGATAGCTTTGAAAAGACGGGAAAAGTCATCGCAAGGCTGGAAAATTTCGGCGGCGGCGTCACTCGCCGCGTCTTTGACCTATTAATTAAAGAAAACACGCGGCGCGCCGGAGATTGGGCCGGCGACGCCGCCTGGGCCGAAACGGAGGAGAGGCCGCTCAAGGCCAAGGCCGTCATCTATATCGTGCTCGCCGCCTTCCTCACGCTGCTGCTCTGGATGGCCGCCGCGCGGGTGGACGAAGTCGTCACCGGCAGCGGCAAGGCCATCCCCACCTCCGGGACCCAGATGGTCCAGGCGATCGACGGCGGCATGGTCGAGGAGATACTTGTCAAAGAATCCCAGGCCGTCAGCAAAGACGCCGTTCTTGTGAAGATAAACCAGACGCGTTTTTCCTCCTCGCTCGGCGAGCGCAGCGCCCAATTGACGGCGCTATCCGCGAAGGCCGCGCGCCTCGAGGCGCAGACACAGGGCAAGCCCTTCGCCGTCCCCGCGGAGGCCGCGGACTCGATGCAGAACATCATCGAACACGAACGCCGGCTCTACCAGACGAGCCTCGAAGAGATGCGCTCCGCCGTCAAAGTGGCGCGCGACCAGGCATTCCAGCGCCGCCAGGAGCTTGTCGAGGCCAACGCGCGCCTCTCCCAGCTTACGGGAGCCTGCGAACTGGCGGAAAACGAACTTAAAGCGACGAAACAGCTTCTGTCGTCGGGAGCCGTCTCCGAACTCGAAGTGATCCGCCTCGAAAAAGAATCGGCGCGCGCAAAGGCAGACCGCGACCAGGCGAGGGCCCAGATAACACGCACCAGAGGCGCGATACAGGAGGCCGAAGGACAAATAAAGGAGACCGAACTGCGCTACCTGAACAGTTGGCGCAACGAGCTCACCGCGACGCTGCGCGAGCTCGAAAGCCTCGAAGAGGGAAACAAAGCGCTCATCGACCGCGTCTCACAGGCAGAGATAAGGGCCCCTATCAGCGGCACGATAAAGCGGCTCTTCGTAAATTCCAAGGGCTCCGTCATCATGCCAGGCGGCGCGGTGGCCGAGATCGTCTCTGACCGGGACGCGCTCGTCGTAGAGGCGCGCCTCGCGCCGAACGACAGGGCCTTCGTCCGCCCGGGCCTGCCGGTCGTCGTGAAAGTCACCGCCTATGAATACGCGGTCTACGGCGGCCTTGAGGGGACCGTGGAACACATCGGCCCGGATACGATCACCGACGAAAAAGGCAGCACCTACTACACCGTCCGCATCAGGACGAAAGAGACGGACTTCGGCCCCGACCGCCCCATACTTCCGGGAATGGTGGCGCAGGTCGACATTATGACGGGAAAACGCACCATACTAGCCTACCTTTTACGGCCGCTCTTCCGCGCCAAAGAAAAGGCATTCAGAGAACATTAGACAGGGGGAGACCGACATGGCAAAACAGATCGTGACAAAGGCGGAGGGAGAAGCATACCGGATAGAGGCCGACGGAAGCAAAATAAAGCTTCGCGTCGGAGACCTCATAGACGACGGCGCGCGGATAATCACCGAAACGGGAGCATCCGTGCGCTTCGAGGACGAAAAAGGCGTCCCGCTGGAAATCGGTGAAAACACCGGGACGATACTCTTCAGCGACGCCGGGCCCGAGCTGAGCGGCACGCTCCTGGCGGCCGCCCCGCAGGATGCGCCCGCCAAAGAAACAGACGCCCCGACGCCCGATGACGCCGGAGCGCAAAATCCCCTGCCCTCCGACAGCGAGGGAGAGGACGACAGCGAAGCGCACTCCTTCGTCGAACTGCCGCGCATAAAATATGGCAGCGACATAAACCTGCAGTACGCGCGCGACGTGAACGTCACTAGTCAGATAGAAGGCCGCGCCTCGCTGAACCCCAGAATAAAATATTCATACAACCTCTCGATCGACCAGGAGATACAATCCTATAAAGACACCCGCTTCCCCTTCGACGGAGGCGCCAAGCCTTTCGAGCCGGAACGGCCCACAGCCGGCGACCCGCCCGCGCCCGAGACCGACGGCACGAAAGCCGTCACCGCCGAAGATACGGGGATAACAGTCGATCCGCTGGAAAATTTCGTCACCCCCGCCGGAGTGGAACTCACCGTTACGGGGGCCGCGGCACAGCACGGCACAGTGGAAATACTGCCGGACGGCACCCTCAAATACACACCCGCCCCGGACTGGTTCGGCACGGACGTCGTTAACTGCACCTCGACGGACCAATCCGGCAGAACATACAATTCCACCGTCGAAGTGACGGTGACCCCCGTCATCGACACGAGAGACGACGACGCCGGCACAGTCAGGGAAAATTCCGCCATCGACACCGACGTGACGGCAAACGACCTCTTCGCTGACCATGAAGGAGCGAAAGTCGTGAGCGTGACCGACGGCAAATACGGGACGGTGACGATAAACGAAGACGGCACGGTAAAATACACGCCCGCCATCGACTTTTTAGCCGAAGGCGAAACCATCACCGACCAATACACCTACACAGTCCAGACAGCGGCCGGAAACCTTGAAAGCGCGACCGTCACGGTAACCATCACCGGCACAAACGACGCCCCCGTCGTCACCGCGATCACCGGTACGGCGACGGAGGACACAACACTCACAGCCTCCGGCGACATCATCGCCGACCACGTGACCGATGCCGACATAAGCGACAGCCACACGATAAGCGCCGTAGACGGCGAGACTTCAAAAGTCGGAACCTCCGTCGACGGCACATACGGCAGTATCACGGTCAACGCCGACGGCACATACACATACACTTTGAACAACGGCACGAACGGCGACGGCGGGAACAACGTTCAGAAACTCGCCGAGGGCGAACACTACGACGAGGTCTTCTCCGTCACCGTCAGCGACGGACACGGAGGCGAAACGACGCAGAACATCACCATCACCGTACACGGCACAAACGACGCTCCGACTGCGGCGGACAACGCCGGCTCCGTCGTCGAAGATGACAGGACGTCGACGACGGAAGGCCACACGACCTCCGACGGCAATATCCTCGCCAACGACAACGACATAGACAACGGCCACACCCTAACAATAGCGGAAGTCGAAGGCAGCGCGGCGAACGTCGGAACCTCCGTTGACGGCACATACGGCAAAGTGACGATAAACGCCGACGGTACCTACAAATACGACCTAAACAACACAGATCCGAACGTACAGGCGCTCCGCGTCGGCCAGACTGTCACGGACACATTCGACGTCGTCGTCACCGACGAACACGGCGCGGCGGTGACGGAGACGCTGACGATAACCATTACCGGCACAAACGACGCTCCGAAGATATCCGTTGGGACAGGCGACAGCGACAGCGCCGCGCTCGCTGAGACGAACTCCTCCCTCACGGAGTCCGGCACTCTCACGCTCACCGACATCGACGTAAAAGACGCCGTATCCACCGTCAAAGTCGACTCCATCGTAAAGGGCGGCACATACGCCGGCGCTCTGCCGACAGACGAAGCCCTCAAAAACATGCTCACGATATCGAACGGCGCTCTTATGGACAGCGAGACGGGCGGCAGGATAAACTGGAACTTCAACTCGGGAAGCGCACACTTCGACTTCCTCGCGGCGGGAGAGACTCTGACCCTCACATACACCGTGAAGTCGACCGACAATTCCGGCACAGCGAACGACAACGACATACACGAGATAACCATCACTATCACCGGCACCAACAGCGCGCCGACGCTGAACAACGATACTGTCTCCGTAATTGAGGACAAAGGCCTTACGGACGACAATATTCATGATGTCACCACCTCGGAAGCCAACATTTTTGATAACGACACTGACCCTGACACAAACGGAAAAGACCTTTGGAAAGTCAACATGGCGCAGGGAAGTTCATCTACAGCAACCGCTATAAACACTAACTACAACTACACAGATATAAAAGGCACATACGGCACGCTTCATTTAAAGCAAGACGGCACCTACACATACACACTTAACAGCAATGAAACGAACGTGCAGGAGCTTGGGCATGACGCAAAAGTTACTGATTCTTTCAAAATCTGGATGCAGGATGGGAACCTGCCACAGAACTTAGAAACGCTGACGATAAACATCAGCGGCACGAACGACAGGCCGACGATTGGCGTAGTCGCCGGGACCGGCGACAGCGCCGCGGCGGATGTGATCGAGGGGAACATCGACCCCTCTGTTGACAAAGCGGAGGCGACCGGCACGCTCACCTTCTCCGATATCGACCTCGGAGATCAAACAACGGTGACAAAGCTCGCCAACGACACAACGAACTTCACGATCAGCGGCAATACGAACGGGCTTATCTCGACGCGAGCGGAGCTTTACGATATGCTCACGCTGACCGACACGACCTTCACCACCGCCGACGGAACTAATTCGCACCAGCTCATCTGGACCTTTGAGAGCGGAGACGAACGATTCAATTATCTCAAAGCGGACGAAACGCTGAAGCTCACTTACAAGGTACAGGCGAAGGACGATTCCGGAATAGCCGCGAACGATACAAGCGATACGCTGGACATCGTCATCACGATAAAGGGCAGCGATTCGGCGACGGACAGCAAACCGTCGCCCGACACGGGAACTGTGGCGGAGGACAAGACTCTCACCGTGAGCGGGCATCACGGCACGTCCGGGGCGAACCAGAACCTGCTCTACAACGACGATTCCGACGGATATATAACAAAATTTACCGTCAACGGAGACGTAAAGGATCACAGCACCGGGGTCAAGACGGCGATATATGCCGCCAACGGCACGACGCAACTTGGCGATATCATTATCAAGGCCAACGGCGACTACACATTCACGCCGGTGAAGAATTACAGCGGCCCCGTTCCGCAGATAACCTACACGACGAGCGACGGAAAAACCTCGACGCTGGACATCACCGTCACCCCCGTCGCCGACAAGCCGACATGGGAGACCCCGGCCCCGTCGACGGACGGCACGGAGGACGCGAAGATCGCGATGAACCTAAAGCTGCCGACGATCACGGACGCCAAGGACCTCAACGGGACCGAATCCGGCGACCATCCCGAGCGGCTCGGGTACATCACGCTGGAGAATATCGGCAAAGCCACTGTTTATAATGGAACTGACACACTCACCGCCACAGGCGGCAAGATAACGATAGCCATCGTCGACTCCTCTAATAATCTGGATACATCCCTGCACTACACCGGCCTCGACATCAGCGGTGACAACATCGTGAAACTCACGCAGGAGCAATTCAAGGCGCTCACGATACAGCAGGAGGCAGAGAGCGGGAAAAACATCACCGGCCTCAAGCTCAGCGTCACAAGCTACGAGACGGACGACAGCGGTGTACCGATCACAGGCCTCGCCGGAGCAACGGGCACAACGAAGTTCAACGTCGACGTCCTCGCCGTGACGGACGCGACGCCTGACGTAAAACTCGGGGGCTCCAACAGCACGCCAACCGAAAGTGATTTGACAACCGCAATAACCGACGGCCACATCACCATAACCGATACTCAGGGCACAGCAACGGGAACCATCTCCGCGACAACAGAGGGCAGCAACAGCGCGATCGTCATTGAGGAAGACTGCACGATGAAAATAGACGCGGACTATCTCAAAGCGTCGGTGTCCTCAACCGATACCGACGGCAGCGAAAAGTATGTCGTTACCGTATCTGGGCTTGCGGCGGGAAGCGTGGTCAACGGCGTCACCGCGGGAGCGGACGGTACGGTGACGCTCACGGCGGAAACATCCGTCAAAAGCGGCTCTATCGACATTTTCACGAGCGGCCTCACGATCACGCCGCCGGAAAACTTCAGCGGCAAGATGGACGGAGTCACGATCAAGGTCGAGACCTACGATACCGACGGCGATTCCAGCGGCACTATAGCCCACAACACCGCCGAGATGACACTGCCTGTGCTGGTGGTCACGCCGGTCGTCGACGGCGTCGACACCCTTGCGGTGAAGCAGGCGGTCGGCAAAGAGGACGAACCGATAGCTCTGCATATAAAGCCGAGCTGCAGCGACGACTCGGAGACCTTCAACGTAAAGATAGAAAAGATACCGGATGGCGCGAAGATAATTTACAACGGTACCGTATACACGGCGACAGGCGGCAGCGTCACGATAAGCGGCTTTGACAGCACGAAGCCCCTCACCGTCACGCCGCCGCTCGACAGCAACGCCGACTTCAAGCTGACGGTCACGGCGCAGACGGTAGAGAGCGACGGCTCACAGTCAGCGTGGTCCACCGAGGTGGATCTCGCCGTCACCGTACACAGCGTCGCCGACCCCGTCACCGTCTATGATACGATGGCCAAACCGCTCACTTACACCGAAATGGAGGCCGAGGCTAACGGAATCAAGCTGGGAAAGCTGATCGTGAAGGCCGATGATAACACAGACGGCTCCGAACAGGTAACGCTCACGGTGACCGGCCTCGCTCCCGAGTTTACCCTTGCCGGAAGCGCGGTGGAATTCAAGGGCGGCGAAGGCACGAAACGCACATGGCTCGTGACTATGAAGCAAGGCGTCGATCTTGAAAATACCGACGCCTATATAAAGACGCCGGCGAATTTCAGCGGAAAAATAGAATTCAGCGCGCAGGCGACGAACACCGACTCTACGCAGGACGGCACGCCTGACTCCAGCACCAGGACCTCCGTGATGACAGACGTCGCCATCACGGTCACGCCGACGCCCGAGGCGACGGTCAACCTCTCCGGCGCGGCGGACGAAGACGCGCTCCAGCAGCTCTCCTTCGCCATCCAATACCAAAACGGCGACACGGACGAAACGCTGAACGCGATCTACATCAAAGCTTCGGATGTCGACGCGGGACACGGCAAGAATTTCAGCGTTTTCTACAGCGAAGACGGCGGAACGACGACGATGACGCTGCAAGAGGCGCTAGACGCAGGCAAGATCACAATAGACAGCGGTTTCTATAAGATAACATCCGCCGACGGTAATGACGTCGATAAAATCTTCGTCAAAGGAAACGCGGAATATTCGGGCACGGGAAATGAACTCACCGTCAAATACGCCGTGACCGACGGGGCATACACCGGCGAGGGCACGCACACGACCTCCGTCCCCGTGACGACGGTATCGGGCGATACAAACTACGGCATTACCTTCAAACCGGTGACAGACCCGACGACTATGAAGGCCGTCGATACCGGTGACATAACTGTCGACGGCGGCGAGATCACGCTGAGCGGCACGACGGTGACGGTGGGCGCAGGCAGCGCGAACAGCTTCTCCGTCAATGTGACGGTCAACGCGCCGGCGGACGTCGACGGCAGCGAACATTTCATCAAGCTGATCGTCGACGGCGTGCCCGACGGCGTCTCCGTAAAGGGCGCGACCTACCTCGGAGACAGCGGCGCCGCCGTGGGAACGGGGCGCTGGCTGCTGACGGTCGGCGACGGCAAGTTCTTTGACAGCTCGCACGGCTTCACGACGAAGCTCGACTTCACCGTCGACCGCGGCAACCCCAATATATGGGGCCTCCACGGGGAGGATGCCGTCAAGGTAACAGTGACGGCGGTCTCACAGGACGAGATGGGAAGCATGAAGGGCGGCGAGGCGGAAAGCTCCACCGGCGCCGAGTTCGGCATCAAAATCGATTTCGACGGTCCCGGCACGGCTCTTGCCGACGTTCCCGCTCCCGGGATAAACATAACCAAAGGGGCAGGCACGGAGGAAGATTCGGGAGAATGCACCCTCGGGGACTTCATCAAAGCGGAATATCAGATCGACACTGCCGAGCCACAGTGGCCAACCGAATACCGCTTCTCCTTCGAGATAAACGGCCTGCCCGAGGGTACCGTCGTCAGCGGCGACGCGGTGAAGGGCGGCAGCGTGACGATAACGGCGGACGGCGGCGTGACGGTCAGCGGCTTCGGCAACCAGGCGGCGATGCAGTACGTCCTTAACAATGTCAAGGTGACGCTGCCGCCAAACTATAATAACAACAGCGACGGCGACACCGCAGACGGGATGAATCTCAACGTCACATGGAAGACAGACGGCTGGGATCTGAACGGCGGCGACGGCAATGTGCCGGTAAATAACGGCAATGTGCATGTCGTTCCCGAGGTGAAGCCGGTGACCGACCCGATGGAGATAAAGATTGAACCGGCGTCGGGTACGATAAACGAAAATCAGCCCGGCAATGGAAACGCCTTCAACTTCACCGTCAGCGTCGGCGCGGGCAATGACGGCGGTTACGGAAATGTCCTCAACGAAGGCAAGCTCTTCCTGAAGCTCGACGGCGCGGGGGAAAGCGGCGCCATAACATACGGCGACAAAACATATCCGCTGACCGATGTTGCCGACGGAGAGTACAGCGGAATAGCGCCGGGAAAATACTACGTCATCGACGGCGTCAGCGCCGGCGACGTACTGACGCTGGCCTATCAGCCCGCCGATTATTATTCCGGGAATATAAAGGTCACCGCAACGATCGTATCGCAGGAAACGGGAGCCGCAAACGTAATCGCCGCCTCCGGAAACTCGGAGCTGACGGTTAATCCGGTAAACTCTGAATACAAATTTACCGTCGATGATGCCGCGGCCGACGAAAACGGCACGGCGAACCTGACGATCTGGCCGTCGGGAGGCCATGACGCCGACGGCTCGGAAAAGATACACTCGGTCGTCCTCTCCGGCGTCGACGCGGCGCACAGCGACCACTTCATCGTCAAATACACCGTCGACGGAGCGGAAAAAGCGGCGGCGAAGGTCGCGGCCGGTATGGACGCAGAGGGAAATCAGCTCTATGAGTGGGTGCTCTCCACCGACAGCGCGGGAAAACTGCCGACCGATATCAAGATAACCGGCCTCAACCATTACAGCGGTACGCAGGACCTCACGATGACGGTCGTCACCGGTGAAACGGCGCTGGGAACGGGCAAAGCAAACACAGACGCCTTCTCGCTCACATTCCATCCGACGGCGGACGGCTTCTCCGATTTCACGCCGACGCTGACCTTCGGCAAGGCCGGGGAATACATCGACCTAAACCTCAACGCGATGGTCAACGATACCTCGGGCACGGGCAGCGAAACAGCGACGGTGACGCTTAAAGGCCTCGGCGACGGCGCGTCGTTCTTCATAGAAGACGGAGGCAAGTACAAGTCTGTCGCAACCGCCTATGATGCCGCAAATAAGACATACACCCTCTCCGGCATCGCTCTGGACGAGATAAACGATATAAAGATCCTCAGCCCCAACGTGGGTAAGACAAACGTCACGGTGGACGCCTGGACGGAGGAGCCAGGCGCGCAGAGCGGCTATGGGGAATCGACGCATATCTCGGCGGGCGGACACGGCACTACGTTCGATATCACCGTCTCGGCGGCGGCTCCGACAAGCGGCGCGGACAGGCTGATCTACGGCGGCGACGCGGGAACATACGACGGCGGGGGCGGCACGGATACGCTCTATCTGGCGAACTTCCGGGAGACGGCAAACAGCGCGAAGAATGATATCGACTTCGAAGCGGCCGCAACCATCAAAAATATCGAAATAATAGATATGAGCGACGGCGCGCACTCTCTGACCAAAGTCACGGCGGAGGCGGTGAAGAATATGACCGACGCCGGCAACAAACTGCTGATAAAGGGCGGCGATGACGATACGATCGCGCTCTCCGGCGGTTGGGTGAAGGACGCGGATACATCTTCTGATGGCTGGCGCACCTATACGAACGGCGAAGCTACGATAAACGTAGACGGCGACGTGAACGTCACGATAAACGGGATCGCCGCGATGAGCCTGATGATGGCGATGGCCTTCGCGCCGCTCGCGGCGGCCGCCGAACCGGCGATCATGCCAGACAGCCTCGCCGGCTATGACTTCTCCTCCGACTTCGGCGCGGCGGCAGCCTCGGGCTCGCCCGCCTTTTCGCTCACGGCGGAGGGGATGATCGACTTCTCATCGCTCACGCATTCCTCCTTCGGCACGCTCGATATGGAGAACGCCTCGGCGCAGTCGCTTTACCACGTGGACCCATACGGCGTCTACGGCGTCACGGACGGTTCGCATGAGCTGACGGTGACCGGCACGGAGCTTGACAGCGTCTCGCTCGCGGATTCCGCGGAGGCGGCCTGGGGCGCGCCGGAGCTCTCCGCCGACGGCTCGCATTACTCCTACACGGCAACGGGCGATTTCGACCACGACGCGGCGACGCCGGACGAGACGGTGACGCTCAACGTCTCGCGCGCCATCTACGACGACACGCTCGCCTACGACGCGCACGCGATGAACGACGGCGGCCTCGGCGACGACACGCTGACATTCGGCCATGAGGATTCCACTGTGGATTTCAGCGGCGGCGCGGCCTCGCATATCGCGAATATCGAGCGTTTCGACCTTGGAGAGGGCGATCATTCGCTGGAGAATATCACGGCGAAGGACGTTTTCAATATGACGGACGCGCGCGGCACGCTGACGATAAACGGCGACAACGCCGACCATGTGACACTCTCCGACGTGCTGGACGACGCCACGGACGGCATGTGGGAGTCCAGCCCCTTCCAGAGCGTGGAGAGCGGCGTAAGCTACAGCGTCTACACCGGCAGTTTTGAGGGGCATATGGTGACGCTGAAGATAGAGGACGAAATAATCCAGCAGTTGACGACGCACACGAAAGGCTGATAAACAAAAAACCGTAAATGCGTGAGATCCATAAAAATACGTACAAGCAGGCCGAAGAATTTTTCTCCGGCCTGCTCTCTTTTATCGCGTATCGAGTTGATTATCCCTACAGCGGGTTGAATTCCGTCTTCGTCTGGGCGAGGAATTCCTCGAAGGTCATTGAGCCGAGATCGCCCTTCGAGCGCTCGCGGACGGCGAGCGTGCCGTTTTCGGCCTCTTTCGCGCCGATGACGAGCATGTAGGGGACCTTCTGTATCTGCGCGTCGCGTATTTTTTTGCCGAGTTTCTCGTCGCGCGCGTCGATCTCCACCCGTATGCCGCACTCTTTGAGGCGTTCCGCCATCTTTTCGGCGTAGGGCAGGTAGTCGGCGGCGACGGGCAGCAGCTTCGCCTGCACCGGAGCGAGCCAGTAGGGGAAAGCGCCGGCGTAGTTTTCAATGAGGATGCCCATGAAGCGCTCGAGGCTGCCGAGGACGGTCCGATGCAGCATTACGGGGCGGTGTTCCGCGCCGTCTCTGCCGATATAGGTCATGTCAAACTTCTCGGGCATCTGGAAGTCGAGCTGTATCGTGCCGCACTGCCATGTACGTCCTATGCAGTCTTCGAGGTGGAAGTCGATCTTAGGGCCGTAGAAGGCGCCGTCGCCCGGGTTGAGCTTGTAGGGCGTGCCCGTCTCTTCAAGCGCCTCTTTGAGGCACTGTTCGGCGAGGTCCCAAAGCTTCGGGTCGCCCATCGAATCCTCGGGGCGCGTCGAGAGCTCGACATAGTATTTGAAGCCGAATACGTCCTGATAGAAGTAACGGTCAAGCTCCATGATCGCCTTGATCTCGTCTTTTATCTGCTCGGGCGTGCAGTAGATGTGCGCGTCGTCCTGCGTGAAGGCGCGCACGCGCATGAGGCCGTGCAGCGCGCCGGAGCGCTCGTGGCGGTGGACGAAGCCTAGTTCGGCCATGCGCAGCGGCAGTTCGCGGTAGCTGTGGATGTCGTTTTTATAGACAAGGATGCCGCCGGGGCAGTTCATCGGTTTGACGGCGAACGGAGCCTCGTCTATCTCCGTGAAGTACATATTCTCTTTATAGTGGTCCCAGTGTCCAGACTGGAGCCAAAGCGAACGGTCGAGGATCATCGGCGTCTTGATCTCCACGTAGCCGCGCTTGGTATGCTCCTTGCGCCAGAAGGCCTGAAGTGTGTTCATGATGACCATGCCCTTCGGGTGGAAGAAGGGGAAGCCGGGGCCTTCGTTGTGGAGGCTGAAGAGGTCGAGTTCCCTGCCGAGCTTGCGGTGGTCGCGCGCCTTGGCCTCTTCGAGACGGCGCAGATAGGCTTTAAGCTCGTCCTCCGAGCCGAAGGCGGTGCCGTAGATGCGCGTGAGCATCTCGTTCTTCTCGTCGCCGTGCCAGTAGGCTCCGGCCAGCGAGAGCAGCTTGAAGAATTTGCAGCAGCCGGTGTGCGGCACGTGCGGGCCGCGGCAGAAGTCGGCAAAGTCGCCCTCGGTATAAACGGAAAGCGTTTCGCCCTCTATGCCTTCGATCAGTTCTACTTTGAGGTCCTCGCCCATCGCGGAGAACTTCCTGACCGCCTCTTCTTTGGAAAGTTCACTGCGCACGAGCGGGATCTTTTCCTGCGATATTTTGCGCATCTCGGACTCTATCTTCGGCAGGTCGTCTTCGGAGATAGGCTTCGGGAAGCGGATATCATAGTAGAAGCCGTCTTTTATCGCGGGGCCGATGCCGAACTTGGCTTCGGGATAGAGGCGCAGCACGGCGTGCGCGAGCAGGTGCGCCGTCGAATGGCGCAGCAGGTGCAGCCCCTCTTCGCTGTCGGGAAAGAGCGGCGTGAAGATGGTGTCCTCCGTGAATACTTTGTCGCAGTCCGCAGGCTCTCCGTCAACAGCCGCGCCGACCGCCTTCTTTAAATGCCATACGTCGAGCAGCTGGCGTATCGTCGCGCTCTCCGCCTCGTAGCTTTTGCCTTCCGGTGTTGAAAAACGTGCCATAAAAATTTCTCCCTTCGTAATCAATCAAAAAGCCGCCGCCTGAAACTAATCAGGAGGCGGCTGAAATTCCGCGGTTCCACTCCATTTCGGCTTACGAAAAGCCCTCGTGCGCGCTGTACAGGGCGCGGCCCTGACGCCTTATCCTTTGGCGGCTTCGGCGTCCGCTCCGGGGTGGTCTTCAAAACTCTCGTGCGGGAAACCTTTCAGCTCCGCTTTCGCGGGGTCCCTCTCTGACGCACGTGGCTGTCCCTACTCTCCCCATCATCGCGCTACGGTATAGAAAACCAACATCTGCGTTTATACCGCGATAAAAGGGTTTTGTCAAGCCAAATCGCGAACGGCCCGCGCCTTCACATTACTGGGACAGCGGCGGCGTCAGCTGTGTGACAGTGATAACGCCGCTGTTATCGGTATCGTTTTTCCCGACCTCTATCGTCCCTTTGTTGGGGGAGCCGCCGGCGTTGTCCTTGTCCGCGGCATAGAGCCGTTTGCCGTTCTGTGTGACGCTGAGCCAGTCCGCGTCCTATATCTCCTTTGTCGCTTCCTTGAATTCTTCGAGGGCCTTTTTACGAAATTCCTGATCGGTGAATAGGTCGCAGGCCGTCATCGCCATTCCCTTCGCGGCGAGGAGGACGACTTCGTCCCCTCGTTCCGAAACGGCGGCTTCTCTGAATTCATCGGTGTGGGGGCCCTTGCCCTGATTTATCCGGAGATATTCGTGGATGGTCGGGACCCGGCGCGATACGTTGCCGATATCGGAGGAGCCCCTTCTTTCGTTGGGCGCGGGAAGGTTCATTTTTTCGCCGAGGCAGGTCATGTTTTCCGCGAATTTGAGCCCCATCGTCCTGTTGGGGATCGTGTCCTCGCATATTTGGCCGACCCGGGTCTTAACCTCCGCGCCAAGAAGCCCGGCGGAACATTCAGCCGCCTTCTTGATATCGGCGATCATTGCCAGCAGCTCTTTCGTATGTTCGGCTCTGAGCATAAAGGAACCGCAGGCATAGGGTGTGATGACGTTCGCCGCCTTGCCGCCCTCCCTGATGATACCGTTTACGCGCGGCGTCCAGTTGGTATTCCACCGCTGGCGCAGCACGTCTATCTGGTTAAAAAGCAGGATCAGGGCGCTGAGCGCGTTTACGCCAGAGGCCGGGTCGGAAGAATGCGCGGATTTTCCGAAATATTCAACGACCATGTCGGTGCAGGCGATGTTGCCCCGGCTGATGATGTTTTTGTTTGAGGGGTGTACCTCGAGGACGAAGTCCACGTCGTCAAAGGCCCCGTTTTTTAAAAGCGTGATCTTGCCGTCGCCCTTCTCTTCCGCGGGGCAGCCGATGACGCGTATCTCGCCGCCTTCGCCTTCAATGAATCCGGCCAGGCCGAGCGCGGCCCCCGCCGCCCCGGAGGCGATGATGTTATGGCCGCAGGCGTGGCCGATCCCCTCAAGCGCGTCGTATTCGGCGATAAAGGCCACGACGGGCCCCGCCGCCGCGCCTTTTTTGACGGCGCGGAAGGCCGTATCCATTCCGCAAAATTTCGTCTCGGTCTTAAAGCCATGTTTTTCCATGAAGGAGACGAGCGCGGCGGCGGCCGCGTATTCCTCTCCCGACAGCTCGGGATTGTCGTGGATACAGTGGCTGAGCCCGATCAGTTCGTCTTTGTATGAGTCTATTTTTTCGCAAATTTTATTTTTCACGTCGTTCATCTGCGGTCCTCCCAGCGTTTGGAAAAATCCGGCGAATTGTAATGGCAGGCCACAAGGTGGCCGTCTTTGGGGTCCCCCGTGCCGCGAAGCGGCGGCGGCGTCTTGCAGAGTTCCGTCGCGTACCGGCACCGCGTGCGGAAACGACAGCCCTCGGGGGGATTGGCTGGGCTGGGGATATCTCCCTCCAGGATGATGCGTTCTCTTTTGTTCGCCTTGCCGACGACGGGAATGGCCGAGAGCAGGGCCTGAGTGTAGGGATGCGCCGCGGAGTTGAAGAGCTGCTCTTTGCCGGCGACCTCCATCACTTTGCCGAGGTACATTACGACCACTCTGCTGCAGATATGTTCCACGACGCTGAGGTCATGGCTGATGAAAAGGTATGTGAGCTTATACTTTTCCTGAAGTTCTTCGAGGAGGTTGAGTATCTGAGAGCGCACGGAGACGTCAAGCGCCGATACGGGCTCGTCGCAGATGATGAAATCAGGGTTCGTGGCCAGCGCGCGCGCGATGACTATGCGCTGGCGCTGCCCGCCGGAGAATTCGTGAGGGAAACGGTTCAGGTGTTCCTCGCTGAGGCCGACGATCTTGATCATCTCACGCACGCGCTCGCGGCGTTTCTCTTTGCCGCCGTAACGGCTGATGATAAGCGGCTCCTCCAATATCCGTCCCACGCGCATCTTGGGGTGCAGCGAGCCGAAGGGGTCCTGGAATACTATCTGCATTCTGCGGCGCATCACGCGCAGCTCGTCTTTTTTCTTTTTCAGAAAATCTTCTCCGCCGTATTCGATCTTCCCCGACGTCGGTTCAATGAGCCGCAAAATCGTGCGCGCCAGCGTCGACTTGCCGCAGCCGGATTCTCCTACCAGCCCGAGAGTTTCGCCGCGCCGGACCGAAAAGCTTACGTCGTCGACCGCCTTGATATAGCCGCGCGTATTCAGAAAGAGGCCGCGCCGGAGCGGGAACCACTGAGAGAGGTTTTCCACATTCAGCAGGATATCGTTCATCTTCGTCCACCGCCCATGTTATCCATTTTTATTCGGGCCGCGGTCATAAAGCCAGCATTTGACTTTATGCCCCGGCGAGATCTCCGCCAGCTCCGGCAGACACTCCACGCACCGCTGCGTGGCATGGCCGCAGCGGGGGTTAAAAACACAGCCTTGGGGAAAATTTTTCGGGCTCGGCACCGTTCCGGGAATGACGTGCAGTTTTTCGCCGCGTCCCGGATGCGGCAGCGAGTCGAGCAGCCCTTTCGTGTAGGGATGGAGCGGCCTGGAAAAGAGCTCTTCCGAAGAGGCCTCTTCCACGATCTGCCCGCAGTATACGATCACGGCCCTGGAACAGACCTCGCTGACGACGCCGAGGTCGTGCGTTATCAGCATTATCGAGGTGCCGAATTCGCGCCCGAGCTTCTTCATCAGCGTGAGTATCTGCGCCTGTATCGTCACGTCAAGCGCCGTGGTAGGCTCGTCGGCGATGAGGAGCATCGGATTGCAGGAGAGCGCCATCGCGATCATGACCCTTTGTCTCATGCCTCCGGAGAGCTGGTGCGGGTATTCGTCGATACGCTGTTCGGGCAGAGCGATATTTACCATCCGCAGCATTTCGATCGATTTTTCCCTGGCCTCTTTTTTGTTCATCCCCTGATGGAAGCGGAATACTTCCATCAGTTGTTCTCCGACCGTAAAGACCGGGTTGAGCGAGGTCATCGGCTCCTGAAAGATCATCGATATCTTGTTTCCCCTGACGGCCCGCATTTCCGCTTCGCTCAGATCCAGCAGATTGGTCCCGTCAAGCTGCACCCGCCCGGAGATGATCCCGGGGGGCGACTTGATAAGCCGCATTACGGCAAGGGCCGTCATCGACTTTCCGCAGCCGGACTCGCCGACGATGCCGACGATCTCTCCTTTGCCGATGGCGAGGCTGAAATCACGCACTATCGAAACCGTCTCGCCAAAGGATGAGAATGAAACGTTAAGGTTTTTGATCTCAAATATGTTTTCCATGATCGTCTCCCCTTAGTTGAGGCGCGGGTCCAGCGCGTCTCTAAGTCCGTCGCCAAGTATGTTGAGCGAAAGGACCGACCACAAAATGGCGAGGCCGGGAAGGAAGATCAGATAGGGCGAGGTGCTCACATGCTGGCGCGCCTCCGAAAGGATCGTGCCCCAGCTCGGTATTTCCGGCGAGAGGCCGACGCCGAGGAAGGTCAAGCTCGCCTCGCTGAGCACTGTCAGCGCCATCGCGAGCGTCAGGCGCACGATGAGGGGCGATATGCAGAGAGGGAAAATATAGAGGAACATGATGCGCATATCGGTGGCTCCCATCGCCCTGGCGGCTTCGATGTGCTCGAACTGTTTTGCGGATATGACAGTCGTCCTCACCGTCCTCACTACGCGCGGGATCTGGGAGACCGAAAGCGCGAGGACGAGGTTGGGAATGCCCGAGCCGAGCACGGTCAGTATCACCAGCGCGAGGATCACGGTGGGAAAAGCCATCAGCCCGTCCATAAACCGCATGATTATCGTGTCGGCGAGGCTGTAATAGCCCGCCAGCAGCCCCAGTACGGAGCCGATGACCCCTATCACCACGAGCACGGAGAGGGAGATCGTGAGCGAGATGCGGGCGCCGTAGACGATGCGTGAAAACACGTCGCGGCCAAACTCGTCCGTCCCGCAGAGATGCTGCGCCGAAGGCGGCTCAAGGGACTGGGTCATGGAGATCTTCGCCGGATCCTGCGTGGCGACGACGGGGGCGAAGATCGCCGTGAATACTATCATCAGGAACATGATCCCCCCGAAGATCACCGCTTTGTATCTGTACCATGTTTTTGCGTAATTCATCTGGCAGCCCCCCTACTTATATTCCACACGCGGATCAAAGAACTTGTAGAGCAGGTCCACGATAAGGTTGACAAAAACATATACGAACGCGACGAAGAGGATGTGCCCCTGGATAGTCGGATAGTCGCGGCGCGCGATCGAATCGAAGGCGAGGCGTCCGATGCCGGGGATGTTGAAGACCGACTCGATGACCACGGAGCCGCCCATGAGGATGGCGAATGAAATGCCCGCCTGCGTCACTATCTGGTTCGCCGCGTTCTTCAGCGCGTGATAGGCGATGACGCGGTACTCCGAAAGCCCCTTCGCCTTCGCGGTACGGATATAGTCGTTGTTGAGCACGTCGAGCATACTGGAGCGCGTCACCCTCGCGATGCTGGCCGAACGCTGGAGTCCCATCGCCGCCGCCGGCAGCGTCAAATACTTCAGGCTCTCCAGCAGCCCGCCTTCGCGTATCATCGAGTAGCCGACGGAGGGAAGCCATTCCAGCTTCACGGCAAAGATTATGATGAGGTTCAGCGCGAGCCAGAAACCCGGCATCGATATCCCCGTCATCGAGAGGATCATGCAGAACCTGTCGATAGGGCCGTTTCTGTGTGTGGCCGCCGTAATGCCGAGCGGCACGCCGATAAGCAGGCAGATCGTCATTGCGTAGAGCACAAGGAGGACCGTCGGCTCAAGATGGGCGGAAATCACCTGCGTCACAGGCTTGCGGTAATAGATGGAATCTCCGAGGTCTCCCCGCAGCACCTTGGAGGTCCAGCGGACAAACTGTACAGGCAAGGGCTGGTCTATTCCCAATTTTGCCTCCATACGGGTTATCTCGTCCGGCGTCGCCTCTTCGCCGAGCATCACCAGCGCCGGGTTGCCGGGGACCATTCTTATGAGGACGAACACCAGAACGGCGACTATGATAAGCGTAGGCAGCGACGAGAGCAGCCGGCGGATCGTATAATTAATCATTCACTTTCACCCCCGCGCCAGACGGTACGGCGCACATACTATTTAATATCCGCGAGGCGTATTTGTGAATACTCATTCTCGCACGGATTACAGCAGCAGAGATCCATAGTCAGGCTGTCAAGATCATATATCAGAGAAGCTACCGTCTGCCACACCTTATAAGGGTCGTCTGTCGCTCCGTTTCCCGAGTGCGGGTGCGAGCAGACGGACTCGGGATAGCCCTGATGATCGCGGAGACATTCCTTGATATAGTCGAGGGTGATCTCTCCCCTTTTCGCCTCCAGCAGCGCCCAGAGCCTCTCTCCCCTGAATTTTTTGCCGTGTGAGGTGTCGAATTCAGGATTGGAGACGATATGGTTGGCGTGGGCGACGATGCCGTTTTTCGGGTAGATCAGACCGGGATGCTTGGGGATCGCCTCTATATCGACGGCCAGGTTTTCCGCGGAGGCTATGCAGTAGTTATTGGCGACGGAACGGTGCACCGAGCTGATATATTCCGCCATTTCGGCATAGCTCTTCGAGCGCAGGACCCTCATCCTCATGAAGTTGCCGGGGATGCCGAGGTCGTGTTCGTCAAATGATGAGTGGAGGCTGTTTGAAGCCAGCCCGATGCCGTGTGAGTTCATCCCGTTGCGCAGAAGCTGCCCCGCTTCCGTGAGCCCGATGATCTTCGTACCGTCCTCCAGCTTCATCCCCAGCACCACCGAATGGCGCACCACCATCGCGTGTTGATCCCAGTTCTGCCCGACATAGACTTTTTTATCCTTCGACGCCTCGCGCAGCACCGCGAACGATGTGCATTCCCCCGGGGCGCTTGCGCCCGCGGGGTAGTGCAGTATTTCGTAACGGGTGTTCAGCACCATGATGTCTTCAAAATCATACCCCGACCCCGCCGCCACGCCGCGCAGCATCTCCGTTTCCTGCGGCAGGGCTCCCGAAACGAGAGGTATATATTCGCAGGCGTCCTTTCTGGCCTCTTCCCAGGATAGGTTCCTTAAGGTCATAAAGTGCTTCTTGTAAGAGTCGAGGCAGAGGCCGATCTCTTGCCGCGTCCGCCTCCCGTATTCCTCACCGCGCCCAAAACTGTCCGGCGCGGTGAGAAAAATTGTTTTGAACTTCATCATTTCTGATCCAGCCACGTATTCCAGTAGTACTTCGTCGTCGTCGTGAACATGCCATGCACATTGCTGCGGGCAACGATAGCGACTCTGCGTTCGCCGTAGGTGATAAAGGGAAGCTCTTCGTAGAAGACCTTTGTCAGATCTTTCCACGCCTTATAGCGGACCTTGAAATCGCCCTCGTTCTGAAGAATGGCCGCATACTTCGACTTCTTCGGCGAAGCGTAGGCTCCGCACCATGTGTCGTCCATGATCGAGATCAGCGTGGGGTCCAGCTTGGCGGTGAGGCCGGCGCTGAAAATATCATACTTGTCATGCTGTGTGCGGTACTGCTGGAGCGTCGGGTTGTCATATACCTGAAGGTCGATCTTGATGCCGGCAGGTTTGACCATCTGCTGTATCAGCAGCGCGGTCTTGTAGAAATAATCGTTGGCTTTCGTGGTGATGAATACGAGAGGCTTTCCGTCGTAGGACGAGGCCTTCAGATATTCCGCCGCCTTTTTGAGGTCGGGCTTGTTGTATTTTCCAAGGCTCTCGCTCGTCCACCAGCGGCTGCTCTTCGGCATGAGCCCAGGGTTGAGGTAATAGAGCGATTTATCTCCCTGCGCGGCCAGCATCAGCTCATTCATGTCAAGGCAGGCCAGGATCGCGTTTCTCAGGTTGACGTCAGTGGCGCGCCCCTTCTTGCAGTTGAACATCGCGCATGGCATGATGCCGAGGTCCACCGTCTCGACCTTAAGTTTCGGATCTTTCTTTAAAACCTCAAGCATGTTTGAGGGGACGCCGAGGCCGATATGATATTCTCCGGTCTGTACGCCGGTGATCCTCGCCGTCTTGTCGGAGACGGGGTAGAAGAGGATTTCGTCGGTATAGCCGTGTTTTGTCCCGGCGAGGCCGGAGGCCTTCGTCTCAAAGGGAACGTATCCGGCAAACTTCTTGAGCGTGATGAAGCGGCCCGACTGATGATCTTTGAACTGGTAAGGCCCGGTGCCGATGAGGTCCTTATTTTCCACCTGGGCTGAGGCGTATTTCTCGCAGATATTCTTCGGCATGATATAAAGTCCTCTGTCCCACGAAGACATGAAGGTCAGGGCGAGGGGCGTCGGTTTGCTGAAGGTAAATACAAGCTTATCGCCGGCGACGCGCATCTCTTTCAGATTGGCCGCGACCTGCGTCTTGGCGGCGTTGACGTTGGCGAGCCAACGGACCGCCGAGGCCTCCACGTCTTTGATCGTAACTTCCTTATTATTCTGGAACTTCACGCCTTTTCTGACGGCGAGTTCGACGGTCTGCCCCTTGTCTTTAACGGTATAGGTGCAGACGCAGGGATAAATGGCTCCCTTGGCGTCGGCGGCAACCGCCGTTTCAAAGATATGAGCCGCCGGTATCTGCCCGGGCTCGCTGCTCTCAAATATAGGATCAAGCGACGGCGGGTCTGAATTGATCGTAGTCTTCAGCTTGCCTCCGTATACGGGGGCGTCCCCCGCCGATGCCGCCGAGACCGCCATAAACATGGCAAGCACCAGCAGCGATACAAAAAAAACAGCACTCTTACCTTTCATCATAACTCCTCCTCGGTTTTTATATATTGCCTGGCGGAACATTAAATTAATGCCGTTTTCATACAATTTCATATTAAAAATTTATTCTATTTAACCGGCTTTGCCTCTTGTGTTTGTTTTATTATAGGTATGTGCTAACATATGTCTAATATTTATTTGTTATCGCTTCCATAACTTTTAGTTTCGCAGTCTTTGGAGGATAGGCTTTGGACATAAACAGATATATATACATAAGCGCCGTCGCCGCGCTGCAAAATCTCACAAAGGCGGCGGAGGAACTTCATATATCCCAGCCCGCGCTGACGAAAGCCATCCGCAGGACAGAGGAAGAGACCGGCGTGCAGCTCTTTGAACGCAGGTCAAATTCTCTGCGCCTCACCTACGCCGGCGAGCGCTTCCTCAACGGGGCAAAAAATCTCATCGAGGCGAAAAATATGCTTGACAGGGAGATGCTCCAGATCGCCTCGGGACAGCGGGGCAAAATATCCCTGGGCATCCATCCCGAAATAGCCGCCTCATGGCTCCCCAAGATGCTGCCGGAGTTCGCCGTGAGATATCCCGACATCGAAATAGAGATAATCGAGGCCACCAGTGAACACTTCGCCGCCAAGATCCTCGACGGCACGATGGATTTCTGTATATATACGCTGCCGGTATATTCGGACGAGCTTGACTATGAAATACTCGGAGAGACGCCGATACTGCTCGTATCTTCGGAAACACACCCCTTCGCTAAGGATATCGCTCTCGCGGAAAACAGCCCCAACAGGCCCTTCCTGCTGGACCCGCAAAGAATGAACGGCGAGCGTTTCCTGACGATCACGAAGGGCCGCGGCATGCAATATGTGGGCAAGCAGATATTCGAGAAACACGGCATAAAGGTCAACGTGGTACTGCGCCTGGAAAGCAGCAACGCCGTCAGCCAGCTTGCGGCGGCCGGCTTCGGAATGTGCTTCGCCACCTTCAAAACCTGCGAGGAATTAAAGATGAAGGCTGACCTCAATCCCGTCTTCTACACGCTCGACAACCCCGTATATACGAGAAAGACGATGATCGCCTATAAAAAGGGCTGCCGCCTCTCCCTTCCGGCAAGGACCATGATCGAAATGGTCAAGCGGGCCGGGAGACAAAGGCCCCAAAGGATCATCAACGTCGACCGCGGCGAAAAAAGCGCCACGTGAAGCGGCGCCGCGGCCCCCAAACAAAGCCAGCGTCTGCGGAAGAAAAGCCCTCCATGAAAATATCCCCCGGCTGTCACTGCATCCGGGGGATAAAATTATTGAAGGTATCTCTTACTTCTTAAGTTATTACGCGCGGGAGCGCGGCGTTATTTCTTTCCCGTGCCGCGCGTTTCCGCCGGTGTTACTTCTTTCTTCTGTAAGCGAGCGGCAGGAGCGCGGCCGCCAGGATCATCAGCGCGCCGTATCCGCCGTTGCAGCCGGAGGACGAACCGCCTGAGGATTTCTTTTCGGTCTTGATCAGCGCGGCAGGGTCCGCCACCCAGCCGTCCTCTTCGTCAAGGTCGAAGGAGCCTCCGTCCTTAACGAAGAGGACGAGGTCGTATTCCGTATCATCCTCGATGCTGCCGGCTATGGTGTCAGTGTCGTGCAGCATAACGGTGAAGCACGTGTCGGCGAAGTCCGCGGCCGCAGCGGCGTATTTAAAGAGTTCGGCTTTGCCGCCGCCGAGGTATTTTACGACTTTGACATCGGCGGCAGAGGCGGCGAGGAGGTCCGCGCCTTTGATCTTATAGGCGACCGCGGCCGTATTCCCGGCCGTCACTTCCGCGCCGAATACGGGAAGCGGCGACACTGTCGATATCGTTTCGCCCGCGGCGACAAGAGAGGCTGCCGCGTTCTTGACCGTCTCCGCTTTTGCCGTGACCGCGCCGCTGGCGCCGATGGCAAGGTCGCTTGATGCGATGTCTTTCAGCCCCGCCGAGACCTCTTCCAGCGCGGCGGCCTTCACAGCCTCGTCAGCGTCTGCCGCTACCACGGCTATTTCAGCCTCTGCGGGTTCAACGCCTGCCGGAATGTCGGCAGGAAGTTTCGGCGTCGTCGGTTCCGCCGTGCCCGACGAGGTTCCCATGACCATCAGTTTTTCGCCGTCCCATTCGTATTTCGCCACGTTGACGGCTCCTGAGATATCAACAGTCACGTCGTCCGGCGAAACGGCCTCATTCAGCGTCAGTATGTCGGCAGCAGCCATTTTGTTGAAATCGCCGGTAACGACGATCTTCTTAGCGCCGCCGATATTCTTCACTGTCGCCTTGCTGTCGCTGTCGATCTGTACGGCGTCCATCGAGGTGATTGCCGCCAATGAAAGGTCGGCTTTGACGTTTTCAAAGACGAGCGTCGTGCCGTTCTCCGTGCCCGAGCCGTCTATCACCAGCCCCTCCTTAGGCGCGGCGGCGGACGTGAGGCCGGAAAGCTTTATGATCGCCGAGCCGACGTAGGCTGAGCCGTCGCCCACAGAAGCGCCGCCTGCCTTGACGTCAACAGACACGGCCTTAAGCCCCGCGTCTCCTATGAGCATTATCTCCGTCTTGTCAACACTGCTGACGGCAGAGTACCCGGCATTGGCTTCTGCGCGGCCGCCGCCGTAGACATGGGCGACTTCGCCGCCCTTTATCTCTATGAGGGCTTCTTTGACGTGGCAGCCTGCTCTTCCGTTGGCATTATCCTCCTCCGCGTTTCCGCCGCCGTAGACACAGCCTTTTTCCGTAGGTTTATCTTCTATGTCGAAAGTTCCAGGTATCGAAGCTCCCTCGTTCACTATGATGTGCGACGCTCCCACGGTAGAGGTTGCCGTTCCTGCTCTTGCCCTTGACTCCCCGCCGCCGTAGACCGCGCGTACTACCACCGCGCCGTTGTTTAAATTAATCAGCGTCTTGCCCACGCTGGCGCTGCTGGTGCCGTCTGTTAGGATATCGGTACCGCCGTATATACTGTGGCCCACGGTGGCATTCTCGATCGTGACCGTTGCCGACGAGAGGTCATTTGAAATATTGACTCCGCCGCCCGCCACCTTAAACTGTCTGATTCTCCATTTTCCATTAGTTGGCGCCGCCATTTGGACATTCTTTATAACGATATCCGTAGACGTGTCTTTCGCGGCATCTTTTTTGGCGCCTATCGCGTACAGGAAAAACTGCGCGTCGATCGGACTGACTAATTTGACATTTTCCAAACGACTAGCGCCATAGAGATAGGCATAGAAATCACTGGAAAAGATCTCGCTGTCACCGCTGGTGCTGGTCACGGTAAGGCCGTTTCCGTAGATCCTTGTACCGTTATTGATAGTTAGTTTATGCCCCTTGAGATCAATCAATACAGGTGAATAGGTCCCATCTGTTTTGTCTTTCCATTGATAATCGCCGGAAAGCTCCGCTTTCGTGTTGTTGTCCGTCCATTTTATATTGCTATCAACAGCCCATGCCGCGCCTATCAGTGCGCTCATCACCAAAAACAGCGCAAGAATACAATATTTCCTGGATAATTTCATATCTTTCATACACCCTTTCTCAAAGCACAACGCCGCCCACTGTAATGGCGGCCCCGATTATGAATTTTTCTCACCGTGTCGGCGTTATCCTTTGACAATCCCCCCTCTGTGAGAAGACCGGCCGTGCAGAAAGGCAATCTTCACGGCAACGGACAGACGGCAATTTCCCGACGGAGGCTTTTCAGCGCGCGGGGGCGTTCATCCGCATTCCCCTTCCTGGACCGGCAGCCGGGTAAAATTCAGGCTGCGGACCCAAGCGGTCATTCGATGCCTTTTCCGAGATAGATACAGAATAAAAACAAAGCAAAAATAATACGGATGATGCGTTGGAAGTATATTACATTATTGCCCCCCCC
>OGYB01000105.1_pt1 | contig 72834 bp, 74 predicted proteins | sample 1576421 | NCBI WGS metagenome assembly OGYB01 (sample SAMEA3541577, study PRJEB24748) | human gut metagenome | biome: human gut; feature: human-associated habitat; material: faeces | place: China | collected 2012
GATACTTTCTCTTTTTTTTGTTTAAGGGCTTGACTTAATATAGTCAGTCTCCCTCGGCGAGGGAGGCAAGGGCAAAATCTAAACCAAAATCGTTGAATATCGACAAACGGCTTTTTGTGGATGCCCGCTAAATCGCTGTTTACCGTTCACTTTCAATTTGGCAAATCGCTGTTCACGCATTCGCCCTGATTTGTTTGTTTTTGATCTTTAAGTGTTTTTTATACGGGCGCGGTTTGTAAGTTATCGGGACGGATAACGCGTTTAGTCCGTCACGCCGACGACGACGCAGCGGATATCGCCCGAAGCTTCTTTTATCGCTCTCAGGCTTTTTGTGTGGGTGTAGGCGGCGTTTTTGTTTTCATTTGGGGTGACGGCGACCTTTTGTATGTAGGCTCTCTCAATGGAACCGTCCGGCAATTCAACGGGCGGGATGCGCGGGATACGCAGTTTGTCGGCGGAGGCGGCGAATTTGTCGGTGTAGTGAAGGTCTATTGTTTGGCAGGAGAATCCGCAGCTGCGATATTCTTCGGTCATTATCTGAAAAAATCCAGGGGAAAGTTCTATCGTGGGATCGTCCTGCGGTTCGGCTGAAAGGGCGAAGGTATTTTCTTTGGCGAGGTCTTTTATGCTGACTCGAAACCACTCTTCGGCCAGCGCCGAGGCTTGGGCGGCGGCGTTTTCGATTCTCAGCCGCCCGGCGGCGGCAGTGTCTTCGTCGAACATCGCCCTCGCGGTCTGGAGGGCGAGCGCCGCGAAGGTCAAGAGCACGCCGCCTAATATGAGTACCGTGACGATCACGAAACCGCGGTCTCTGCCTGAAGTATTTTTAGCTCCCGCTGATCGCCGGCATGACGGGAAGGGGTTCACGCGCGTATCTTTTTCAGCGCCTCTTCCGCGGCTTTGAATTCGGCCTCTTTGGTCGACGCGCCCCAGGCTTCGGCCAGTATTTTGTTTCCCATAGCGAGCCTTACTTTGAAGTTTAACGCGTGTTCCGGCCCGGTGCGTTCCATCGTCTCGTAGCATGGCACATCCATCCCCTGCCGCTGGAAGTATTCCTGCAGCTCGGTCTTGGGGTCTTTTATGACCGCCGCCCCCGATATCTCGGGCTTGGTGTCAAGAAAGTTCGAGACCGCTTCGACCGCATTCGGGAACCCGCCGTCAAGGAATATCGCGCCGAAGAGCGCCTCCACGCAGTCGGCGGCGACGGAGTCGGTCGGTCCTGATTTAACCAGGCTTTTGCCTATTCTGATGAGGTTTTTGAGCCCCATCTCAGAGGCCCAGAGGCTCAGGCTGTTTTTGCAGACTATCCTAGCGCGGAGTCTGGTGAGCTGGCCCTCGTCGTAGTCCGGGTATGAGGAGAAAAGTTTGTCGGAGGTGACGAGTTCCAGAACGGCGTCGCCCAGAAATTCCAGCCGTTCATTGAATTTCACGCCGTTCTCATTGGCGTATGACGAGTGGGTCAGCGCCTCCTGGAGAAGTTCCGTGTCATTGAATTGGTAGCGCAGTTTTTTTTGAAAGGCGCGAAGAAGTTCTTCGCGCCCTTTGTCCGTCTTCATTATCAGTCTTTGCAGCTCTGGATGGCAAGTACGCCGTTGTGTCCGCCGAAGCCGAAGTTATTTATGATGGCCCGGTCGACCTTTGCCTTTACCGCCTTATTGGGGACGGTGTTAAGGCCGCATTCGGGATCGGGAGTTATCTGGTTTATCGTCGGGTGCACGATCCCCTTTTCAACGGCGAGAAGCGTCGCGATCGTCTCGATCGCTCCCGCGGCGCCGAGGGCGTGCCCCACCATCGATTTGGTGGAATGCACGAGGACTTTTTTCGCCGCCTCTTCGCCCATCAGGCGCTTTATCGCCATCGTTTCCATTTTATCGTTGAGCGGCGTCGATGTGCCGTGCGCGTTTATGAGGTCGATTTCCTCGGGCTGCCAGCCGGCCTTTTTAACGGCCATCGCCATCGCGCGGCAGGCCCCGTCGCCGTCCGGATCGGGAGCTGTGATATGGTGCGCGTCGCATGAGAGGCCGTAGCCTACGACCTCGGCGTATATATGCGCGCCGCGGGCTTTGGCGTGCCCGTATTCTTCGAATACCAGTATTCCCGCGCCCTCGCCGATCACAAAGCCGTCGCGCCCGGAGTCGAAGGGACGCGAGGCGTGTTTAGGGTCGTCGTTCCTGTTTGAGAGCGCCTTGAGCGAGGCGAATCCGGCCGTGGCAAGCGGCGACACGGCGGCTTCCGCGCCTCCGGTGAGCATTACGTCCGCGTCTCCGCGCACTATGCAGTTGTATGCCTCGCCCATGCTGTTTATCGAACTCGCGCAGGCGGTCACGACGGCCATGTTCGGCCCCTTCGCGCCGACGCGGATAGCTATGTAGGCGGCTGGCATGTTAGTGATCATCATCGGCACCATGAACGGGCTGATCCTGTTGGGGCCTTTTTCATAGAGGACCAGCGCGTTGTCTTCAAGCGTGTGGATGCCGCCCTCTCCGCTTCCTACGTAAACGCCGAACATGTTGCTGTCAAGTTTTTCTATGTCAAGCGCCGCGTCTTTTACCGCCAGGTCCGCGGCAGCGGCCGCGAAGTGTATGACACGGTCTGTGCGGCGCGCCTCTTTTTTATCAAGCCAGTTTTCAGGATTGAAATTTTTTACTTCGGCGGCGATTTTTGTGGTGTGCTGGGCTGTATCGAATTGTGTGATGAAATCCGCGCCGTTTTCCCCGCGCTCAAGGGCGTTCCAGAATTCTTCTTTCCCGATTCCGATTGGGGTAACAGCACCGCAACCTGTGATTACCACTCTTCTGTTGTTCATTGGCGTCATAGGCTCCCTCCTGTGTAAGAGGGGGGACCGCAGCGGCAGTCCCCCAACGCATTTCTTAGTCTTCGACCGCGAGCTTCGTCTTAACGTATTCCATCGCCTCGCCGACGGTCGTCAGCTTTTCGGCGTCCTCGTCGGGGATCTCGATGTCGAATTCTTCTTCGATGCCCATGATGAGCTCGACGATGTCGAGCGAATCCGCGCCGAGGTCCTCAACAAATGAGGCTTCCGGCTTGATCTGATCCTCTTCCGCGTTGAGGCGGTCCATGACTATTTCCTTCAGCTTGCTCTGTACTTCTTCCATTTTCATTGTTATGTCTCTCCTTTACGATTGTTCGTAATTTGATTTTTTGTTTATGTCAAAAGCCTGTATCCGACTTTATAACCGTTTTACTACATTGTGATGCCGCCGTCAACCGCGATGACCTGTCCCTGTATATAAGACGCGTTTTCCGAAGCAAGGAAGACCGCGGCTCCGGCCACGTCCCGCGGCGTTCCCGCGCGGCCCGCCGGTATCGATTCGACGAATTTTCCTTTGAGCTCATCCGAGAGCACAGCCGTCATGTCTGTTTCGATGAAGCCCGGCGCGATCGCGTTGGCGGTGATCCCCTTCGCCGCGACTTCGCGCGCGAGGCTCTTTATGAATCCGATCATGCCGGCCTTTGCCGCCGCGTAGTTGCACTGCCCCGCACCGCCTCGCAGCGCGTTTACCGAGGTGATGGCGATGATGCGGCCCCAGCGGCCTTTGAGCATCGGGCGCACCGCCTCTTTGGCGCAATAGAAGAGCGAATTCAGGTCCGTGTCTATGACGTCGTCCCATTCGGATTCTTTCATGCGCATGAGAAGGTTGTCTTTCGTGATGCCCGCATTGCAGACGAGGATGTTCACGGCTCCGAGCTGTTCCGCTACGAGCTTGAACATCTCCTTCACCTCGGCGGCGTCGCTAACATTGGCTTTGACTGCCACCGCCTCGCCTCCCATCGCCCTTATCTCCGCCGCGACTTCGTTTGCGGGTCCTTCGGAGCGGCTGTAATTTACGGCCACCGCGCAGCCGTCCTTCGCGAGTTCAAGGGCGATGGCGCGGCCGATGCCGCGGCCCGCTCCGGTCACCAGCGCTATCCTCTTATCCATTGTTCGCGCCTCGCAGATACTCGGCGGCCGCCATGAGCTCATCCGAGTTTGAAACGGCATATGGGCGTTTGCCTTTGCATATTTTTCTCACAAGCCCGGAGAGGACGCTGCCGGGGCCGAGCTCGATGTAACCCTCGACGCCCTCGTTCTCCATCTCGAGGACCGACTGCGACCACATGACCGGCGAGAAGGTCTGGTTGTAAAGGGCCTCGCGCACGGCGGGGATCTTCTGTACCGGACGGGCGTTGGCGTTCGCGATGATGGGGAACTTAGGCTCATGCCATTCGATGCTTTTGAATGCCTCTTTCAGCCTGTACGCCACCGGCCGCATAAGGTCGCAGTGGAAGGGGGCGCTCACTCTCAGCGGCACGACCTTGGCGGTGTATTTCTGTTCGATGAGGGCGACCGCGCGGGCAACCGCTCCCGCGTGTCCGGAGATGACGATCTGCGTCGGGGAATTGATATTCGCCGCCTGGCAGACCTCGCCCTGCGCCGCCTCGGCGCAGATCGCGCTGACGTCTGAGAGTTCGATCCCTATTATCGCCGCCATCGAGCCCATTCCGAGCGGAACGGCATCCTGCATGAGGCCGCCGCGTTTATGGACAAGGCGCACGCCGTCTGTCAGCGACAGGGACCCGGCGGCGACAAGGGCCGTGTATTCGCCGAGGCTGTGCCCCGCCATGCAGGCAGGTTCCACCGCGGTCCCCAGCTCCTGTTCAAGCGCCCGGAGCATAGCGACGCTGACGGTGAGGATGGCCGGCTGGGTTATTTTCGTATGGGCCAGCTCCTCCGGGGTGCCGTTGAATATTATGTCGCTCAATGAGAATCCCAGAGCCTCGTCGGCCTCGTCAAAGATCCTCTTCGCCGAGACGTAACGGTCGTAGATGTCTTTTCCCATCCCCGGGCGCTGAGCGCCCTGTCCGGGAAATATCATCGCATATTTCATCTGCTATACCTCGTCATTTCTGAAAAGATGTTGTTCATCTGAGAGACGATGCTCTCAATAATGACGGCCGCCGGCTCTATGGCGCGGACAAGTCCCGCGGACTGTCCGGACATCAGGGAGCCCATCTCGGTGTCTCCCTCGACGACGGCGAGGCGCAGCTTTCCGGCGCCGAGAGCCTCGAGCTCCTCCGCCGGCGCGCCCCTTTTTTCAAGCTCTTCGTACTGCTTGATGAATTTATTTTTTATCGCGCGCACGGGATGCCCGAGCGAACGGCCCGTCACCGCCGTCGCGCGGTCGTTGGCCTTGACTATCTTCTGCTTATAGTTGATGTGGACGTTGCACTCTTCGGCGCAGACAAAGCGCGTCCCCACCTGGACGCCGGAGGCACCCAGCACGAACGCCGCCGCCGCGCCCCGTCCGTCGGCGATGCCGCCGGCGGCGATCACGGGGATATCCACCGCGTCAACGATCTGCGGGACGAGGTTCATCGTCGTGATCTCGCCGATATGCCCGCCGGCTTCGGTGCCCTCGGCGATAACGGCGTCGGCGCCCTGTTTGGCGATACGCTCAGCGTGCGAAACGGAGGCTACGACCGGAATGACCGTCGTGCCGAGCGGTTTGAGCTTTTCCAGCACTTTGCCCGGCAGCCCCGCCCCCGTAGTGACGACGGGAACGTTATGCCTGGCGGCAAGTTCAAGCGCGTCGTCGGCCGTAGGCGACATCAGCATTATGTTGAGCCCGAAGGGCTTGTCGGTCAGAGTGCGGATCTTTATTATCTGCCGTTCCAGGAGTTCTGGGGGCATGTTCGCCGCCGCGATTATTCCCAAGCCGCCGCCGTTGCTGACAGCCGCGGCGAGGTCCGCGTCCGCGACCCAGGCCATTCCGCCCTGGATGATGGGATATTTAATTTTCAGCAGTTTTGTTACGGGGTTATTTTCAAACATCGAACCTCTCCTTACGCCTCGTAAAGCAGCGCGCCAAGCGTCATGCCGGCGCCGAAGGCGGTGAACATGATCTTCTCCCCGCTCTTTACGCGCCCCTCTTTCATCGCCTCGTCTAGCGTGACCACCATTGAGGCGGCGGATGTGTTTCCGTAATTTTCGAGGTTGATCAGAGTGCGGTCGGTGGAGACGCCGAGGCGCTTGAAGAGGCTGTCGATTATCCTCGTGTTGGCCTGGTGCAGCACCCAGAAATCCACCTCCGGCGGCGTAACGCCTGATTTTTCACAGAAGTTTTTGAGGAACGGGGGCAGGTACGTATTGACGAAGCGGAACACTTCGGAGCCCTTCATGCGCAAGACGGGAGCGGGGTGCCCCTCCTCTTTGTCTATCGTTATGAAATCGTATTTATCTCCGTCGGCCATGAGCTCTCCGGAGATGAAGCGCGGGCCGCCCTCCGCGGAACGGGTAAGGATGCAGGCCCCCGCGCCGTCGCCGAAGAGGATGCAGGTCGAGCGGTCGTTCCAGTCAAGAACGCTGGCGAAATCCTCCGCGCCGATGACCAGCACGTTGTTCCATATACCGCCAGCAATGCCGCCTATCGCCGTCAGCATAGCCGTGAGGCTTCCGGTGCAGCCGGCAAGGATGTCATACGCGCCGGCGTTCTTAGCGCCGAGCTTCCCCTGCACCTTTGCCGAAGTACAGGGGCAATAGGTATCGGGAGTATTTGTGGAGACGATGACGAGGTCAAGCTCCTCGGGACGCATTCCGGCGTCTTCCAGAGCGGCCAGACCGGCCCTGTAGGCCAGATCGCTGCACTTTTCGTCGTCCGCGGCGATATGCCGTTTCTTAATGCCGGTGCGGCTCCTGATCCATTCGTCGCTGGTCTCAAGAAATCCCTCAAAATCAAAGTTGGTCATTATCTTTTCCGGGATGTATTTTCCCGTTCCCGCGATCTTCACGGGGTATCCGTTAATCATTGCCATTTTGTACTCCTCGTGCAATCTCTTCTCGTATTCGGTCGACGCCGTTGCGTTCTATAAAATTGGCCGCCCCCGTAATGGCGTGCGCTATGGCGTTCGCCTTAGAGCGTCCATGTACTTTGACGACGCTTCCGTTGACGCCCAGTACCGGGGAGCCGCCATATTTTTCCCAGTCAAAACGGCCCATAACTCGTTTCATCGCGGGCCACATAAAGAAAAGTCCTATCTTCGGCAGCGTATGGTGGATATATTCCTCTTTGAACTGGCTTTTCAGCAGTTCCCCGAGCCCTTCGCCGAATTTTATGATGACGTTTCCGGTGAAGCCGTCGCATATAACGACGTCCGATATCCCGTTGGGGATGTCCTTGCCCTCCGCGTATCCCTGAAAGTTGAGGCAGCTCGCCTCGATCAGCCCTCTGGCCGCGGAGATCACGTCGTCTCCCTTCGTCATCTCCTCACCGTTGCTGAGCAGGCGCACGGACGGGTTTTCGACATTCTGGAAAAGCTTCATATATATGGAGCCCATCTGCGCGAACTGCAGCAGGTTTATCGGCTTGCAGCGCACCGTGCCACCCACATCCATGAGAAGCGTCGAACGGTTGAGGACCGGGAGCACCGCGCCCAGCCCGGGACGGTCTATCCCCGGAATGCGTCCGAGGAGGAGCACCGCGCCCGCGGCGATCGCGCCGGTGTTGCCGGAGGAGACGATGCCGTCCGCCTCTTTGGAACGGACCATTTCAAAGCCGACGACGAGGCTTGAGTTTTTCTTCCTTCTGATCGAGAGAGAAGGAGAGTCGCTGCCGTTTATCACCTCGTCGGTATGTACTATGCTCAGCCGTGAGCGTACATTTCTTTCCGCCTTTTCAACGAGCGGTTTTATCTTTTCGCTGTCGCCTACGAGCGCGATAGAAAGATGAGGTTTCTCTCTGCAGGCGAGAATCGCGCCCTTGCACGGTTCTTCGGGCGCGTGGTCTCCGCCCATTGCATCCAGTGCTATCAGCATATTTCGTCCCCCAATTTTTCGTTATTGTGAGCATCCAGCGCAGCGACCACAAAACGGCCGACAAATATTTCCCTGTCTCCGATACGCGAATGAACGCTGACGACATATTTGTTGCCTTTATGCGTCCCAACCTTCGAACGGGCGATTATCTTTTCTCCCAGATAGGCCGGGCGGCAATATTTGAGCCGCGCCGTCGCTACCACCACCATCTCGGCGTCTATCGTCGCGATCGCCAGCGAGGCGGCCTGCGCGTAAATGTAGTAGTCGCCGACCATCTCCGTCTGACGAAAGGCCATATCGGGGTTTGTGGAAAGCATCGACAGCGCCCATTTACTCGGCTCAAGCCCCACAAGCTCGCCGACGACCTCGTCAGCGCAAAGCGACTTTAAGCGGCTCGTGGCATGCTCCGCCATCGAGCGCATCCGCTCGCGCAGCTCGGGGATCGCAAGCAGGCCCCTGTCAAGGCGCACCGTGCTCAGGCTGACGCCGAGCGCGGAAGATATCTCTTCGTCCGTCAACAAAGGATTCGATTCTATCAGTTTTACAAGCTGCTTGTGCCGCTGTTTTCTGCCTTCCGAACGCATTTGCTTCTCCTTAAAGAAACATCTCTGGTCACTTAGCCACATAAATCCCAACTCAATTAAGAGCTGGTCATAACACCAGACAAGATATTATATCTTAGGTTCGTTGTCAATAGGAAAATTTATAATTCGCGGCCCCGCGGCGTAAATTTTTTTATGAAAATTTTCTATGTTTCACGGAGGGTAAAAGCCTCCGGCAATCAAAAATCGGGGCGGCAAAAAATGCCGTCCCGTTCTTTGGCTGTCAGACAGAAACTCGCCGTCGCCGCCCAAAAGCGGCCTGCGGCGCTATTAATCCGTTGTCTTTTCTTCAGCGATCTTGACGACCTGACGGCCCTTGTAATAGCCGCACGCCGGGCAGGCGCAATAGGTCTGGATCATTTCTCCGCAATGCTTGCAGGCTGTAAGGCTGGGGGCCTCGAGCTCGCCGAGCCACTGTGCTTTGCGATTATGCGTACGGGCGTGGGATACTCGCCTCTTGGGTGTTGCCATCTTCTGTTTCCCCCCTTAAATAAATCCGCCGGAACATTTTTCCAACTGGACAATTCTATCACTAAATTGGTTTTTTTGCAGTACTATTTACCGTTATCCGCCATAAAATTTTTCAAAACGTCGAAACGAGGGTCCCGGCTCTCTTTTTTGCAGCCGCAGGGAGCCTTGTTCAGGTTCGCGCCGCACTGCGGGCAGAGCCCTTTGCAGTCCGGCGAGCAGAGGACGGCTCCGGGGAGCGCCGTGATGAGGACCTCCCAGATGAGCTGTCCCAGATCGATCTCATCTTCCCATGAGTCGAGAACGATCATCTCCTCTTCCCCGTCCTGCCCCTCTTCCGATTCTTCCCGCTGCCGTTCGTCGCGGCGAAGCGAAAAAATATACCGCAGCTCTCCGCCGATCTCGGAGCGGGCCGGTTCAAGGCAGCGTGCGCAAGGAACGCCGACCTCCGTCCGAAGGGAGACGATGACGACCACGCGCCCCTCCGAACGGCAGGCCTCCACCTTTACCAGAGGGTCCGACAGCAGCGTGTATATCTGGTCCCAGTAGCTCACCGGCCTGTCCAGGTGTACAGAAAAGCTGTCCTCGTACGGGGCGCCGTCTTTCGGAACGGCGGAGAGCACGAGTCGATGCTTCCAGCTTTTGGGAGCCGCCTCCAGATATTTTTCCATTACTTCCCTACTTCGCTTCCTCTGCGCATCTCTTGGTATCGCGCGCGATGGCCATTTCTTCGTCTGTCGGGACGACCATCACCGTGACCTTTGAATCGGGCGTGCTGAAGATGACCTCTTTGCCGCGGCAGTTGTTCTTCTCGGGATCGATCTTGATGCCCATAAACTCCATATTCTCGCAGACCTCTTTGCGGAAGCCGATGCCGTTTTCACCGATACCGGCTGTGAAGACGACGACGTCCACGCCGCCCATCTCCGCCGCATAGGAACCGATGTATTTTTTGACGCCGGTAATAAGGATGTCCTGCGCAATCTTCGCGCGCTGGTTGCCGTTCGCCGCCGCTTCTTCGACGTCGCGGAGGTCGCTGGAGACGCCGGAGACGCCGAGGAGCCCAGACTGTTTGTGGACGATGTCGCTGACCTTCTGCACGTCGCCGTAACGCTCCATCAGGTATATCATGACGGAGACATCGACGTTGCCGCTTCTAGTGCCCATGAGGACTCCTTCGGCCGTGCCGTATCCCATCGACGTATCCACGGACTTCCCGCCGTCCACAGCCGTGATCGAGCTGCCGTTGCCGAGGTGGCAGGTGATTATCTTAAGGTCTTTGATATCCTTGCCGAGTATCTCCGCCGCCCTGCCGGCGACATACCCGTGGCTGGTGCCGTGGAAGCCGTAGCGGCGCACACGGTCCTTCTCGTAGCAGTCGTAAGGTGTTCCGTAAATGAAAGCCTTCGGCGGCATCGTCTGATGGAACGCGGTGTCGAAGACGACGACGTTCGGCTTTCCGGGGAGAGCCTCCATTACGGCCTTGAGACCCTGAAGGTTCGCCGGGTTGTGGAGCGGCGCGAGAGGGATGACCTCTTCGATGCCCTTGACGACCTCGGGCGTAACGAGCACGGACTTGGTGAACTTTTCTCCGCCGTGCACTATACGGTGGCCCGTGGCGTAAAGCTCGTCAAGGTTCTTGAGCACGCCGAGCTCGGGATCGACGAGAATGTCGAGGACGTACTTGATCGCCGCGGAGTGGTTGGGGAACGGCACTTCGCGCGTCACAGAGTCCATGCCGGTCTTTGTGTGCTTGATACGCGAGCCTTCGATGCCGATACGCTCCACCAGCCCCTTGGCCAGGACCTTTTCGCCATCCATTTCGATGAGCTGATACTTCAGAGATGAGCTGCCGCAATTGAGAACAAGAATTTTCATTAGAACCGAGTTGCCTCCCTTAATCTGTTTGCACCGCCCTTTGTGGTATCCTAATGAATATGAAAGGACGGTGGACCTCTATGCTTTACCCCGTCGCCGGGATTGTTGCCGAATATAATCCGCTCCATAAGGGGCATCTTTACCACGCCGAAAGAGCCCGTGAAACGTGCGGCGCGGAGGCCGCCGTCGCCGTGCTCTCTTCAAACTTCGTCCAGCGCGGGGAACCGGCTCTGCTCGATAAATGGACAAGGGCAAAAACGGCTCTCTCGTGCGGGATAGATCTGGTCCTCGAGCTGCCCGTAATATTCTCCTCGCACAACGCCGGCGTCTTCGCGAACGCGGCCGTAGACATACTTGCCGCGACCGGCGCCGTGACGCATCTTTCCTTTGGCGCGGAAAACCCAGACTGCCTTGTGGACAGTATTATTGATATCTTACTAGAAGAACCCGAACCTTTCAAGTTATCTTTGAAAAAATATTTGACGGCGGGGTTTTCATACGTCGAGGCGCGCGCGCGCGCGGCGGAGGAGCTGCTTCCCGGGAGCGCCGCGCTGCTTGCCGGCAGCAACAACACGCTCGCGCTCTCCTACATGATGAGGATAAAAAAGAAAAACTACCCTATGCGCCCGGTGCCGGTCAAACGCCTCGGCTCCGCTTACAACTGCGCGGAACTCGAAGAAATCCCCAGCGCCACGGCGATACGCGCGGCGCTGCGAGAGGAAAGAAGGAGCGAGGCGCTCCTTTACATGCCCGCGGCGGCGGCGGGAATCTTAGAGGACGCGCTCAACACGGGGCGCGCCTGCGTCAGCCACGATACATTCTGGAAGTTGCTGCGGGCCGTGATCCTGCGTACAAAAACGGAAGAGCTGGCAAACTGCGCGGAAATCGGCGAGGGCGTCGAATATAAAATGCGCGCGGCGGCGCGCGAAGCGAAAAGCTTCAAAGAATGGACCGACGCCTGCACCTCGAAACGCTACCCCGCCGGACGCATCCGCCGCTCGGCGGTCCACGCCGCGCTGGGGCTGGACCATTGGACGAACCGCGCCGCCCAGCGCCTTGGGCCGCCGTACATCCGCGTGCTCGGCATGAACGAAAAAGGGCGCGCGCTGCTCCGCGAGATGAGGGAAAGATCCGCGCTGCCCGTAGTCACGACATACGGCAAGGCGGCGCGGGTATCGCCGTACGCCGCAAAGGCCGCGCGCTATGAGGCGCTGGCCTGCGAATTATGGGAGGAGCTGATCCCCAACGGCAGCTACGGCGAAGAACATAAAAGGAAGGTAATTATGGTATGAAAAAGGGCGGTATGAACGTCACATACAAAACAGGCCTGAAGAATATGGATATGGCAAGGGTGACGGATATGCTTTCAAAAACCTACTGGTCGCCCGGCATCGGGCTCGCCGAGGTGACAAAAGCCGCGCAAAACTCAGCGCTTGTGATCGGAGCCTTCGGCGAAGAGGGGCGGCAGATAGGATATGGGCGCGTGATATCGGACAGGACCCACTTCGCTTACCTGACCGATTTCTACGTCGAGGAAGAGTATCGCGGCGCTGGCATCGCACAGGAAATGATAGACCGGGTCCTCGGCGCGCCTGAACTTTCCGACGTCTATCAGTGGTTGCTGATCACCAAAGACACCCACGGCCTCTACCGCAAAAAGGGCTTCGTCCCCACCAAACGGCCGCAGGACCTGATGGAGATAAGACGGCCGCGGCCGGAACGCTGATATTTGGACCACCGCGATCCCGGCGAAGAGAAGGTAACCGGCGGATATGGGTATGCGGCGCCTACAGATTTCGCGGCGGTATCCTTTCGCGCAGCCTTCTGTAGACCCCGGGGGGGACCATGTCTCTTACCGCGCCGCCGAACTGGAAGGCGTCTTTGATCGCGCGGCTGGAGAGGTAGGAGTATTTGGCGTCGGTGACGATGAAGAAGGTCTCTATCTCCGGCGCGAGCTGGCGGTTCATCTGCGCGAGCTGGAATTCGTACTCGAAGTCGGAAAGGGCGCGCAGGCCGCGGATGATGATGCGGCTCTGCTGCTGGCGCATAAAGTCCGCGAGCAGGCCGTTGAAGTATTTTACCTTGACGTTCGGCAGGTGGACGAGCGCCTCGCGCGCCATGATCTGGCGTTCTTCCTCGCTGAAGGTGGAGCGTTTTTCCGGGTTGACCAGCACGGCGACGATCAGTTCGTCGAAGAGCGCCGCCGCCCGTTCCGATATATATAGATGTCCGTTGGTTATCGGGTCGAAAGACCCCGGGTATACTGCCCTAATCATCGTTATTCCTCCTGCTGTAGAAACTCAGTACCGTGCCGCCGTATCTTCTGTCTTCGCGTTCCCACTCCGCCTCGTCCATCGCGGCCGGCTCTTCCTCTTCGGAATGTTCAAAGATTATAACGCCGTTCGGCGCTAAAATCTCCCCGTTCGCCGCCATCAGTTTGGGAAATTCTTCGCCCCAGCCTAAATTATAGGGTGGGTCGGCAAATATTATATCGAATCGTTCGCCGTTTTTCGCGAATCTGGCGACGGCGCGGCGCACGTCGAAGCAGAGGCATTTCACCCCCGCGGGCGCTTTTTTGACGATCTCGGCGTGGCGCTTCCGCTCCGATTCGACGGATACGACCGGCGCGGCCCCTTTCCTCGCCGCCGTTAAAGCGATCTGGCCGCTGCCGGAAAAAAGGTCGAGAAAGCTTCTGCCGTGGATGTTGCCCAATATATTGAAGAGCGCCAGCGTCACTTTGCCGGTCGTCGGTCTCATTTCTTTCATAAACTTATTCCTCCCACTGTTTCACACAAAGAGTATAATATCGGATAGTTTTGATGTATATATGGATATTGGAGGATTTTTTATGGATTCGACCGCCGCCTGTAATGATTGCCGCGCCATTTCTAAGAGAAACAAACGCACGCTGTTCGGAGTGATCTTTCTCCACGGCCTCAACGATATGCATTCGACGGCGCTGCCGACGATCATCCCGATGCTGGCACAGTCTATTTCGCTGACGATGAGCCAGGCGGGGCTTTTGAACGCGCTTTTCGGCATTACGAATATTTTCGGACAGCCGGTCTTCGGTTTCTTTGCCGACAGGCTCAGACGTCCGTGGTTCGCCGTCTGGGGGCCGCTGCTCTCCGTCACGGGCGCGGCGCTGCTCCCCCTTTCGCCGAGTTACGGCACGGCTTTCATCTTCGTCGGGATGATGAGCGTGGGGACGGCGCTTTTTCATCCGCAGGGCACGGGCAGATGCGGCGCGACGGCGGGTGAGAACGCCCTCGCCTTTTATCTTTCGCTCTTTCAGGCCAGCGGCAGTTTTGGCAGCGCCATCGGACCGATATATGTCGTCTTTATGATCTCGATGCTGGGCAAGCCGGGCTTTCCCCTCGTCATCATTCCCGTCGCGGCGTGCGTCTGCCTGTCACTCTGGCGCCGCATGGGACGGCGGGCGGATGAAGCCGCCCGCGAGGCCGGCGAGCGCCCGCAGTTCCTGCGCAACCTGCGTTATCTTATTTCCAGGGTAGGCTGGATCGTCTCGATAACGAGCATCCGCGACGCCGTTTTCCAGTCGATCAAGATATTCCTGCCGATGCTGCTCATCACACGCGGCAGTACCATCGCGATGGGCGGCATGGTCCTATTTGCCGCCACGCTTTCAGCGACGTTCGCCGGTATCGTGGGAGGAAAGCTGGCAGATATGATCGGCGACGAGAAGGTGCTTTTCGGGGCGCTTGCCGCTTCCCCGCTCTTTCTCATCATCGGCCTCCATGCCTCGAATCTCTTTTGCCTGCTCTCGCTGATGGTTGGATTTGCTTTTTTACAGGCCAGCACCCCGGTTACCACGGCTATGGCGCAAAGACGCTGCCCCGATTCCCGCAGTATGGTAAGCTCGTTGTCCAACGGGGTGTCATGGGGCATCGCCAATCTCTTCGTCACGCCAGTCGGCATCATCGCCGACATCGCGGGGCTGCAGGCGACGCTCAATGCCGTCGCTTTCCTGCCGTGGCTCGTTACTTTATTGTATATAGGCAAAAAATTGCTCAAAAAATAGGCTTGAATTTTCGCAAGGGCGGAACAACCGCGCTCCGCCCTTTTTCCCATCGTATGAAAACAAATATTATCAAAGATAACGAGGTCGTTAATTTTCAGCCGCGGCCAGCGCCTTCAGCAGCGCCGCCCTCATCGCCGGAGTCCTGTAGGGGTGTCCCACGGAGTCGACTTTGATGGTGACGCCTCGCGGGTTGGGGATCACCTTGAGGTAGAAATGCTGTTCAAATTCTTCGTCGGCGGTGATGACGAGCATCAGCCCCACTCCGCCGTCGGAGAGAAAGGCGTCGCGGAACACCCAGTGTCCTTTGCCGCCGACTCCCTCTCCCTCGCAGTCTTTCAGCGAATCTATGACCTCTTTGACGCTCTTTTTCGTCGACGCTTCACATTCCATTGGCCAGTCGTCCTCCCCCGCCGGTTTTTCCGTAAGTTTTACATCCTTGTGTATCGTCAAATGCCAGGTATCCTTTCCCATCGCCTTCCATTTGCGTTCGTATTTCGTCACGTACGGGCGCGCCGGGTTTACCGCCACGGGATCGGCGCGGAAGGCGGGATCTCCGGAAAAGACTTCCGCCGTCTCCAACGCGTACCAATCGACGTCGGTCGCGAGCTCGAAGGCGCCGCCGGGGCTGATGAGGTATTTCATCAGATCGGCGAATGACGGCACCGTGACGCGGCGCGAGGCGTGCCTCGTCTTCGGCCACGGGCAGGGAAAGTTCATGTATACGCGCTCCACGCTCTCCGGCGCAAAGCAATGGCGCAGCAGAAAGCGGGCGTCCCCGTGCATCACGCGCGCGTTTTCATAGCCGGCGGCGAGTATCCGGCGCGCGCCCTTCGCGGCGCACCACTGGGAGACCTCGACGCCCACGATGAGCGCGTCGGGGTTGCTGCCGGCGAGGAATTCGAGGAATTCCCCGTTGCCGAATCCGATCTCGACAAGGACGCGCCCAGACGGCGACATTCCGCGCCAGTCGACCGGCAGCCCGTCGTTTTGGCTGATTATGACTTTATTGAGATTCCACAACATCTTTATTTATCCGTTCTCCGCTCTTTTTATTTTTCAGATGAAATTCCGGTACCTTCGCAAGCTCGAACCATTTTTCAAGCGGAAGCTCCTCCGCGCGGGCGGTCGCCCTCAGGTCATGCGCGGCAAGTATCTCAAGGGCCGTCTCGCGCGTCACGCCGCTGCCGCCGTAGCCCGCCGTCCAGTTGTTCACAAGGGTCTTGCGGCGCTGTGTGAAGGAGCGCGCGAGCAGCCCGCGCCAGGTCCGGTCGTTGGCCAGCTCCCTGTTTCTCTCTATTTTTATTTCGATAAGCGCCGAGTTCACGCGCGGCTGCGGATTGAAGGCCGACGGCGGGATCTTCCTGACGATCTCCGCGCTGCCCATAGCCTCGACGGTTATTCCCAGCGGCGAGCGCTCGCGGTGGCCGGCTGGAGAGGCGATGCGCTCCGCCGATTCCAACTGCACCATCAGCAGCATGTAATCGGTCTTATCCGGGACCAGTTGTTCGAGGAAGGCCCACATCAAAGGCGTCGTTATATGGTATGGCAGGTTCGCGATGATTTTTGCCGGCATCTCCGGCAGTTCGCGCACGTAATCGAACCGCACCGCATCGCCCCAGAAGCAGCGGTACCTCCCGTCGTGCGCGGCGATCCTCTCAATTCCGTCGCGCAGCCGGTCGTCGACTTCGACGGAATAAAGCGCCGCCAGCGGCGTCGTCAGCAAACCGCGCGTAAGGATGCCGTCGCCGGGGCCTATCTCAAGCACGACGTCGCCGGCCGCCGGCTCCGACCTTTTTAATATAAACTCGACGACGCCGCGGTCGATCAGAAAATTTTGTCCAATATCGGTGTTATGTATAAAATGCCGTTTATCCGCCATCTGCAGTCCATGCTTTCGTAGGAATTTTCGCGGCGCGAAGGCCGCCTTTGTATTTTAACATCTAAGTTGGGAAAATTATACATTGCCCTGCACCGCCATTATCGGATAAAATACAATGTGATTTTGAGGGAGTGAATTTACGCGAATGAAATTGGAAAATATCAGGAATTTCAGCATCATCGCCCACGTCGACCATGGAAAGTCGACGCTTTCGGACCGGCTTCTCGAAGCGACGGGTACGATAGACAAGAGAAACATGAAGGCGCAGCTGCTCGACCGGCTCGACATCGAACGCGAGCGCGGCATCACCATAAAGTCCGTTCCCGTGCGGATGAACTATCTGGCGCAGGACGGCAGGGAATATATCCTGAATCTCATCGACACCCCGGGACACGTCGACTTCTCCTACGAGGTCTCGCGTTCGCTCGCGGCCTGCGAGGGGGCGGTGCTGGTCGTCGACGCGGCGCAGGGCGTCGAGGCGCAGACTGTGGCGAACAGCTATCTTGCCGCGGACCTCGACCTCGAGCTCGTGCCGATCCTGAACAAGATAGACCTCCCCTCGGCCCACCCGGAACAGGTGAAGCGCGAGCTCGAGGAGATAATCGGCATCAACGCCGAAGAGGCGGTCCCCGTCTCGGCAAAGACCGGCGAGGGCATCCCAGAGCTGCTGGAGCGCATCGTGCGCGACGTCCCCGCGCCGGCCGGCGAGGCGGAGGCCCCGCTGCAGGCGCTCATTTTTGATTCCGTGTATGACAACTACAAGGGCGTCATCTGCTATGTCCGCGTGATGAACGGAACGCTGGCGGCGGGGAAGAATGTCCGCTTCATGGCGACCGGGCGCGATTACCAGATAGACGAGGTCGGCGTATTCAAACCCGACATGCTGAAGGTCGAGAGGCTCGGCCCCGGAGAGGTCGGTTTTATCTGCGCAAGCATAAAGACGATCGACGAAGCGCATGTCGGCGACACGATAACCGACAGCGCGAAGCCCGCCGCCGCGCCGCTCGCGGGTTATAAAAAGGTGAAGCCGGTCGTCTTCTGCGGCTTCTACCCCGTGGAGCGCGAGGACATCAACCAGCTGCGCGAGGCGCTGGAAAAATTACAGATAAACGACTCTGCGATCAGCTTTGAACCGGAGAACTCCGCGGCGCTGGGCTTCGGCTTCCGCTGCGGCTTCCTCGGGCTGCTGCACATGGAGATCGCGAAGGAGCGGCTGAACCGCGAGTTCGGCGTCGACCTTGTGGCGACCGCGCCGAACGTCGTCTATCAGATCGTGCAGACGGACGGCTCGATCATCGAGGCGCACCGTCCCTCCGACTTTCCCGACCCAGTCCGCATCGAGGAGATACGCGAGCCATACATAAAACTCTCGATATTTATGCCCGAACAGTTCGTCGGCGCGGCGATGCAGCTCTGCCAGGACAAGCGCGGCACCTACGTCTCGATGGATTACATAACGCCGGAGCGCGTGCGCCTCACCTACGACATGCCGCTCGCGGAATTCATCCTTGATTTCCACGACAGGCTCAAGTCATGCACGCGCGGCTACGCCTCGCTGGACTACGACCACACGGGTTTCCGCGCCTCGAAGCTCGTCAAGGTGGACGTGCTGCTCCAGGAGGAGCCGGTCGACGCCTTCTCCTTCATCTGCCACGCGGACCAGGCGTACCATCGCGGACACGCCGTGGTCGGCAAGCTCAAGGAGCTGATACCGCGCCAGCTATTTGAGGTGCCGGTACAGGCGGCGGTCGGCAAGAAGGTCATCGTCCGCATGAACATCAAGGCGGTGCGCAAGGACGTTCTCGCCAAGTGCTACGGCGGCGACATCACCCGCAAACGCAAGCTGCTCGAGAAGCAGAAAGAGGGCAAAAAGCGCATGAAGCAGGTGGGGCGCGTCTCCATACCGCAGGAGGCGTTCCTCGCCTTCATGGACGTCACCAAAGCCGAGGATAAATAGGGATCGCCGCCGATCGATCATAAACATCATCAGCGCCACGGGCGGACACAGGCCGCGGCGCTGTGTCAGGGGCCGGTAGAAAGGTAACTCCATGAGCTGTCGTTCTCTCTATATCCACGTTCCGTTTTGCGAACGCAAATGCAATTACTGCGCCTTTGAGAGCGCCGTGCCGCGCGAGGGCGAGCGCGAGCTCTGGCTGTCGATGCTGGAGCGCGAATTTTCGCTTCGCCTCTCCTCCGCGGAGAGGCCGAGGCTCGCGACCTGTTACGTCGGCGGCGGCACGCCGACAACGCTCACCGGGCCGCAATGGCTCGCGCTGACGGAGCTTATAGAGAGGTACTTCGACTTCGACCAGAAAGCGGAGGTCACGGTCGAGGCGAATCCAAATTCACTGCGGGCTGAGCATCTGCTGACCTGGCGCGACTGGCGTGTGACGCGCGTCAGCATCGGCGTACAGAGCTTTGACGACGCCGAACTCTCGCTGATGGGACGGCTGCACAGCCCGCGCCAGGCGCACGGCGCGATCTCCGCGGCGCTCGCCTCCGGCTTCTCCGTGAGCGCGGATTTTATCTTCGGGCTGCCATATCAGAGCTTCGCCAACTGGGGGCGCACCCTGCGCGAGGCGGCGCGCTGCGGCCTGGATCATATATCGCTCTACCAGCTGTCGCTTGAGGAGGGCACGCCGTGGGGATCGCTCGATGAAAAGATCCTCGGCGACGGATACGCTGCCTACCGGTGGGCCCAGTGGTACCTTCCGCGCAAGGGCTACGCGCAGTATGAGGTCGCAAACTTCGCGAAACCGGGGCGCGAGAGCCGCCACAACATCAACTACTGGCGCGAGGGGGAATACTTCGGAGCCGGGCCGGGGGCCGCCGGCTATCTGTCGGGGCTTCGCTATAAAAACTTCGGCGAACTGCGGCGATACGCGGCGGAGCTGACGAAAGGGCGGCTGCCGGTCGAAGAGGAAGAAAGGCTCCCCCTTGAAAAAAGCGCGCGCGAGGCGGCGGTGCTGGGGTTAAGGATGACCTCCGGCATCGACAGGACGGCTTTCACGGAGAGGTACGGAGAAAAAGCCCTCGATTCCCTGACCGCGTCGCTGCGAAAATTTCCCCGCGACCTTTATGAGAACGACGGGCGGGGGATCAGGCTGACCCGGAAGGGACTGAGGGTCGCAAACCTGATTTGGTCTGAAATAATATAACTTTTTCAGGATTTTCATATACAATTAGGTGGTCAATACCAATATAAATGACAGGGAGGACTTCCCTTGGACGCGAACATTCAAAAGATAATGAGAAACATCCCCTCCATGGACAAGCTGCTGGCTCTGCCGTGGATAGACGGATACGAAAAAAAACTTGGACGCGAGACGGTGAAGCTGCTGCTGACCGAATTGCTCGCCGCCCAGCGCGCCAGGATACTTAAAGACCCAGACACGGCCTTCGACTTTGAATCGATCGAAAACGACGCGAGGCGGCTGCTCGATAAAAAATCGACGCCGAGCCTGCGCCGCGTCGTCAACGCGACCGGCGTCGTCATCCACACCAACCTCGGACGATCGCTGCTCGCGGAGGAGGCGGTGAAAGAGGTCCTTGAGATCGCCGGCTCATACAACACCCTTGAATATTCACTCGAAGAGGGCGCGCGCGGCCACCGCAACAACCACGTGGAATGGCTGCTCTGCCGCCTCACGGGGGCGGAGGCGGCGCTCGTCGTCAACAACAACGCGGCGGCGGTGATCCTGGCCCTCTCGGCGCTCGCGAAGGATAAAGAATCCGTCGTCTCGCGCGGGGAACTCGTCGAGATCGGCGGTTCCTTCCGCATCCCGGACATCATGGCCCTTTCCGGCACAAGGATGGTCGAGGTCGGCACGACAAACCGCACGCACCTCAAAGATTACGAAACGGCGATCACGGAAGAATGCGCGGTACTCCTGAAGGTGCATCCGTCCAATTACCGCGTTACGGGATTCCACTCCGCCGTGCCGCGCGAAGAACTCGCGGCGCTCGCCCGCGCCCGCGGCCTGGTCTTCATGGAGGACCTCGGCAGCGGCATGCTGATAGACACCTCGGCGGCGGGACTCTCAAGCGAAAACGACCCCACCGTCGCGGAATCGCTCAAAGCCGGCTGCGACATCGTCACCTTCTCCGGCGACAAACTGCTCGGCGGCCCGCAGATCGGGGCGATCGTCGGTAAAAAAGAGCTGATAGAAAAACTGAAATCGCATCAGCTGCTGCGCGCGCTGCGTGTCGACAAGATGACGCTGGCCGCCTGCGAGGCGACGCTGCGCCTCTACCTGCGCGGGGACGGCCGCGCGATACCGACGGTGGACATGATCTTTAAAACCAAAGAAGAGCTGCTTGAGGATGCGAAGAGATTCAGCCGCCGGCTCAAGAGCTATTTTAAGAACACGAGGATACAGCGGCTGACGATCGAAGTCGTCCCCGTAAACGACACCGTGGGCGGAGGCACCTTTCCGCAGTCGGAGCTCGCGGGATACGCGGTGGCCCTGCGCCTGCCCGAGATGGGCAGCGCGGGCAAACTCGCGGAAAAGCTGCGCCGGGGAAGCCATCCGGTGATCACGGGCGCGGCCGAAGACAAAGTACTCTTCCACCTGCGCACCATGCGACCGGGAGACGACAGGCGGATCATCGACGCCCTTGACGAGATCCTCCACATGCCGTCGGAGCGCGGAGCCTGATATGGCCAACAACGAGTATCCATTTGTCATCGGCACAGCCGGACACATAGACCACGGCAAGACGACCCTCGTAAAGCGCCTCACCGACGTCGACTGCGACCGCCTAGCGGAGGAAAAAAAGCGCGGCATGACGATCGAGCTGGGCTTTGCCCCCTTCACCCTGCCGTCGGGGCAGACGATAAGCATCGTCGACGTTCCCGGACATGAGAAATTCATCCGCCAAATGGTGGCGGGAGCGGCGGGCATAGACGCGGTAATGCTCGTCATCGCCGCCGACGACGGCGTGATGCCGCAGACGCGCGAACACCTGGCCATCCTCTCGCTGCTGGGCATAAAAAACGGATTGACAGTTATCAACAAAATAGACCTCGTCGACGAAGAGATGCTCGAAATGGCGGTAGACGACGCCAAATCGCTGCTTGCGGATACATTTCTGGCCGATAAGCCGGTCATACCGGTCTCCGCTTACACGGGAGCGGGCATCGAAGAACTCAAAAAGGCGCTGCAGCGGATGACAGAAACGGCGGACGCCAAGAGCCGCAAAGGCGCTTTCTTCCTCCCCGTCGACCGGGCTTTCCACATCTCAGGCTTCGGCACCGTAGTCACCGGCACGGCCATCAACGGCGAAGTCCGCGAGGGAGACGAGGTAGAGGTGATGCCGCGGAGCTTCCCCTCAAAGGTACGCTCCATACAGGTACACGGCGCGCCTGTCTCCGTCGCCACGGCGGGACAGCGCGTCGCGGTGAACCTTGCTGGAATATCGCTCAGCGATGTGGGACGCGGGGACGTCGTAACGGCGAAAGACTGTTTCACCGCCTCCAAGTGCCTCGACGTCAGCATCAGGCTGCTGCCGTCCGCCGAGCCGCTTAAACACTGGCAGAGGCTGAGACTCCACGTGGGGACCACGGACACCGTGACCCGTGTCTCGCTGCTCGACAGAGAACAGATACTTCCCGGCGAAAGCGCGGCGGCTCAGCTGATAACGGAAGACCCCGTCGTCGCCTCGATGAACAGCTGCTTCATACTGAGGACATACAGCCCGCTGGTGACGGTGGCCGGCGGAAAGATACTGATGCCCGCGGGCGAACGCCCTAAAAACAGGCAGTCAAAGACCGCCCTGCTGGAATATCTCGACAGGCTCTCCGAAGAACCGCAGCTAAAAGAGAGGCTGCTTGCGCTGATAAACTACAAAGGGCTGATAAACGCGGCCGACGCCGCGAGGATGAACGAGATAAACATCGCGGAGCTTATGCGCGCGCTCTCTCCGCTTGAGGCGCGGGGGGAGATCGGCGTGATCCGCGGCGGCAGCGCCGTCCTGCTCTCGAAGGGCAAAATGGAAGAACTCAGCTCCGGGCTCGCAAAGGCCCTCGCCTCCTTCCACAGGGAACACCCTGAGAGAAAGGGAATGCCCGCCGAAGAATGCGCAAAGGCCATTGACTTGCAGGATACGAAGTTTACCCGCGAACTTCTCACGCTCTTTGAAAAACAGGGCGTGATAAAATTTGAAGACGAGCGGGCGCGTCTCGCCGATTTCGAGCCATTTGACGAGGAACTTTTCTCCGCCAATGTCACGGCGCTGAAAAAATACGCCGTCAAAATGGGTTACTCCATGCCAAGCGTCGAAGAGGCGCAGGCTGCCCTGGGCTTCACCGCGGAAGAGATGAAACGCATTATCGCCTACCTCAAGGAGAAAAAAGAGCTCGCGCTCATAACGGGCGCGTTCCTTCTATTCCTTGAAATTGAGGCTGATTTCAAAGAAAAGTTAGCAAATATTTCCGGCGACATTACGCTCGCCGCGGTGCGCGACGCGACCGGCAGCAGCAGAAAATACGCTCTGCCGCTGCTTGAATACTTTGATAGCAAGGGGATCACCAGACGGGTCGGCGACAAGCGCATATTAATGAAAAAATAAATGTTTGCATAAAAGGCTGGTAAACGCACCTCCCTTTCAAGATTGTATTGCAATCTCGCCAATTTTGATGTACAATTACTTGACGACTTGTGGAGGTGTTGTGTATGGCGTATACTTTAGAATCAATTCGTGAGATAGTGTCTCTCCACAAAGGGTCCAAAATCTCATACCGCGCGGCCAACGGCAGGCGCAAGATTGAGGAGCGCACAGGGATAATAAAGGAGACGTACCCCAGCCTCTTTACGGTATTCATAGAATCCCAGCAGAGTACGATCTCTTTCAGCTATACGGATCTCCTCACCAAAGAAGTTGAATTGCAGCTGGAACCCAGCGGAGAAAATCTCTTTTAGAAATTCTTTGACTGACTACGCCCCGGCAGACGAGCCGGGGCGTTTTAGTATATCTTCAGGAGGATCAAGGTGCAAAGCATAATAAACTCCCCTATCAAAATAAACCTGACACTGCGGATACTCTCCCGGCGCAGTGACGGATATCATGAAATATATTCACTATTTTGGCAGAAAAGAGCGGTAGAGAGGTTGACAATTCGGGCAAATTGCGATGAAATTATTGGAGATTTTCTGGAAGTAACAGGAATGCCGATAATAGGAGAAAACCTTGTAACAAAAGCTCTCACGGCGGCAAGGGAGTGCGCGGCGAACATCCCGCCCCTCAAAATACGGCTTGATAAATTTTTTCCTGCCGGGAGCGGGATAGGGGCCGGGAGCGGCAACGCGGCCGCGTTGCTGAAGTGGCTAAGGGAAAATTTCCGTCTTGAGATGACGGAAAAAGAAATCGGACGGCTAGGCGCGGATATCGCCTTTCTCGCCTCCGACAGTGAAATGGCGGCAGCGCGCGGCATAGGAGAAATTTTGACCCCGGGCGGAGAGGCTCCGAAGCTGGGATGGGTGCTTGCTTTTCCCAAGTGGAGCTCCGACACGAAAGAGGCCTACGCGAAGCTGGACGCCATGCGCGCCGAGAACAAAAACGAGGCTCCGCCGTCGGAGGAAGAGATCGCGGCAGAGGCCGCCGAATGCCTGCGGCGGCTCAGGGAAGGACATCGGGCGAACCGGCTGCCCAACGATTTTTTCCCTATACTTACAGAGGAGCACCGCGAGTACGCGGTCGCGGAGGAGATAGCCTCGGAAACGGGCGCCCGCGGCTGGGGGCTCTGCGGCAGCGGAAGCGCTTTCTTTGGCCTCTACGCGAGCCGGGAAGAGGCGCTTCGTGCCGAAAAGATATATAACAATGAAGGCTGGATATTAAAAACATTTAATATGGAGTGATCACTATGAGGGGTCAAAGAACAGAAAGACTGGTCAGGTTAGCGGCAAAATTTATGCTCTGTCCGTCGAAGCTTATATCCCTGACAGATCTTGCAAGCAAATTCAACGTCTCAAAGACCGTCATCAGCGACGACGTCGAAGTCATCAATTCGGCGATGGTAGCGGAGGGATTCGGACAGATGCAGGTCGACCGCGGACGCAGCGGCGGCGCGCGCTTCGTTCCGATATGCACTCCCGAATACCGCCAGACGCTGCTCTCCGAGATCGCCGAAAAACTGACAGACCCGGAGAGGAACCTGCCCGGCGGACTGATCTACTACAGCGACCTTATCTTCAACCCAGAAACGGCCCTCTCGCTCGGTTACTGCATGGCCTCGCTGTTCACCGACGCCGAACCCGACGTCGTCATGACATCCGAGGTAAAGGGCATCCCCATCGCGATGTTCGCCGCCTACGCGCTCGGCGTTCCCCTCGCCGTCTGCCGCTTCCGCAATCGTCCCAGTGACGGGGCCGCCGTGGGCGTGCACTATCCGACCGCGAGCGGAGACGTCAAAACCATGTATATAGGCACCCGCCAAATGCGCCGCGGCTGCCGCGTCCTCATCGTAGACGACTTCATGCGCGGCGGCAGCACCGCGTCCGGCATGCTGCTCATGGCGAAGCAGTTCGACGCCGAAGTCGCGGGGATCGGCGTCTTCATCGCCTACGACGAGCCGAAAGAAAAGACCGTCCCCAACTACCGGTCGCTGCTGACGCTGAAGCACAGCTCGGAGGGGCAGAACCGCCTCGCCGTGACGCCGGGCAGGGAGTAGCGCCCCTCGGCCCATTTATAAAAAAGTGTTTGACGTATCACTGAAAATGTCGTAGAATCTTACCTCGTGGAAGGGAGGTGACTCGCCATGGGTATAAAAGTTAACCTTGATGACTGCATCGGCTGTGGCGTGTGCTTCGAGCTTTGTCCACAAAATTTTAAGCTAGACGAAGATGAAGGCAAATGCATGGTCATAAGCAATGAAGTCAATTCTTCGGCTAAAGAGGCGGCTGACAGCTGCCCGGTATCGGCTATAACGATAGACTAGCCCTGCCGCCCTGACATAAGGGCCCATAGCTCAATTGGTTAGAGCTCCCGGCTCATAACCGGATGGTTTCAGGTTCGATTCCTGATGGGCCCACCACCGACAAAAATCCCGGCTTTTTAAGCCGGGTTATTTTTTTGAATATATACCCAAAGAACGCAACTGGTCGATGACCGCCGCCCTCATCCCCCTGCCAACAAACTCATAATTACGACATATTTCCCGTCGCTCCGGCCTGCGAGCCGGAGCCCGGCGGCTTGTGGGTTAGGGGTTATACCGGCGAATGAGCGCGTCGGGCGGGGCGGCGGGGGCAATCGAGCTCCGCCGCCCTCTTTCGTCACGTTTCTAGCAGGTGGCGCCGCCTGTTGCGTGGAGGCCGGCTGCCAGGATCTCGTCTTTTCTTGAGAGGATGCCGCCGTCGAGCAGTTCCTTTTCCACGTACTCAAAACCGAGGCGCGAGATGGTGGAGGCGAAACGTTCTCCGGTCTTTCCCTGTTCGCAGAAGAGCAATATCGCCCGTTCTATGGCCGCGAGCGCCTCTTCCCTGTCGGTAAAGACCTTGCCGAGCGGCCTGCCCACGGCGGTGGACTTCCCCCACCTGCCGCCGATGTATATTTTATATCCCCGCGTGCCGTCCTCGATGGCGTCAAAGCCGCACTTGCCTACGCAGCGTCCGCAGTTGTTGCACTTCGCGCCGTCTATCTGAAGCAGGCCGTCCGCGACCTTCGCCGCGTTCATGGGGCAGGCGCTCACGACCGCGCACTTTTTGCAGCCGTTGCAGCTCTCTTCGTCAAAGTTGGGGATCAGCTGGCCGATTATCCCGACGTCGTTGAGGTCCGGCTTGACGCAGTTATTCGGGCAGCCGCCGACGGCGATCTTAAATTTATGCGGCAGCTTCACAGACCTGTAGCCGTTGTAGAATCTCTCGTGAATCTCCTCTGACAGCTCAAAAGTGTCGATAAGGCCGTACTGGCAGGTCGTCCCCTTACAGGAGACGACGGGGCGCACTTTGGAGCCGGTGCCTCCGGTCGAGAGCCCCGCCTTCGCGACATGGGCGCGAAAATCCTCTATCTTGTCGAACGGTATCCCCTGACATTCGACTGTGAGCCGCGTCGTCATCGTGACGACGCCGTTCCCGTAGAGCTTGGCCGCTTCGGACAGGCAGATCATCTGGTCGGCGGTTATCTTGCCGTTTACGGTGATGATCCTCCCTGAAAAATTATTCGTGCCCCTGTTCCTCAAAAAACCCAGCGCCTTGACGGACTTCTCTTCCTCGGGCGTAACAGAACCGTTTGCCATAACTGATTTCTCCCCTTATTCCCTTGATTTATTCTTCGATATCTATTTCATTGAAGATATGCCCGGCTTCGAGCACCTTCGTATTATCATAGCCGTAAAATTTCATGCGGTTCTGCGTCAGATAGGCGCGCTTGCCCTTGGCGCAGACGAGAAGCAGCTTATCGCCGGTCCCGTATTCCGGCAGCGGCCCGGCTATCTTCGTAAGATCGACATAGGGCGCGCCCTCCAGCGACGGATTTATCGAAACATCCACTATCTTATAATCATCCGCCAGCCCCGCCGCGTATTCCGCGGGAGTGAACGAATCCAGCCCGCCGCTTATCTTGTTGAGAAGCACGTTGAGCGTATGGGCGAAGGGATGTATCGCCGTTGAGAACGGCGGCGCGTAGGCAAGGTCCATGTTTTCAAGGTCATGCAGCGAGGCTCCCAGCGTCAGCGCGACGACGGCGATATCGACCATTTTGTCGACCGCGCCCTTGCCGAGCGCCTGCAGGCCGAGAAACTTGCCGCTTTGCCTGTCGGCGATCATCTTAACGATAAAATTTGACGCGCCCGGATAATAATGCGCCTTGTCGTCTACGACCGCCGTCACCGTCACCACGTCATAGCCGGCCTCTTTCGCCGCCGCCTCTGTGAGGCCCGTGCGGCCGACGTTGAGCTCCGGCAGCTTGCAGACGCCCGTGCCGAGCACGCCGGGATATGAAAGCGCCTCCCCCGCGAGCACCCTGGCGGCCAGGCGTCCCTCTATATTGGCGGAAGAGCCCATCGGGGACCAGGCGGGGGCTCCCGTGACGCGGTTCGTCACCATCGCGCAGTCGCCGACGGCGTAGACGTCGGGGTCGTTGGTACTCATCTGCCCGTCGACCTTTATCGTCCCGCCGGGGGCGAGCTCAATGCCGCTGCCGGCTAGAAACGCCGTGTTCGGACGGATGCCGAGCGACAGCACCACCGCGTCCGCCTTCATCGCGCGCTTATCGGTCCTTATCTTCTCCACCTTTTCGCCGCCGATGATCTCCTCGAGCTTCGCCCCGGTGAAGCAGGCGATGCCGTGGTCGGCGAGATGCCTTTCGGCGTAAGCGGCCATTTCCGGGTCAAAGCCGGGAAGGATCTGCTCCGCCATATCGATGACCGAAACCTTGACGCCCTTCGCCGCGAGATTCTCCGCCACCTCGAGGCCGATAAAACCGCCGCCGCAGACGACCGCGCGCCGGATCTCCCCCGTATCGACCGCCGCGCGCAGGGATACGGCGTCCTCCGGCTTCCTCATAAAAAATACATTTTTCAGATTTATCCCGGGAAAGGGCGGCGCCACGGGGTTCGCGCCCGTCGCAATGACCAGCTTGTCGTAAGAATAAGCCTCCCTCTCCCCCGTCTCCGTGTCGACGGCGGTCACCAGCTTCGCCTCCCTGTCCAGCGAGACGGCCTCCTTGCCCGTAAGCACCGCGGCGCCCGTCAGCGCGGAAAACTTCTCCGGCGTATTGACGATAAGCGCCCCCCTGTCGGCGATGACGCCGCCGACATAATAGGGCAGGCCGCAGCCCGCGTAGGAGATATCCTTATCCTTTACCAATATGCGGACTTCCGCGCCGCGGTCTTCCCTCTTAAGCTTCGCCGCGACCTTCGTGCCAGCCGCCACGCCGCCGATCACAAGAATCTTCACAATTCCACGCCCCTTGTAATATTATTTGCCGCCGCCAATTATAGGGCTATCTTTTAATTATTAAAAGTAATAAAATATAATTTATATCATAGGTAAAACCTATATACAAGGAGAAACGAAATGACCCTTCATCACCTTAGAATCTTCATCGCCGTCGCGGAGAGCGGCAGGATGAGCGCGGCCGCGCGCGATCACCACCTCTCGCAGCCGACGGTGAGCCAGATCATCCGGGAGCTGGAAGAATACTATTCCGCCGCGCTGTTCGAGCGGCTATCCAAAAGGCTCCATATCACCGAGGAGGGCAAAAGGCTCCTCGGCTACGCGCGTGAGGTGATAAGCGCCTATGAAAACCTTGAATACAACATGTCCCCCGCCGTGCGCCGCGACACCCTCCGCGTGGGCTCCTCCGTCACCGTGGGAATGTGCGTGATGCCGGCCGTCGTCAGAAAATTCTCCGAAACAAGGCCGGATACCGACATCTACAGCTACGTCAACAACACGCGGACGATCGAGGAGATGCTGCTGCGCTCGGAGCTGGACGCGGCGGTCGTCGAAGGGAAGATAAGAAATCCCGACCTCCTCCGCTTCCATCTGATGGACGACTACGTCGCGCTCTTCTGCGCCAGAGACCACCCCTTCGCGGGGAAAAAGTACGTCAGCCTCGACGAGCTCTGCCGCGAAAACTTCGTGATGCGCGAACAGGGCAGCGGCACAAGGGAGATATTTGAGAACTTCATCGTCGAGCATAAGAGAAAACTGAAAATCAAATGGGAGGTGGCCTGCTTCGATTCGACGCTGCGCGCGGTGCGCGAAGAGGGCTGCATCGGCGTCGCCTCCATCCGCCTGCTGATACCGCACCTCGACGCCGGCGGCATCCGCGCGATCTGCAGCGGCAGCGGCGACTGGGACAGGGTCTTTTCCCTCGTCTACCACAAAAACAAATACATGACGGAGGCGATGGAGGCCTTCATCGGGACGGCGCGCGGGATAAAAGACGCCCCTCTGCCCGACAGAGGCAGGATGGCGCGGCTGGTGGCGTGATGGGGGAATTCCGCCGCGATGGCATGGTTGGTGGTGTTTTGCACCGCGCAGAGGATGCGGTTCGGTGTTTGCGGGATTTTTTAAGATGGATTATGCGAAGCAAGAGGTTGTGTTTGCTAGAATTCTTTTATTAAGCAGGTGGAAAAATAGAAAACTCCCCCCAATAAAATATTTTATGGGGGAGTTTTTTAGTTCATACTTTTAACTGTGTTACCTTATGTCCATTGTAGCTGTCGTACCCGTGACAGTAATCCCCGTACTTTCTAGGCCTGAAAGTTTTTCTGCTACTTTAGCATCTAGGCTAGCAGCCGTAATCGTAGCCTTAATTCCTGTTGTGTCACCTGTCGGGAATTTCACGCTATATGTAGCTCCAGTCGGTTTGCTTTCTAGGTATTTGTCAACCGAATTTGGAGCAGTAGTAGCCACTGTGTCTCCAATATTATTCATAGTATCAGCCGGCCATTTACAGTCATTGTCTGTATACATTAAAACTGTAGCTGCTTTTATATTACGCATATTTGACAAAACCATTGTTGCCTTAGCCTTATCCGTCGCTGCACCGGTCGACAGCATCATCATCCCGGCCAGTATGCCGATGATGATTATAACGATAAGTAGTTCTACGAGGGTGAAGCCTTTCGCTTTGCGGTACTTTTTGATCATCTTTTTCATTTACATTTTTCCTCCCAATCTATTTTTGCCGAATGCCGCGCGCGCGCCCACCCTGCTCGGACCGGACTCGCCTTCCGGTCCCCCGTTTGATTTGACAGATATGCCCTTGCATATCCCTCCCTCGATGATATCTCCGTTTGTTTATATCTATAATTTTTCCGAGCCGCGCCTGGCGGCTCCGCTGTTACCATCCTGATTATAGTATCAATTTCAACAAAAGGAAAGAGATGTATTTCTTAAAAGGGCCGAATTTGCCATAAATCACAGCAATATATCTCTTAAAATGCTCAAATTTGCCATATATCACATAAAAGCCTGGATCGCCGAGATGATCGGCAGGAAGATGGCGAGCACCATGAAGCCGACGATGGTGCCGACGAAGACGACCATGACCGGCTCAAGGATCGAGCTGAGGCGCTTGATCTTCTCCGAGAGCTCCGCGTCGTACCAGTCGGCGACCTTCTCGAGCATCTCGTCGGTGCGCCCCGTCTCTTCGCCGACGGCGATCATGTGGCCGATCATCGGCGGGAAGAGCTTTTTCTCGCGCACGACATCGTTGAGGGCCCGCCCCATCGCGGCGCCGTCGCGCATTTCGAGGAAGCCGCGCTTTATCTTCTCATTACCCGCGACGTCGGCCGTCATCTCAAGCGCGGAGAGCACAGGGACGCCGGAGCGCAGCAGGGAGCCCATCGTGCGGAAGGAGCGCGTCAGCGAGGCCTTGAAGGCGATGTCGCCGAAGACCGGTATCCTCAGCATAAAGGAGTCTAGCGGCAGCTTCATCGATTTCATCTTTCGCAGTTGGCTGAAAAGGAGGACGATTGCGACGACGGCAAGCGGGATGATATACCAGTTGTGCTCCATCCAGCGGCCGAATTTGAAGGTCATCAGCGTCAGCGCGGGGAGCTCTATGTTAAGGTTGGAAAAGGCTTTTTCAAACTGCGGGATGACGACGGCGACCATCACGCCGAGGACGAGCAGCGCGATACCGATGACCACCGCGGGGTAGGTCATCGCCGAGATGATCTTCTTGCGGAGGTTGTCCTGGTCGTCCATGAAGGAGGCGATCTTCGCGAGGCTCATGTCAAGCGTGCCGGACTCCTCGCCGGAGCGCACGAGCGGTATCGTGATCGCGTCGAAGCATTTGGGGTTCTCGGCGAGGGCGCTGCCGAGCGTCGTGCCGGCGCTGACGCGTTTGTAGACGCGCGTGAGCACGCGGCGGAAGCGCCGGTTCTGCGTCTGGTCGACGAGGATAGCGAGCGAGGAGGTGACTGGGATGCCGGCGGCGATCATCGTCGAGAGCTGGCGGAAGAAGATGAGCTTGTCGCGCAGCTTGATGCGCGGGGAAAGGTCCCAGAATTCGCTTTTGCCCTTCGGATCGGCGGCAAGCTTGTCGCCCGGGGCGGAGAGCGATATTTCCAGCTGCTGCGAGACATTGAGCGGGACCCAGCCGTTGCCGCGTATCCACGAGAGGACCTCCGGCTCGCCCGGCTCGTTGCGTGTGCCGCTGACCGTCTTCCCGCTCTTGTCCTTAGCCTCATAGTAAAATTCCATCAAAACCAACTCCCGCTTAAACGCTTACGTCTGAGAGAATATAGTTATTAGCGAAAAAAGTCAACGCAAAGCGGTAAACGGCGGGTTACCAAAGACCTTTGGCTCCCTCTTTGAGGGGGCTCCGGCGAAGCCGGTGGAGGAGGGTTGACCTTGGTTCTGTCCTTATCCTCTTCCGCGGCTTCTGCCGCGGGCACTGTTTAGCGCGAAAAACCGCGCCAAACAGTACAACACTCCTTCCGACCCGGCGCAAAAATCGCGCGCCGGCCCACCTCCCTCGGCGAGGGAGGCTTAAAAGGCATAAATCGCAGTTTATCTTTTCCTTGTAATTGAGTAAACCGCGATTTGTCCGGCCTTTCTTGACGCGTTTGCCGCGGGATTTTATCCGTTTCGCAAACGAGTGATGATATCAGAAGAGCTATACAATACGCGCAGTACCGTGACACAATCTCCCTCCACCACATAGATTGCGGAGTAATTCCCGACAGGCAGTTGTCTCAAACATAAGTCGCACTCCGGCTGGAACGCAAATAACTTATACCGCTCCGGGAATTCATTTAGTGATTCAATCCCATCCGCAATGCGGTCGTATTGTTTCATCGCCGTATCCGAAACTTTGAGATTGTCCGCGATATACTCGTAAATCTCAGCCATGTCCTCCAACGCTTTGTTGGTGATTTTTATTTGATATTGTTTCATCTGTGCGATTCACGAAATCTGGCAAAGGCGGTGGAAGCATCCTGTGTGCTGCCTTGTCTCATCTCCTCATAGCCGGCCATTAGCTCCGCGCGAAGCCGCTCCGCCGACATGGCGTCAGCATTGACGGCGGCCGGCACTTTGGGCAGGGATACTTCAAAGGGAATGCCTCCGGTCAAAGTGATCTGGCGCAGAAACATATCCACAGCGGTCGCCATCGGAACGCCCAACTGCTTCAAAACATCCTCTGCCTGCATCTTTACTGTGGGATTTACCCGCAGGTTTAGCGTCGTAGACTTTTCCATAAGATCAACTCCTTCCATAGACATTGTAACGTAAATTACGTTACCGATCAAGGTTGTTTTTACAAGGCCAATTAGTGAGCGCATCCCCCCAGAGCTGCCTCCGTCAATCTCCGCGCAGCGGCCGCCGTTATCCCACGAAAGAGGCCGGAGACTGACGTCCCCGGCCTCTTTATTGTTTCGTTTTTTTTGCGGTCTGTGGATTATGCGCCCGGACTTAGTAGTCCATGCCGCCCATTCCACCCATGCCGCCCATTCCTCCGGCCATGTCGCCGAGGGACTCTTTCTTCTCGGGCTTGTCGGCGACGACGGCGTCCGTGGTGAGGATCATCGCCGCGATCGAGGAGGCGTTCTGGAGCGCCGAGCGCGTTACCTTCACCGGGTCGATGATGCCGGCTTCGATCATGTCGACATATTCGCCGGTGGTCGCGTCGAGGCCCTGTCCCTCTTTGAGGGTCTTGACCTTTTCGATGATGACGTCGCCCTGCATGCCGCTGTTGTGGGCGATGAGGTAGAGGGGTTCGGTGAGCGACTTGCGGACTATCTGCGCGCCGGTCCTCTCGTCGCCTTCGAGTTTGGCGATCTCTTTGTCAAGGGCGTTGGTGCAGCCGACGAGCGCCACTCCGCCACCGGGGACGATGCCCTCTTCGACCGCGGCGCGCGTCGAGTTGAGAGCGTCTTCTATGCGAAGCTTGAGTTCCTTCTGCTCGGTCTCGGTAGCGGCTCCGACCTGAATGACGGCCACGCCGCCGACGAGCTTCGCGAGGCGCTCCTGGAGCTTCTCTTTGTCGTACTCTGAAGTCGAGTCGGCGAGTTCTTTCTTGATCTGCGCGGCGCGGTCTTTGATCGCCGCGGAGTCGCCGGCGCCTTCGACTATCGTCGTGTCTTCCTTGGTGACCTTGACCTTCTTCGCGTGGCCGAGGTCAGCGACGTCGGCGCTGTCGAGCTTGCGGCCTACTTCTTCGCTGATGACGGTCGCGCCGGTGACGGTGGCGATATCCTGGAGCATCGCCTTTCTGCGGTCGCCGAATCCGGGGGCCTTGACGGCTACGACCTGAAGGATGCCGCGGAGCTTGTTGACGACGAGTGTCGCGAGGGCTTCGCCCTCAACGTCTTCGGCGATGATGAGGAGCGGCTTCGCGAGCTGGACGCTCTTCTCAAGGACGGGAAGCATGTCTTTGACGTTTGAGATCTTGCCGTCGACGATGAGGATGTTGGCGTCGTCAAGTACCGCTTCCATGCGGTCGGGGTTGGTGATCATGTAGGGGCTGAGGTAGCCTTTGTCGAACTGGAGCCCTTCGACGGTCTCAAGCGTGGTGCCGAGGCTCTTGCTGTCTTCAACGGTGATGACGCCCTCTTCGCCGACCTTCTCCATCGCCTCGGCGATGAGCTCGCCGACTTTCTTGTCGTTGGCGGAGATGGCCGCTACCTGAGCGGTCTTTTTGTGTCCCTTGACGGGCGAGGCCTGCTTCTTGAGCTCTTCGACGACGACCGCGGTCGCGTCTTCCATGCCCTTGCGGAGCTGCATGCCGTTCGCGCCGGCGGCGACGTTTTTGATGCCCTCGCGGATCATCGCGCGGGCGAGGACGGTGGCGGTCGTGGTCCCGTCGCCGGCGACGTCGTTGGTCTTGGAGGCTACTTCTTTGATGAGCTGCGCGCCCATATTCTCGAACGGATCTTCGAGTTCGATCTCTTTAGCGATGGTCACGCCGTCGTTGGTGATGGTCGGCGAGCCGAATTTCTTCTCAAGGACTACGTTGCGTCCCTTGGGGCCGAGTGTGATGCCTACCGTATCCGCGACTTTATTGATCCCGCGCTCCATCGAGCGGCGCGCGTCTTCTCTGAAAAGCAGTGTCTTTGCCATGATATTATTCCTCCCGTTTATCTATCTAAATAATTACTTCTCGATTATCGCGAGAACGTCTCTTTCACCGATGATGAGGTAGTTTTCGTCGTCGACTTTGACTTCGGTCCCCGAATATTTGCTGTAGATGACTTTGTCGTCAACTTTGACTTCCATCGGCTGGCGCTGTCCGTTGTCCAGGACTTTGCCGGCTCCGACCGCTACGACGATGCCCTCGACGGGCTTTTCTTTCACTGTGTCCGGAAGAACGAGGCCGCCCTTAGTCTTCTCTTCGTTCGGCGCTGCCTTTACTACGATCCTGTCTCCAAGTGGCTTAAGTTTCATTAAGAGATCCCTCCTGTTATTTTTAAAGCAATTTGTTTTTTTGTGTTAGCACTCACATTCATTGAGTGCTAATTTTCTTTACGCCTGAAATTTTACTGACTGACGGCGCTTTTCTCAAATATGATTATAGTCAAATATTTTTCGTTTTACTCTGTAATATTGCTTTATCTTCGATTTGCTTTATTATCCATAAAAATTTTTGACTTTATTAAATCTTACGGGTAAATACTTATTTTGTTGATGAATCATCGATACTTATCGGAGAGCCCGCCGCAGGGCGGGCAGGACTTTATGTTCCCATTGTATTTACTCTGCGGCCTGCCTAACGTTTTTTTATTTTAATAGTTAAAAAGTGTTATAATAAACATGAAGAGATAAAGGGGGCGGCAGAGATGATCTGGGATTATATCGCGGCAAATTATGAAGAAAACCAGCCTATACTGGCGGCGCAGCTTAGAAAGGCCTCCGGCGTGCCGTCCAATAATTTACGCCAGAACTTAAAGTTCCTTACAGACAAAGGCAAATTGAAACGGTTTGACAACGGCGTCTATTATATTCCCGGGAGGTCAAGGCTGAAGTCAGGAGCGGCGCTTTCGCCATCGAGGGTGGCGGAGGCCAAATATATAATGCAGGATGGCTGTGTATGCGGCTATTACGCGGGGCTAAAGTTTGCAAACATGTTGGGTATCACGACACAGGTGCCAAATGCCGTGGAAATAGTTTCCAACAACGCTTCCGCAAAGCTGCGTACCGTTGAGATGCGCGGCATCAGGATCTTGCTGAGAAAAACGCGCGCCGTGATAACATCTGAAAACTACTTGGCATTACAGTTCCTCGACATGCTCAATACGGCGGAGGCTTACTCCGAGTTATCCGAAGACAGATTGTACTCTCTGCTGAAAGAATATATCAAAAAAACCGGTATAACCAGCGGTATGATCTCTAACTATATCGGAGCGTTTCCTGACAGAGTGGCGAGGATATTGATCGAGAAGAGGCTTTTCAATGTTTTTGCATAGCGACGCGGAGCTGTTCGGTGAAGTTTTAGCGGGAGCGGCCGGCTTTCTGGGTATCCATGATGCCATCATAGAGAAGGATTATTATGTCACTCTGATTCTGCGAATCCTGGCGAAAAATGTGGAAGAGGCGGTCTTCAAGGGAGGAACGTCTCTGTCAAAATGCCATCATGTGATCAGCCGTTTCTCGGAAGATATCGATATCGGATTTGTTTCCAAACTGTCGGAGGGCCGCCGCAGAAAACTCAAAGACATTATCGTAACAAATTGCGGCGATATCGGCTTTTCTCTTGCAAATCCCAACGAGATCAGGAGCCGGAGGGATTTTAACAGGTATGTTTTCCGGTATCCGGCCGTCTGCGCCGCCGCGGTGAATCAGACGCTCGCGCCGCACGTCATACTCGAGACCTTCAACGGGGCCTCCGCCGCCCCGACCGTAAAGTTGAATGTGGACAGCTACGTTCTGCAATATCTGGCAAGCGCCGAAGAATTTGAAATCATCAAAGAATATGAACTCTCAGCCTTCGAGATGCAGCTTCAGGATCTGAAAAGAACCTTCGCCGACAAGGTTTTTGCGATATGCGATTATTATATGGAGTCAAAACCCGACAGAAATTCAAGGCATGTCTATGATCTCTGTAAGCTGACAAAAGAGATCCGTTTCGACGACGAACTTAGAGAGGTAATAGAGGCTGTACGGACGGAACGCAGGGCTATGCACAAATGCCCGTCTTCAGCGGAGGGCACGGATATCAGCAGGCTGCTTACGGAAATAGTCGATTCAAATTTTTATCGGGCCGATTATGAGGGGATAACGAAACAGCTGCTGCATGAAGAACTGAGTTACGAAACATCCGCGGCCGCGCTGACTGAGATAGCAGAATCGGGCATTTTCAGCCAGCGCGGGTAAACTGTGCGGATCAGACAAAAAACCGTTTGTCCCTAGACCGCGGCCATTATCGTCTCTTCAAAGAATTCGTGGGCCGTTTCCGGCGACACGCTGTATATTTTTCCGTCCACGTCGACCGATACGTCGTTCTGGCACTGCCCCATGCAGAATGAGCCGCTTATCTCTATTTTGTCGTGGAGCTTTCTCTTCTCTATTTCGTGCTGGAATAGCTGCAGCACGTTGTAGGCCCCTTTGAGGTAGCATGACGTGCCGATGCATATTCTTACGACGGTCATGACTTACGCCTCCCCGTTCGCGCGGTAGTGTACGTGGAGCAGGTCGTGGACGCGACCCTTGAGCAGCCCGCTGTAGAGCGCCATCATCAGCGGGTTCTCTTCGGAGCGTTTTATGCTCGACATTTTGTCCGCCGAGTAGAGCCCTTTGCCGCGGCTCTCTTTGCCCTCGTGGAGGACGAAGGGCTGTCCCGCGCCGCAGACGCAGCCTCCGGGGCAGGCCATGACTTCCACGAAGTCGTAGCGTTCGCCGTTTTTGATGCGGCCTATCAGTTCATGGGCGTTGCCGAGGCCGCTCACCACCGCGATCTTAAGTTCGCGGCCGCCGTATTTCACGGTAGCCTCTTTGAGGCCCTCATTGCCGCGCACGCCCTTGAAGGCGATCGCCTGCAGCGCCGCCGCCGATTTGTCGGAGACGATCCGGCGCAGCACCGCCTCGGTGACGCCGCCGGTAACGCCGAAGATGACGCCGGCGCCGCTCATGGTGCCAAAGGGCATGTCTACCGCCTCCGGCTCCAGTTCGGAGAATACCAGCCCGGATTCTTTGATCATCTGGATGAGCTCCTGCGTCGTGATCACGCAGTCCACATCAGGCCCCAGTTCGGCGCGGAATTCTTCGCGCGCCGCCTCGGCCTTTTTCGCCGTGCAGGGCATGACCGCCACGTGCACGTGTTTTCTCGGCGAGTGTTTGTGGTGTTCTTTGATCACCGCCGCGAACATCTGCATCGGCGAACGGCAGGTGGAGAGGTTTTCCGCCACTTCGGGCTCGTTCTTCTCCGCGTAGTTCACCCAGGCGGGACAGCAGGAGGTGAAGAGCGGCATCTCATGTTCGCCTTCGCCGAGCCGCGCGAGGAATTCCGCGGACTCTTCGAGTACCGTGAGGTCCGCTCCCGTCGAGGTGTCGAATACCTCGTTGAAGCCTATACGGCGCAGGGCGGCGACGATTTTGCCCATCGCGTTTTCGCCGTCGCCGATGCCGAGCTCTTTTCCGAGCGCGACGCGCACGGCGGGCGCTATCTGCACGGAGACGCGCGTCTCTTTTTCGTCGAGCGCCTTCCATACTTTCGCGCTGTCGTTCCTGATAACGATCGCGCCGGTCGGGCAGACGGCGGCGCACTGGCCGCAGCCGACGCAGACGCTTTCGCTGATGGGGATGTCGAATACGGTGCTGATGGTCATTTTTGAGCCGCGCCCCGCGAAGTCGATCGCGCCGACCCGCTGTATCTCGTTGCACATTCTCACGCAGTCGCCGCAGAGGATGCATTTGTTTTGGTCGCGCGTGATGCAGAGAGAGGATTCGTCGCGGCGCGGGGTCTCGGCCCCGTTCGGGAAGCGCACGCCGTCGATGTTGAAGCGCATCGCGAGCTCCTGCAGCTTGCATTTGCCGTTGTTGCCGCAGGTGGTGCAGTCGCGGCAGTGGTCGGCGAGCAGCAGTTCGAGGATCATTTTGCGGTATTTGCGCAGGCGCTCGGTGTTCGTCCAGATCTCCATGCCCTCTTTGGGCGGGGTCGAGCAGGCCGCGTCGAGGCCGCCCCATTTGTTTTCGACCATGCACATGCGGCAGGCGCCGTAGATGGAGAGCTCGGAATAGTAGCAGAAGGTCGGGAGTTTGATGCCGGCCTTGCGGATGACTTCAAGGATGTTTTTCTCGCCGTTTATTTCGACGGGGAGCCCGTCTATCGTCATGTATTTTTTCGTCTCCATCTCGCCTAGACCTCCTTGACCGCGTGGAAGGGGCACGCCGTGACGCACGCGCCGCATTTGATGCATTTTTCTTTGTCTATCGTAAAGGGTTCTTTTATTTTACCGCAGATCGCCTCCACGGGACAGCCGCGCGCGCATTTCGAGCAGCCTTTGCAGAGCGCGGGATCGATCTCGAAGCTTTTGAGCTTCGCGCAGGCCCCCACGGGACAGTATTTTTTGCTGATATGGGCCTCGTATTCCTCGCGGAAGTTTTTGATGGTGCTGACGACCGGCAGCGCGGCGGTCTTGCCGAGGCCGCAGAGGGCGGTGTGGGATATCATATCGGCGAGTTCGAGCAGCAGGTCGATGTCGCCCTCGCGCCCCTCCCCCGCGACGATGCGTTCAAGTATCGCGAGCATCTGCTTGGTGCCGCCGCGGCAGGGGACGCATTTGCCGCAGGACTCGTTCTGCGTGAAGTTCATGAAGAAGCGCGCCACCTCGACCATGCAGGTCCTGGAGTCCATGACGACGAGGCCGCCGGAACCGATCATCGCCCCCGCCGCCTTCAGCGAATCGAAGTCAAGGGGCAGGTCAAGATCCTTGACCGTAAGGCAGCCGCCGGAGGGGCCGCCGATCTGGACGGCTTTGAAATCCGCGCCGCCGCGCATCCCGCCGCCGACCTCAAAGACGATCTCGCGCAGCGTCGTCCCCATCGGCACTTCGATGAGTCCCGTGTTCTCTATGTTTCCCGTCAGCGCGAAGGCCTTCGTTCCCGGGCTCTTCTCGGGACCGAGCGTCTTGTACCATGCCACGCCCTTGTTGATGATGAGCGGGACGTTCGCGAATGTCTCGACGTTGTTGAGCACCGTCGGGCTGTCAAAGAGGCCGTGTTCGACGGTGCGCGGCGGCTTGACGCGCGGCATGCCGCGCTTGCCCTCGATGGAGGCGGTCAGCGCGCTGCCCTCGCCGCAGACGAAGGCTCCCGCGCCGCGGTTGATGTGCATACGGAAGGAGAAGCCGCTGCCGAGGATGTCGCCGCCGAGCAGCCCCAGCTCCTCCGCCTGCGCGATCGCCGTGCGCAGCCGCGAGACGGCCATCGGATATTCGGCGCGCACGTAGATGTAACCGTTCTGCGCTCCGCAGGCGAGCCCCGCGATCATCATGCCTTCGAGCATCCGGTGCGGGTCGCCCTCCATGATGCTGCGGTCCATAAATGCCCCGGGGTCGCCCTCGTCGCCGTTGCAGACGATGTACTTATGTTCGGCGTTCTGGCGTTTTACCTGGCTCCACTTGCGCCCGGTGGGGAAACCGCCGCCGCGCCCGCGGAGGTTCGACTCTTCGATCATGCCGACGATCTCGTCCCCGTTCATGTCAAAGAGGGCGCGCTCGAAGGCCGAGTAGCCGCCGATCGCAAGGTATTCTTTGATCGAGGTGGCGTCGATGTGGCCGCAGTGCTCGAGCACGTGGCGCGTCTGTTTCTTGTAGAAGGGGATCTCGCCCTGCTTCTTGTATATCTCGCCGTTTTTGGCGTAGGCGAGGCGCGCGATGTGCTCTCCGCCGACGATCGTCTTTTCGATGATCTCAGAGCAATCCTCGGGCTTGACCTTGACATAGAGCCAGCCCTGCGGCTCGATCCGCACCAGCGGCCCCATCTCGCAGAAGCCGTGGCAGCCCGATTTTTTAAGGCCGACCGAGTGTTCGTGCGGTTCTTCCCTGAGCTCGACGGCGACGTTGATGCCGCGCTCCTCCATTATCTTTTTCAATTCGTCGTATATTTCCAGCGAACCGCTCGATATGCAGCCGGTGCCGGCGCAGATGAGTATTTTTTTGTCCTCTTCACCAAGGCTCGCGGCATATATTTCGCGCAGTTTCCGCAGTTCTTCACGGGTCTTTATCATCTTATAAGCCCCTCCTTCAGCGCGGAGAGGAGCGCCGAGGCCTTGTCGGGCGTCATCGCAGGGTATACTTTGTCGTTGACGGTGAGCACCGGCGCGAGGCCGCAGGCGCCGAGGCAGGAGACGGTCTCCACGGTGAAGCCGAGGTCGTCGGTCGTCACCTTCTTATCGGAGAGGCCGAGCTCCGAGCGCAGCTGTTCAAGGATAGGGATCGACTTGCGCACGTGGCAGGCGGTGCCGTCGCAGACTTTTATCACAAATTTCCCCTTCGGGTTGAGGGAAAAATTTTCGTAAAAGGTGGCGACGCTGTAGATACGCGCCTGGGGCACCCTCAGCTTTCTGGAGAGATAGGGGAAAATCTCGCGGGGCAGATAACGGTAATGTTCCTGGATATCCTGTAATATCGCGATAATAGCCGTACCTGAAGACTCATGCTCTTCAAGTATCTTATCGATGAGCGCGTAATCAAATTTTTCTGTCACGATAACATTCCTCTCCGTCATTCATTATTTTTTGATTATAACTCATTTTATTTACGATATACAAGCGCTTGTCAGAAGGCCGGGAAACTATCCCGCGAGTATAAAAAACTGACGCTAAGGCAGGCAGCGCCTTTTTGCCCGGATGAGCTCTGTGATAAACCGCCTGTCCAGTTCGGAAAGCGGATAGTCCTTTCTGTGGACCAGAACATCACGATAGGTTTTTCGGTTATCCGCACATTCCTTTTGTACAAGCTGGAACTGTTCCAGCAGTTGATTCGGGACGGGAGATACCCACATGAAGGTTTCTTTGTTGTGAAGCAGCAGGCTGAATTGACTTGCACGCTCAAAGACAAATATCCTGCGCTTGATCTCTTCCGGCAGCTCCTCTTTTCTGACGGCGGACAGCGCCAGCGAGGGCACGAACGGATCGGCATGCGCGATCTCAATGAAGGGCGTCAAGTCAGACAGGCGTATCGCGTCTTGAGCGGCAAGCGGGCTGTCGCGGTTCATGATCAGGACATAATGAAAATCCGTAATCAGTTCGTAGAGCAGCCCTTTTTCCTCAAATGATTTCTCAAAATATTTGTCGAATTTTTTGGCATACCTTACTATCCCCAGATCGTACTCGGAGGAAATCACGCTGTCCATGGTATGCAGCGAACTGGTTTCGTTATAATATATTTCCGCCTGTTCCGCGCTGACGCATGTTGAAAAACGGGCGAACGCGTCGGATATGTAGCTTGCCCTCGGTACGGATACGGAAAATTTTTGTTTTACCGACGCGCCGCTTTTATACATATACTCAACTTCATCTATCTGCCCGATAATCCTTTTCGCGTAACCGATGAAGTTTTCACCTTCCGGCGTTAAAGTCATACCTTTATAGGAACGATTGAATATGACGATGCCAAGGTCTTCTTCCAGCTCTCTGATCGCGCGGCTCAAATTGGGCGGCGCGACCAGCAGCTTTTCAGCGGCTTTGTTGATCGAGCTTAGCCGGGCTACTTCAATCGCGTATTCCCACTGGAGTATATTCATAGAATCTCCTTTCGCTTGCGTCGGCGGGACGAGAAAATCACCGCAAAGAAAAAAGAGGCATCGTCCTTGTACAACGCATCTCACAAGAGGTCATCGTTTTATATATCACTCTTTAAAGTGTCGTCTCCTTTACGCCATTTTTTTGCCGGTTTAATCATGAATCCAGCCCCGCACCAAGGGAAAGATGACTCCTTCCACGGCATTGCCGACGGTCATGGACAGCAGATAAATAATTGTCTCGCCGCTCCACGCGCCCGCCATGACAAAGAAAAACATATTAGCCACACAATGTTCAAAGCCGCACAGAATAAAAACCATCACGCCCAGAAACAAAGAAAGGTATTTCCCTACTTCGTTGTCAATATTATTATAACCCTCCGCGGCAATATAAATAAGGATATTGCACAGAGCCGAGAGAATGAAAATACTGAGCAGGCTGTCCGGCGGCTTTGTTCCAAGGGATAGGCATACCTTGCCGTGACAGAGGCCAGGGCCGAAGGTACGGACGGCAAACGGCCCTACGGTAAAAAGAACGCCCCGCGCGGCCTGTCTTTCAGAGGGAGCAGCACGAGGCCGCCAAGTCCGGTACAAGCGCCAGCGTTTTCTCCGCCGCCTCAACAACGTGCTTGGCAAGCACCGCCGAGGTGACGGTCCCGACGCCGCCGGGTACCGGGGTGATGGCGGCGACCAGCGGCTCCACCGCATCAAAAAGTACGTCGCCGCAGAGTTTGCCCTCCGCGTCCACGTTGATCCCCACGTCGATGATCACCTGTTCACGGTTCGTGTAGTCTGCGCCGACAACGCCGGCCTTTCCCGCGGCGGCGATCAGTATTTCCGCGTTTCGGCAGGCCGCGGCTATGTCGGCGGTCTTTGTATGGCACATGGTGACGGTGGCGTGCCGCGCCTGCAGCATCATGGAAACCGGTTTGCCTATGACCAGGCTGCGCCCGATGACCGTTATCCGCTTCCCTTGCAGGGAGTAACCGTAGTAGTCCAGCATTTCTATGCAGGCCTGAGCGGTGCAGGGGGGAAAGCCCGTGCCGGCGCCGATGAATACCGACTCTAAAGATCCGCCGGTGATGCAGTCCACATCTTTTTCCGGCGAGAGCAGGGCACAGGCCGCCAGCTCGTCGCCCTTGACGGGCAGCGGCCTGAACATGAGACAGCCGTGTATGGAATCGTCCTCGTTGATCGTTCTCACGGCATCCAACAGTTCGTCGCGTGAACAGCCGCCGGGCAGCACGAAACAGCGCACATCCACGCCGACTTTTCCGCAGCGGCTTTTCGCGCCGCGTTCATAGGCCAGGTCATCCTCGCGTTCGCCGACGCGCAGGATGGCAAGCGTCGGCGTCACGCCTTTTTCTTTCAGCTTTTCCGCGCGCTCCTTCAGAACTTCCGTCAGCGCGTTTGCGACGGGCGCTCCCTTTAAAACGATCGACATAGCTATCTCCTTCCCGCCTACCTCAGTCCGCCGGCTATTTCGTCGGCTATTTTTTGAGCTTTCGGCGAATACAGGCGCAGCATATCGTCGGCATCCGACTCAAGCTCCGCCGCCCTCTCCCTGTTCCGCAGCGTTTTTGTATTTACGAATACGTTGACGGCGGCGCTTTCCAGCGCCGCTTTGCAGAAGAGCGCCCCGCACGCCACGTCGGACATGAGCATGACGCTGCCCTTTTCCCTCATCTCATCCAGCAGGCCGACCGCCATGCAGCTGTAATGCATCATTTCCAGCGGCGCACGGCAGGCGTCAAGGGTCGCCCTTTCTAATATTTCCTCGCGTTTGGGGTCTTCTTTTGGAATGGAATAGGCTTTCGCAAGCGGCTCGAAGGCGGCGGCGTCCTCGTCCGCCAGCTCCAAAAGCCTCTGCCTGATCTTTTCCGCCTTTGAGAGTATGACTTTTATATCTTCCTCCACGGCGGCGTATTTTTTGCGGCCCGTCGTGAAATTGCCGACCATAGAGCAAAGCGCCGTTCCCAGCGCGCCGCAGAGCGCGGCGGCTCCGCCGCCTCCCGGCGTCGGCATTTTGGAGGCCAGCGCCTCCGCAAATTCGACGCAGCTTTTTTCAACTAGTTTGCCGCTCACGAAGCATTCCTCCTTAAAATTACCGCGAAGCGCCGGTTGAAGCGCCCCGCGGGCTGACGGCTAGAACAGTCCGCTGATCACGCCGTTTTCGTCGATATCGATCTTCTCGGCCGCGGGAACTTTCGGCAGGCCGGGCATCGTCATTATGTCGCCCGTCAGCGCCACGATGAAGCCGGCTCCGGCGGAGACCTTAAGGTTGCGCACGGTGATCGTGAATCCGTCGGGCGCGCCGAGGCTCGCCGCGTCGTCGGAGAACGAATACTGCGTCTTCGCCATGCAGATCGGAAGATCGCCGAAGCCCAGCTCTGTCAGGCGCTGCGCCTGTTTTTTCGCGCCGGGGGTCAGCTGCACGCCGTCCGCGTGATAGACGCGCCGGCAGATGGCGTCGAGTTTTTCTTCTATCGGCTTTTCCAGCTCATAGCTGAATTTAAAATCGTTGGGGCCGTCGCAGAGGCGCACGACCTCTTCCGCGAGAGCCACGCCGCCTTCGCCGCCCTTCGCCCACACTTCGGAGAGCGCGACGTTGACGCCGAGTTCGCCGCATCTCTTCTCGACGAGGTCCAGCTCGGCCTTCGTATCTGTCGGGAAGGCGTTGATCGCGACCACGCACGGCAGGCCGAAGACGTTCTTGATGTTGTCGACGTGGCGCAGCAGGTTCGGCAGGCCCTTTTCAAGGGCTTCGAGGTTTTCGCTGTTCAGTTCGCTCTTGGCGAGGCCGCCGTGATGCTTGAGCGCGCGGACGGTGGCTACGACGACGACCGCGGAGGGGCTGAGGCCGGCCATGCGGCACTTGATGTCAAGGAACTTTTCCGCGCCGAGGTCGGCGGCGAATCCCGCCTCCGTGATGGCGTAATCCCCCATCTTCATCGCCATGCGGGTGGCGGTGATGGAGTTGCAGCCGTGCGCTATGTTGGCGAAGGGGCCTCCGTGGATAAATGCGGGCGTATGCTCCAGCGTCTGGACGAGGTTCGGCTTCAGCGCGTCTTTGAGCAGGGCGGCCATCGCGCCGGCCGCGTGCAGGTCGCCGGCCGTCACGGGCTCGTCTTTAAACGTATAGCCCACGATCATGCGCGCGAGGCGCTCTTTAAGGTCCGTGATGTCCGCGGCCAGGCAGAGGACTGCCATGACCTCCGACGCGACCGTGATGTCAAAGCCGTCTTCGCGCGGCACGCCCTGCGCCTTGCCGCCGAGCCCGTCAACTATATTGCGGAGCTGACGGTCGTTCATATCGACGGCGCGCCTCCATGTAATTTTTTTAGCGTCTATCCCGAGCGCGTTGCCCTGCTGGATGTGGTTGTCCAGCATCGCGGCAAGCAGGTTGTTCGCGGCTCCGATGGCGTGGAAGTCTCCCGTGAAGTGAAGGTTTATATCTTCCATCGGCGCGACCTGAGCGTATCCGCCGCCCGCAGCGCCGCCTTTGACGCCGAATACGGGCCCCAGCGAAGGTTCGCGCAGCGCGACGACGGCGTTTTTGCCGATGCGGCGCATTCCGTCGGCAAGCCCGACGGTCGTCGTGGTCTTGCCCTCGCCCGCCGGAGTGGGCGTGATGGCGGTGACGAGTATCAGCTTGCCGTCCGGCTTTGCGGTCTCTTTCAGCAGTTTATAGTCGATCTTGGCCTTATAGCTTCCGTATTGCTCGATATATTTCTCGTCGACTCCGCATCGGGCGGCGATCTCGTTGATCTTCAGCAAAGCGGCTTCCTGGGCGATCTCAATGTCTGTCTTCATTAAAAATTCCTCCTTATCGTATTTACATTTGACGCGTGTGTCCGCACGCCGCCGCCGTCATCCGTTATGAATAAACACGGGAAGGCGCGGGTACAAACAGCTATTCCGGTTTAACGGCGGCACAAATATCCCAGCCGGGGAGGTCAGCGAAAAATTTTCCGGTGAAACCTTCCCGACCGGCAATACATATTAGAAGGTTAGGCTCCCGGCTAAGCCGGGGCGTGATTACTTGTTACTTTTTAGCAGGAGCGCTGTGGATGGACCTGCCGTGGGCGGCCTCTACAGCCTCTGTGACAGCCTCGCAGAAAGTGGGGTGAGGACGGACGACGCGCGTAAGCTGTTCCGCCGTCAGCCGGCTGACACAGGCGGTGGCAAGCTCCGCGATCATGTCAGTGGCGCGTTCGCACATGAGCTGCGCGCCCAGGAGCACGTCGGTATCGGCGTCAAACACAAGCTTGATAAAGCCGCGCTCCCCGTTTTCGATGATGGTTTTTCCGTTGCCCATCATCATATATCTACCGATTATAACCTTCCGCCCGCGCTCCGCGGCTTCGGCCTCGGTCAGCCCGACGCTTGCGATCTCAGGGGCGGTGTAAATGCAGTTTGGAATGAACTCAAGGCAGACGCTCGGCGCTTCGCCGGCGAGCCGTTCGCAGACGCTGATCGCCTGCGCGGAGGCCAGGTGCGCCAGCTGCATGCCGCCGATCACGTCGCCGATGGCGTATATCCCCGGCACGGAGGTCTCGAAGCTGTCGTTTACCTCGATGCAGCCGTTCTTCATCGGCAGCGTGAAGCCGCCGCAGAAGAGCCCTTCCGTGTCCGGCTCGCGGCCGTTGGCGACGAGGATGCTGTCGGCCTCCATCTCGAAATCCTTTCCGTCGGAGGCAAAGCGGCAGAGCAGGCCGTCCCCGGCCCTTACCACCTCTTTGACGACGGATTTCCCGTAGACTTTTATGCCGCGTTTTTTAAGGACCGTGCCGAAGTTCTTCGATATATCGTCGTCCCATACGCGCATCAGGCGGCTGCGCACTACCATTGCAACTTCGCAGCCGAGATTGGCGAAGACGGTGGCGAATTCCACGGCGATGACGCCCGCGCCGAAGACCAGCAGCTTTTTCTTCACTACGCCGCTGTCGGCGAGCAGTTCGTCGCTGGTGATGACGCCCGGCAGTTCGCAGCCCGGGAACTGCGTGCGCGACGGCTTCGAGCCGCTGGCGATCAGTATGTTCTTCGCCGTGAGCATCGTCTCTTCGCCGTCCGGCGAGGTAAATTTCACGCTGCCGGGGCCGGCGACGGAGCCGCAGCCAAATAGGCGGACGACGCCGTTCGCCTTGAGAAGCTGTTCCACGCCGCTCCGAAGCCTGCCTACGACCTGATCTTTACGGTCATACATCTTTACCGGATCGCACGAGACGTTCTCCGCGTGAAGGCCGAGCAGCTCAAAGTCATGGTTCGCCTTGGCGAAGAGCTCCGATGTGTAGAGCAGCGATTTCGTCGGGATACAGCCGCGGTTCAGGCAGGTGCCGCCGACGTCGCGGCGCTCTATGACGCAGACCTTAAGGCCGAGCTGCGCCGCGCGGACGGCGCCCACGTAACCTCCGGGGCCGGCTCCTATGATAATCAGATCGTAACTGTCCATTATTCCGCCTCCATCAAGAGAGAAGAGATGTCGAGGAGCATCCGTTCCCGCTCCTCCCGGCAATTTGTGCCTATGAGCGCGCCGCGGAGAGAGTCCGTCGTAAAAGCGGCTCCCGTTAAAGTTTTTTCTACCGTTTCCGAGAAATCCGGATCGAGCGCGTCCGTAAAAAGGCGCGCGGCGGTTACATTGCCCTCCGAGACGGTGAGGCACAGTTCGGCCCCGCCCCAGGCAAAACGCCGCTTTCTGCGGAAAACGAAATCCGGCTCCGCTTCGAGCCGCCATTCCGGAGAGGCGAACTTGCGCGTCATGGAATCAAGGAGCGCTTCGTCAAGATCCGAGACGTCTACGGTTTCCGGCTCGACGCCGTATTCGCCGCCGAAGGCCCCGCGCAGGGCGGAGGTCATCGTCTCCACAGTGATGCCGCCGTCGAGCTCGGAGAGATTCACGACCCTCGAACGGACGGAGCGGACGCCCTTGCTCTCCAGCTTATCCTTGTCCACGTTCAGATATTTAGCCATATCCGACGTGTCGGCGCTGATGAGCAGCGTGCCGTGGTGGCAATGGCGTTCGCCGCTTGACATGAAGGCGTTGCCGGAAAATTTCCGGCCTCCGACGGTGATGTCGTTGCGGCCCGAGAGCTCCGCGGAGAGTCCCAGTGAGCGCACGGCCGCGAGGATGACCCCCTGCTGCCGCGCGACGCTGTAATCGGGGTCCGCCGCGATAAAGGAAAAGTTCAGGTTCCCCAGATCGTGGAAGACCGCGCCTCCTCCTGAAAGACGGCGGGCAAGATACCCGCCGTCCTTTTCAAGCAATTCTACGCGGCATTCGGCGCGGCCGTTTTGATTGCGGCCGATAACGACCGTTCTCTGGTTTTGCCAGAGATAGAGGACGCAGCTCCCCGCCTCGACAGTCCGCATAAGATATTCTTCAACGGCCTGGTTGCGATAAGGGACTGCTCCGTCTGCAATGACAAAAACGGCTCTGTTTATCATCAGTCTAACGCGCAGCGGATGATAGGAGTACGCGCCGCGGCGACTTCGTCGGGACGCCCGATCGTGGTGGTGACGGGCGCGCTGTGAAGCGCTTCTGGGTTGCTCCGCGCCTCTTTCAGAAGCGATATTACGGCTTCCGCGGCCTCATCCAGCGTATCCTTCGTCTCCGTCTCGGTTGGCTCGAACATCAGCGCCTCGTGGACGATCAGCGGGAAGTACATCGTCGGCGGGTGCATGCCGCAGTCCAGCATGCCCTTGGCCAGATCGCTCGCCGAAACGCCCGTCTCCTTATGCAGCTCTTCCAGCGTCAGGACGAACTCGTGCATACAGAGGCCCTCGTTGGAGGTCGGGCAGTGCTCCTTCAGCAGGACGCGCAGGTAATTTGCGTTCAGCACCGCGTTCTGCGAGGCTTCGTGCAGCCCCTTGCCTCCAAGCGAAAGAACGTAGCAGAGAGCGCGGACGCAGACAAGGAAGTTGCCGTAGAAGGAACGGACCGCGCCGATGGAGGCGGGATCGTCCTTAAAGGCGTAGCCTGTTTCCGTCTTTACGGCGGAACGGCCCGGCAGATACTTCGCCAGTATCTCCTTGGCTCCGACCGCCGCCGCTCCGGGACCGCCTCCGCCGTGAGGCGTGGAGAAGGTCTTGTGCAGGTTAAGGTGGATGACGTCAAAGCCCATATCTCCGGGGCGCGCCGTGCCCATGATGGCGTTCATATTGGCGCCGTCGTAGTAGCAGAGGCCGCCGGCTTCGTGGACGATGCGCGTGATCTCAAGAATATTTTTGTCAAACATGCCGAGCGTGTTCGGGTTCGTGAGCATCAGGCCGGCCGTATCGGGGCCGACCGCCGCGCGCAGCGCGTCGAGGTCGACGCTGCCGTCCTGGGCGGATGGGATGTTCACGATCTGGAAGCCCGTCATGGAGGTGGAGGCTGGATTCGTTCCGTGAGCGGAGTCCGGAACGATGATCTTGTTCCTCGCCGCTCCGCCGTTATCGCGCAGATAGGCTTTTATAAGCAGCAGGCCGGTGAACTCGCCGTGCGCGCCCGCGGCGGGCTGGAACGTCATGGCGTCCATGCCCACGAGCTCGCAGAGGCGGCTGCCGAGCGTCTCAAGGACTTCAAGGCATCCCTGGACAGTTTCTTCCGGCTGCAGCGGGTGTATGTTCTGGAAACCGGGGAGCGCCGCGACCTCTTCGTTGACGGCCGGGTTATACTTCATCGTGCAGGATCCGAGGGGATAGAATCCGCAGTTGACGCCGTAAACCTGCTTGTTCAAAGCGGTATAGTGACGGCATACGTCCACCTCGGAAAGTTCCGGCAGGCGAAGGGGCTTCTCGCGCTTCATGCCGGCGGAGATACCGCCGAACGGCAGAGCGCTCGCAGGCAGGATCGCGCTTTCGCGTCCGGGGACGCTTCTTTCGTAGATCAGCTTCATTTGCCCGACACCTCCTTAAGTACGGAAACAAGCTCTTCTATCTGCTCCGTGCCGTTCATCTCGGTGGCGCACCACAGGATGCCGCCCTCTACGGGGAGGCCGCCCAGGATGCCCTTCTCTTCGAGAGCGTCGAGCAGCTTTTTCGCGCAGACGGGAGAGGTCGTCACAAATTCATGGAAGAACTCGCCGGGATTGACCATTTTGAAACCGGGGAGCGATGTGATCCTCGCGGCCAGATAGTGCGCCTTCGCGAAGCACTGTTCGGCCGTCTTCCGCATGCCCTCCGGGCCCATGACGGCCATGTATACGGCCGCGGTGAGGGCGCAGAGCGCCTCGTTGGAGCAGATGTTGGAGGACGCTTTTTCGCGGCGGATATGCTGCTCGCGGGCCTGAAGCGTCAGGACGAAGCATCTGTTCCCCTTGGCGTCGGAGGTCTGTCCGACGATGCGGCCCGGCAGCTTGCGCTGCATCTTTTCCGTGCAGGCCATGAAACCGAGGTACGGTCCTCCGAAGCCCATCGGGATGCCGAGCGGCTGTCCCTCGCCTACGGCGATATCCGCTCCGCATTCGGCCGGCGTCTTTACGATCGCCGCGGCGATGGGGTTTATGCCCATGATGAACTTGGCTCCGGCGGCGTGCGCGGCTTCGGCCGCGGCAGTGCAGTCCTCAAGTATCCCGCTGAAGCTCGGCTGCTGGACATAGACGCATGACGTCGCGTCGTCCATGGCCGCCTTCAGCGCCTCAAGGTCAGTTCCGCCGTCTTTCGGGGGGACGACCACGCACTCCGAGTTGGAGCCGAAGCAGTATGTCCGCATTACCTTAATGACGTCGGGGTGAGCCGCGCCGGAGACGACGACTTTGCTGCGCTTGCGGTCGTGGCACATGGCGGCAGCCTCGGCGGCCGCGGTCGCGCCGTCGTAGACGGAGGCGTTTGACGCGTCCATGCCGGTAAGCTCGCAGATCATCGTCTGATATTCGAAGATGGACTGCAGTATCCCCTGGCTGATCTCAGACTGGTACGGAGTGTATGCCGTAACGAACTCCTCTTTGGAGGTTATGCGTTTGACTATCGACGGTATGTAATGACAGTAGGCGCCGGCTCCGCGGAAAATGGACGGGAAGACCTTGTTTTTGCCCGCCATTTCTTTCATGCGGGCCAGAACTTCCATCTCGGACATTCCATCGGGGAGGTCCAGCGCGCCTTCTTTAAGGCGCATGCTCTCCGGAACGTCGGCGTACAGCTCGTCGAAAGAGGCCACGCCTACGGCTTTGAGCATCTCAAGCCGCTGTTCCATTGTGGATGGGACGTAACTGCCCATAAATATCATCCTTTCTGTCTCAAATTATCGGAAATATATTTACAGCGATGCGCAGTATGCTTCGTACTCTTTCGCGTCCATCAGATCTCCGTAGGCCGTGATATCCTCGACCTTGATGAGCCAGGCGCCGAACGGGTCCTCGTTGACCTTCTGGGGTTTGTCGGCCAGCTCCGCGTTGGCCTCGGCAACTTTGCCGGTAACGCCGGAGAATACGTCCGATACGGCCTTTACGCTTTCAACGTCGCCGAAAGCCTCTCCCGCCGTCACTTCGTCGCCGACTTCGGGCAGGTTGATGAATACGAGCTCGCCCAGCTGATCCTGGGCATAATCGTCGAGGCCGAGAAGCGCGCAGTTGCCGCCGAGGTCTTTGACCCACTCGTGTGATTTCGTGTACTTAAGATCGCTCTGAATATTCATTGTAATATCCTCCTTGGATTTTTATTCGATAATTCTTACTTAAGAACGGGAACTTCGCGCGCCGTGTTGTAGAAGGGCAGCGGGACGACCTCTACGGGGACTCTCCTGCCGCGGACGTCGACTTCGAGGCGCTTGCCTTCGACCGCTATGTCCGGCTCCACAAAGGCCATGCCGGCGCTTGCGTTTATCCATGCCATGAACGTGCCGGAAGAGACGAAGCCGACCAGCTTGTCGCCGTCGTACACGTCCTGATGGTCGCGTATGACGCCGCGGCCGACGACCTTAATGCCGACGCGTTTCTTCGTAGGCGTTCCGCGCTTGACGAGCCCCGACTTGCCGATGAAGTCCGGCTTGTCCATCTTGACGGCGAAATTGAGGCCGGCCGTCAGCGGGTCGATAACTTCGGTGATCTCGTGTCCGTAGAGCGGGAGCGCCGCCTCTGTGCGCAGCGTGTCGCGCGAGCCGAGCCCGCAGGGTTCGACGCCGATCTCAAGCAGGGCGTTCCATACCGCGACGGCGCCCTCGTTGGGCATGAAGAGCTCGTAGCCGAACGATCCGGTGTAGCCCGTGCGGGAGATGAAGCAGTCCACTCCGGCGATGATCACATGCTCCGTAAACGTGTAATACTTTTCCGGAAGCGGGGAGCCGCTGATAATGCTGTTCATCTTCAGCGCCTCGGGGCCCTGCACCGCGATCTGCGAGTAACCGTCGCACATGTCGGTCAGTTTGACGTCGCCGATGAGATGATCGCGTATCCAGCCTACGTCCTTCGCCGCGTTGGAGGCGTTGATGATCACGTAGTAGCTGTCCTGACTGCGGCGGTAGACGATCAGGTCGTCGATGCAGCCGCCGTCCTCGTAAAGCATGATAGAATAACGGCAGCTGCCGTCCTTCATGCTGTCAAAGCTGTTGCTGAAAAGATTGTTGACGTTTTTCAGCGCGTCGGGCCCGTCCAGGCGCGCCTCGCCCATGTGGCTGCAGTCAAACATGCCGACGTGCTCGCGGACGATCATATGTTCCTCAAGAATACCTTTTTTGAACTGAACAGGCAGCATGTAGCCTGCGAAGGGAACCATCTTTCCTCCAAGTTCTACGTGGCGGTCGTAAAGCGCTGTCTTATGTTCCATAACTTTTTTTCCTCCTTAAATATTTTTATCTGTTGCAACTCAATAGAGATATTAAATATCATCCGTTTAACGGACATATTCACCTTATGTATTTCCGGGATTTTGATGCAAAAACCGCTGCCGCGCCGCCGTATCGGCCATGACGCGATTCCCTTCCACGGACGGGTGAAGCCCGTCCGGCAGATACGCCCTGCTCCAGCCTGATTCACCGATGTAGGCTTCATAAGCTCTGCCGAAATCTATCGTCCGCAGCCGGAGTCCTCCGGCGAAAAGGCGAAGCCAGCCGGCATAAGCCTGCGCCTGCTCAGCCACGAGCGTAAAATTCAAAAATGATCCGTACGGGTGCGGCGTCTGAGGGTAAAGGGGGATGTGGATGCCGACGATGGGACGGATACCCCGGGCGACGCACTGATGTACCATAGCCATCATGTTCGCTCTGGCGCAATCCCAGGAGCCGGAGGCGAGAATATCGTTGATCCCGCCCATCAGCAGCGCGCTGTCGGGCGAATGGGAAAAAACGCTTTCCCCAAGCCGTGCCAACATGCCGCCGGTAGTGTCGCCGCAGATGCCGGCGTTGATCCACGTATCACACGTCGTCCTGGAGAGAATACCTACCCAGCTATCCTCCCGGCTGACGCCGTAGCCGGCGGTAAGACTGCATCCCAAGCACACAATTTTCATGGCTGCCCCTCCGTTTTTTCATGTCTGCGGCCGTGCTAAAAAGCGGAGCGCAGACTAACATGTTCGGTATAATTACGCCACAAATCCTCTTTGTTAAAATTGTAACAAGTAATTCTTTTTTGCGTAGTGGGGATTATTGCATACAGTGTTATATAAATTGATAGGTCCGTAAAAAGCACGGACTTCCCTGTTCAAAGGTCAAAAGGCCCACAAGGACCGCGGTTTATCAGGAAACATTCCGCGGCATCGTGAGAAAGACGTATCGATCAGGGCCGGACATCTCGGGATAGAGAAAAGCCCGGCGCCGGGAAAACTTTTACCGGCGCCGGGCAATGGAGCTTACCAGAAAACACTGACTAAGCGGCTATGAATACAGACTCATACGCCAAGACCTTCCCCGCGCTGGCGCAGCCTGCTTGACAGCGCCGCGAACGAGGCCGCGAGGTTTTCGTTCGTTATTATCACATCGTCGGGAATATTGAGGTGTACGGGGGCGAAGTTCCAGATCGCCTTGATGCCGCCGAGTACCATCGCGTCGCAGATATCCTGGGCGAACTGCGCGGGGGCCGTGATGATGCCGATATGGACCGCGAAGCGGCCGCAGAGCTCGGAAAGCCGCGACACGTTGAAAATCTCTTTGTCGTGGACCGTCGTCCCGATAATTGCGGGGTCGCTGTCAAAGCCGGCGATGATCGAAAGGCCGTAACGGTCGAAGTTTTTGTATGAAAGAAGGGCGCGTCCAAGGTTCCCCACGCCGGCGACGACCGCCTCGTGGGCATTTTTGCAGCCGAGAAACTCCGCCATATCCTCGATCAGCCCTTCGAGCGCGAAGCCGACGCGCGGGTTGCCGTCGACCTTTGAGACCGCGGCGAGATCCTTCCTCACCTGTACCGGGTGGAGCCCCAGCTCCGCCGCGAGAAAGGCCGCCGACACATGGCTGCTGCCGTCGGCGCGCAGCTTCTTGAGATGCTCAAGGTAGAGCGGCATACGCTGCAATGATTGTCGTGATATGCTTAAAGGTTTTGTATTTGGCACCGGCTTGCCCTCCAAAGTTCTGCTTTATTTCATTATCGATAATTATATATCGATAGTGAGATTTTGCAACCCCTATTTTATGATTTTATGATGGACAGAGCCGGCATAAAAAGGTATGAAGCCAAAAAGAGGCTGAGGCACAAGGAAGATTTCTGCCAGATCACGGAGCATATGACGGAAAATAAATACCGGGGATCAATGGAGCTTGTCGCGAAGAATCTGCGCCGTTATTCCGCGGCACCGGGCTACGACCTCTCCATTCTGCTTGACACGGCGGTCTTTATCTTCCTCACCGGCAACAGCGATATGCACCTGAAAAATTTTTCGCTTATTTACGACGGAGGAGAAAGGAGGCTCGCTCCCGCCTACGATTTGCTCTCAACACGGCTGGTCATTCCCGCAAAGGACGACCCCGAGGAGTTTGCCATGCCGATGAACGGCAAAAAGAGCAATTTTAAAGAGGCCGATTTCCTTAAGTTTACCGAGTCGGCGGGGCTGAACGAAAAGCATTACAAAAGGGCGGCGGCCCGATTCGCAAAACGGCTCCCCGCGATGCTCGACCTCATAGAGCGGAGCTTCCTGCCGGAGGAGAAACGCTGTCAATATCGGGAGCTGATCGCCGCCCGCGCGGCAAGGTTAAAAATTCTACCCGACAGGGTATAAAACACTCGTTTAAACTGTTTTTATAACCTATCGGGTATAATATTTTTTACCAGATGCTCCACGAGGGATTCGGCGAGAGACTCAGGCCGGAGCGGTTCCCGCGCATGTAGGAGTTATAGCCGGCGGCGGCGATCATCACCGCGTTGTCGGTGCACATCCCGCGCGGCGGCAGAAAGAGCTCCACGCCTTTTGCGCGCGAATATTCCGCCAGGGCGGCGCGCAGCCCGGAATTCGCGGCGACCCCGCCGGATACGGTGAGACGTTTCACCCCGGTGCGGTTGACCGCCAGTTTTATTTTCACGAGCAGGCTGTCGACCACAGCCTTTTGAAACGAGGCGCAGATGTCCGCCAGCGGAAATTCCTCGCCGAGCGCGGTCTTGTCACCGATGAGCGTCATCGCGGCGGTTTTGAGGCCGCTGAAGCTGAATTCTATCTCTTTTGTGGAGGCAAGCGGCAGCGGCAGCGCGAAGGCGCGGGGATCTCCTCCGGCGGCGAGCCGGTCGATGACCGGGCCGCCCGGATACCCGAGCCCAAGCACTTTGGAGACTTTGTCGTAGGCCTCCCCGGCGGCGTCGTCACGCGTGGAGCCGAGCAGCTCGTAGTCTCCGAAGGCGCGGACGAGCACCACTTCGGTATGGCCGCCGGAAACTATCAGCGAGATGAAGGGCGGCTTCAGCGCTTCGGATACGGCGGCGTTCGCGAAGATATGCCCCTCCAGGTGGTTGACCCCGATCAGCGGCACGCCCCAGCCCTGCGAGAGCGCCTTTGCCGTCATCACGCCGACGAGCAGGGAACCCATCAGCCCGGGGCCGGAGGTGACGGCGATAAGGTCCAGCTCCCGCGCCGGCTCCGCGATCCCAGCCCCGGCGAGCACGCGTTCAAGCAGCGGCAGTATCGCCTCCTGGTGCATACGCGAGGCGAGCTCCGGCACCACCCCTCCATAAGCGCTGTGGGAATCTATCTGGCTCGATATGGCTTCGGCGAGGACATTATGCCCGCCCTCAAGGACGGCGAGAGCGGTGTCGTCGCAGCTGGTTTCGATGCCGAGGGTCAGGAATCTATCTCTCTCCTCCGCCATCAGTGCGAACAGCCTCCGCAGCCGGCGCAGTTTCCGCCGCAGTTACAGCTCTTCGCGCGGCGCATTTCGCCGCTTTTGTGGATAAGCACGCGGCAGCGGCAGCGGGGACACCTTTCGGCAAAGTTTTCCGTCTCAAAAACGAGGCCGCATTCGGCGCACTTATATGTGTGCGAGGCCTTTATTTCGGTACTTTCCATGTCTCCGAATCATCTCCATAACCGATCTTTATCTCCGCGCCGGCTTTGGCCGCCGAGGCGGGGACGACAAAGGCAAAGAAACCGTCGCTCTTCGACGGCTGCGGGCCGAACGGATTCGTCATGCTCGGGGAGAGCACGTCGCCCTTCTGTAAGTGATAATCGCCGACGAATATTTGTGTATAGTCAAAATCCCACGGCTTGTATACGTCGATGTGAGCGATAAACAGTCTCTTTTTTCTGGTCGCGTCCGTCCCGTAATACTGCGCCATATCGTAGACCCAGTCCTGAAGGCGGCTGTCGGCGGTGATCGCGCGCGACAGCTGTTCGTCGACGTAGATCATCTGTATCGCGCCGCGCGCGCCGATCACCAGGTCGCCGAGGCGCTCGCCCTCTACCCACACGTCGGCCTGGCGCGCGTCAAGAAGCTCCGAGACGTCAGGGGCGTTGTCGGAGGGGGCGGCAAAAGCCCTCCCTGCCGTTAAGATCGTCAGCGCGACGAGGGCGGCAATCGCAAAAAATGATTTTTTCATTTTATTATCCTTCCTTCAAAAAAGATTTCAGCCGCAGGCGGCGTGTATATCTTTCGTCCCCCTACAGCCGGATATCATAGCACAATATAGCCCCCGCCATAAACTCTATGTCTCCGCAAAAGGGCGGCGCCAAGCGGGGATGTCCGACCTTGCCGGCCGGTTTATCACGCTTTGGCTCTTCCCCTGGCAGCATCCTTTATCCACCGCCATTCGGGACAGCGCAGCGCCATCGTGGCGGCGGCATAGATCAGGGCCGCGCCCGCTATCGATACGGCAAGCCACAGCACCCGCAAGAGGAGTTTCGCCTCCGCGGGATAGGGCAGAATATGCTTAAAGGCCAGCAGCGCGGCCCCCATCAGCAGGAGCGGGAACATTACTTTCCAGAGCCACTTCATATCGAATATGCCGAGTTTTTCACCGATATTGCGCGAAAGCATCCAGGCCGCGAAGAAGCTCGCGGCGGTGAACGCGGAGGCCGAAGCGGCGGCAAGCCCGGCGTAGGCGAAAAAACGCATGAGTATGACGCTGGCGCAGAGGTTCACGGCGACGGTAACTCCTGTGATCATCACGGCCGCGCGCGGCATGCGGCGCGCATATATGGCGCGCATTATCACCGTACTGCTCGCCATTCCCGGCAGGCCCAGCGCATAGAGAGAAAGGGCCGTCGCCGTGGCGTGCCACGCCCATGCCGAAAAAGCCCCCCGATAGAAGAGTATGTGGACGACTTCGCTCGAGACGATGCAGAGCCCGGCCGCCACCGGCAGTACGACGAAGAGGTTGAAGCGCATAGCGTCGCGGATAAAGTCACGGAATTCCCCCGTCTTGTTGGGGTCCTGGCGCGACAGCATCGGCAGGACCGCCTGGGAGATGGCGATGACGAAGAGTCCCAGCGGCAGCTGAAGGACGCGGTCGGCGTAGGTGAGCACCGAGATCGAACCGGCGGCGAGGTAGGAGCCGAGCATCCTGCTGATCACCGGGTTGAGCTGGTTCAGAGACAGCCCCGCCGCGTAGGGCAGGAAGAGCACCATCATGCTCCGCAGCTGCGGATCGCGGCGATTGGGCAGCGCCGGGCGCAGCGTCATCTTCAGCCTGCCGCACCAGTAGACTTGCAGCAGCATGTGAAAGGCTCCGCCGAGCAGGACGGCGACCGCCAGGTTCCATATGGAGAGCCTGCTTCTCATGGCAAGCAGGAAGAGTATGTAGACAAGGTTGCTGACGGCGGGCGCGATGGCCGGGACAAAGAAACTTCCCATACTGTTAAGCACGCCCATGGCCAGCGCGCCGATGGAGACCAGCATGAGGAAGGGGAACATTATGCGCGTAAGCGAGATCGCCAGCGCGCGTTCGTGCGAGGCGAAGCCGGGGGCCATTATATCGACAAATACGGGCGCGAATATCAGTCCTACGGCGACGACGAAGCTGCATCCGAAGATAAGCACCGTCAAAGCCTCGTTCGCAAGCTTTCTCGCGCTGTCCCTCCCGTCGGCGGAGAGGGTCCGCGAGAATACGGGGACGAACGACGCGGAGAGCGCGCCCTCCGCGAGCAGCTGCCGCGAAAGGTTCGCGAGCGTGTAGGCTACGAAAAAGGCGTCAAGCTGGCGCGTCGCCCCGAAGAGCGCCGCGGTGAGCATCTCACGGATGAGGCCGAGCACGCGGCTGACGAGCGTACCCGCCATCATGCGCATCGCGTGGAAGACCATGCCCGTAAGCGCATCGGGACGCTTGCTCCCTGTGGTATTTTCGGAACTTCGTGCTTCGCACGAAGAGGGAGCTGCGCAGCCCGTAAGCGCATCGGGACGCTTGCTCCCTATGGTATTTTCGGGATCTTGCGTTTCAGCGGGCTTTTCCGCCGTCTCCGGCGAAGCGGCGCCGTTTTTCGCGGCTTCCGGCATCACCAGCTGAAGTCTTCTCCGAGGTAGAACTTGCGGGCGTCTTTATTTTCGGTTATGTAATCGGGCTTGCCCTCCAGGAAGACCTTGCCCTCGTAAATGAGATAGGCCCTGTCCGTTATCGAAAGGGTCTCGCGGACGTTGTGGTCTGTGAGCAATATCCCGTAGCCGCGCTCTTTGAGTTCGCGGATTATCGACTGCAGATCGGCGACCGCTATCGGGTCTATTCCGCTGAACGGTTCGTCGAGAAGTATAAAGAGCGGTTCCAGCGCGAGGCAGCGCGCTATCTCGACCCGGCGGCGCTCGCCGCCCGAAAGGGAGACCGCTTTGGTATCTTCAAGATGGCTGAGGCCATATTCTTTGAGCAGACGGGAGATCTTATCTCCCCGCACGTCGCGCGGGACGCCTGATTCCTCAAGGACGAGGTCCAGGTTCTGGCGCACGGTGAGGCTTCTGAATACAGAAGCCTCCTGCGGCAGGTAGCCGATCCCGGCGCGCGCGCGCTGGTACATCGGCTGGTCGGAGAGCTGGGTGTCTCCCAGCCATACGCAGCCGGAGTCGGGCAGGATGCGGCCGACTATCATATAGAATGTCGTGCTCTTCCCCGCTCCGTTGGGGCCGAGCAGCCCGATGATCTCGCCCTTTTTTATCTCCACGCTGACCTCGTTGACGACACGGCGTCCCCCGAAGGCTTTGACCAGTTTTTCGGCGCGCAACAGCGTCGCCGCTTTTTCTTCTATCGGCTGTGACATTATTTTTCCACCCAATTTTTCTCTTCGTCGGTCAACTGCGAATTTTTCGTTTCAGCCGCCGGCTTTTTATCTTCCGAGGCAGGCTTGGTTTCAGCCGCGGACGGCGATCCCTTCTTTGCGGGCGCGCCGGCCTTCGCCGTGCCAGTGTTTTTTGCGTCCTCTTCCTTCTTGGCCTTTTCCTCAACGACAAAGACTATCTTAGAGTTCCCTTTGGCTTCGATGTTGCGCGTATCCTCGTGTACGACCATGGTGTCCGCGGTCACCGTCTTCCCGTCGCTGCGCACCGCTTTCGTATTGCCGGAGACGACGATCGTACCGCGCGCCTTGGAATAGACGGCTTTATCGCCGGTGACTCTCGTTTTGAGCCCATCCTTGTCCACATAGTCAAAAACCACGTTTTGATCCGCCACCATCTCCTGAAGGGTATCCTGCCCGCTTTTCGCGTCTTTTGCGAGGCGTCCCTCCATCGTCTTAGAGGAAAGGACGAACTTCTGCACAAGGTCCTCGTAGCGGCGCACGTCGCGCGCCCAGAACTTGTCTCCGGTCCTCGTCGCCTCGGCGGCTTTCAGTATCCTGTTATCCAATATCCCGTCGACATTCCCCCGGGCCTTGTAGTTCTCGGTGCCGATCTCCCAGAGGACATAGTCTGCGTTGAGCCTGTCTTTGGGCGCGCGCGTCAGCAGTACCTTTCCAAAGGCCTCAACGACGCCGTCCGTTTTTTTCGTTTTGTCCCCCGTCCAGGTCGCGCTCTCCGATTTCAGCGTCGCCTGCTGCCCGGGGAAGCTGCCGTCCACATTCCCGCGGATCGTCATGACCTCTTTTTCGGTATTGCCTTCGGCTTCGTCGCCTTTGAGGACGGAGCCGTCCCTCGTTATCACGACGCGTCCCTTCGCGCGGGCGTCTCCGGTGTTTACGTTATACTGGATGTCATCGGCCGAAAGCGTGTTCTGCCGCTTGACGGTCTCCGCTGGAGCCGCCGCGGCCGGCAACGCGGCGCATATCAGGCAGAACGCCGTCACGGCGCAGAATCTTCTCAGTCTTTTTTCTATTATCACAGAGTATTCCTCTTTTCCCTTAAAGTAATACCGCACGGCATCAGCGTCCGGCGGCAAAGCTCTTCCCAGCGGGCGGCCGCGAAAGAACGCGCGTCCGGATGAATCCCGCGCGCAGCCCCTCCCGGCTCAAAACACAACGAAACAACAGAGGACAAGCGCCCGGAGATGTTTGCCGCACGCATTTATTTTACATTATTTATTATGATATGTATTGATTATTTTCATCAACTTTATAGAAGCGACGATATACTAATTTTTAACTTTTGGCACGGCGGATTTTACCCGCCCGGCGATGATCGTGAATATTTCGTGCAGAAAGACGAAGAACTCCGTATCCTTCGGCGGCACCGGCAGCGTGAGGCGGTAGGGATAGGCGGAGGCGGCGGCGCGGATGACATCCGGCGTCCAGGGGTCGAGCAGCAGCAGCCAGCCGCGGCGCGAAGCCTCGTCCAGCGCGGCGCGGAGCGCGGCGGCGTCCCCGGCAAGCCAGCCGGTCCAGACGGATTCCGGCGGGCGCACGACGCCCGATATCGAGGAACGCACCCAGGTCCCCTCCGCGCCGGTGAGGTCAAGAATGTTTGCCCCCGAGAGCAGATGACGCCCGACTCCCATCGTGCTGTCGATGCGCGATTGAAATTCCGCAAGCCTCCGCTGGTAGTAGGAATAGTTTTTCTGGTCGGCGGCGGCGATTATCTTCATTATCTCCTGCGCGATGAACGGCAGCATCGCGGGATCGAAGAAGGCCGCGCGCAGTTTGTCCTCGTCCATCGGCGTCTTCTGATACAGCAGCTTGAGGTTTTTATTTTGCGGGCCGATCCTGAAGCGGGCGGCGTCGGCGGGATCAAAGGCGATCACCAGCTCGCCGCCGCGGGGCCGCCCCGTGACGACGGTATTCCCGGCCTCGTTCCATGACGAAAGGGCGCGCACCTGCACCTGCCTGCCGCCGACGAAGGAGGCCACTTCATAGAGCCACGGCGAGGTGACCGCGATCTTCATAACGGCGGCTGCCGAGGCCTCCGCGCCGCGGCAGCCAAGGAGAAATATAAAAACAACGGCCAGGACGCGCAGCGCCAAGAACGCGCCGCGCCGCGGCTCTATTTTCTTCATTTATTTTTCGTCGGGACGGCTTCCCGGCTTTACAAGGGGCAGTCCCTCTTTGCAGAGCGGGCATTCCTCCGCGCTGTAGGTGGCGAAGCAGACCTTTACGAGCGATTTGAGGTCCCAGTCCGGCAGGCAGTCCGGAGAGCGCCGGTCTATGATACAGCCGGAGGCGACCCATTCCGCGCCTTCCGCCGCAAGTATCCGCGCCGCTTCGCGCGATGATTTGCCGGTCGTGCAGACGTCCTCTACGAGAGCGAAGCGAAGTTTGCCAGGATGAGGGAATCTTTTAAGGCGCATCTCGCCGTCCACCCTCTCGGTGAAGATAAAGGGCACGCCCAGCGCGCGCGCGACTTCATGGCCGATTATCAGGCCGCCGAGCGCGGGTGAAAGGATAAAATCGGGCTTCGCGGGCGCGAGCAGTTTCGCGAGCTCCTCGCCGGCGCAGGCGGCAAACTTCGGATAGCGCAGCATCAAGGCGCACTGCATATAGTTGTCGCTGTGCAGCCCGGAGGTAAGTTTGAAATGGCCCTGAAGGTGCGCGCCGCTCTCCTTCATCATTTCAAGTATCTTCTTTGAAATTTCGTTTTTTTCGCAAGAACAGCTCATCTGTGTGAAGCCTCCCCTAATGTTTTAAGTATATCTTTCGCCGCGGCGATGGGATCGGCCGCCTCGAGTATCGGGCGTCCGACGACTATGTACGAGGCTCCGGCCTCCGCCGCGTCCTTTGCGGTGGCGACGCGCGTCTGGTCCTCGGTGCTCACCTTTTTCGCGCGGATCCCCGGGACGACACGCAGCAAATTTTCCGCGCGGCCTCTGAGAAGTTCAAGGTCAAGCGGCGAACAGACGATGCCGTCGAGTCCCGCGCGCTGCGCCGTCTCCGCGCGCCCGATCAGCGCCTGCCGCATGTCGCAGCCGGGATGGACGTCGCTCCATAGCTCTCCGCCCAGGCTGGTGAGCACGGTGATGCCAAGCAGCTTCATGCGGCTGCCGGTCTTGTCGCGCATCGCGGCGCTGCGGGCCATCATCTCATAGCCGCCGGAGGTGTGTATAGTGAGCGCCCAGAGACCAAGCTCGGAAAGCGGCTCGACCGCCGAGGCTACGGTGTTGGGAATGTCATGCAGTTTAAGGTCGAGAAAAAGCTCATAACCGCGGCCGATTATCTCCTTCGCGAAGGAGGCGCCGCCGAGCGCGTAAAGGCGCGGCCCGACCTTTACATATTTTGTCGCTTTATCCAGCCTGTCAAGGAATCTTCTCGCATCGTCAAGCGCCGGCAGGTCCAGCGCCACTATAAGGCCGCAGTTGCTGTTCTCCATATATTAGTCCCTCCGTACGACGATAGCACAACCTCGTCACAGTTGTGCTATCGTTCGAGTTTCTATATTATAACTTCAATAGCTTCCGTTGTGGTATCGGCTGCTAGAGTTCTTCCTCGTCCTGCCAGATCCTGCGTCCCTCGACGAAGGTCATTACCGGCCAGCCCGTCAGCGCAACGCCCTCCCAGGGACAGCAGCGGGCTTTGCTCTTCCAGGTCCGGCAGTCGACGATGCGCGTCCGGTCCTCGTCGATGACGGTGAGGTCGGCCGGAGCGCCCGCCTCGATACGTCCGAGTCCCTGCCACTTTTCGGGGAGCAGCGACGCGGGGGCGGACGTCATCTTGGCGAAGAGCAGCTCGAGGGGAACGTCGGGATAGTTGCGGCTGCGATAGTCGAGGAGCACGGCGACGGCGCACTCGAGAGAGGCGATCCCGAAGGGGGCCTCCTGGAAGGGTTCGTCCTTCTCGTCCATGTGCCACGGAGCGTGGTCCGTAACTATCGCGTCGATCGTGCCGTCCTTTATGCCCTCCCAGAGAGCCCTCTGGTCGTCGGCCGAGCGCAGCGGCGGGTTCACCTTGAAGCGCGAGTTATATCCGCTGTTGATGACCGCGTTCTCATTGAGAGTGAGGTGGTGGAATGTCGTGTCGCAGGTGACGTCGAGTCCGGCGCGCTTTGCGTTGCGGATAAGCTCCACCGCGCCCGCGCTTGAAAGGTGGGTAAAGTGGATGCGTCCGCCCGTGTCGCGCACGAGGGCGATGCCGCGCGCCACGTCGATCTCTTCCGAAGCGCCGGGGATGCCCTTGAGTCCGGACATCGCGCTGACGCGGCCCTCATGGACCTGTCCGCCCTTAAAGAGGCTGATCTCTTCGGGGTGCTCCATGACGCGGGGAAGTTTTTTGCCCGTGTAAAGCAGCGCGAGCCGCAGCAGTTGGCTCGTCGCTACCGGCGCGCCGTCGTCCGTGAAGAACACCGCGCCCGCCTCGGTCATCTTTTCCATCTCGCAGATCTCTTTGCCCTCGCGGTTCTTGCTGACGCAGCCCGCCGGCAGTATGCGCGAGGCCTTCGCCGCCGCTCCGTGGCTGACGACATATTCGATTAGCGCCGGCTCGGAGACCGCAGGTTTCGTGTTCGGCATCGCGACGAGCGTCGTGAATCCGCCGGCCGCTCCGGCGTGCGCCCCGCTGTTGAGGTCTTCGTTCCACTCGCCGCCGGGATCGCGGAAGTGGGCGTGCAGGTCGATGAACCCGGGGGTCAGCAGGCGTCCGCCGCCCTCGACCACCTCCGCGCCCTCGCAGGCGAGATCGCGGCCCAGCCCTGCGACTTTGCCGTCCTCCACAAGGAGGCAGTCCTCTTTTATAAATTCTTTGCCGTTGAATATTTTAAAATCTTTGAAGAGAAACTTTTCCATTATCTTGCACCTCCGCCGCAGAGATAGAGAAGCGCCATCCTGGTAGCGACTCCTGAACGCACCTGTTCGAGTATCACGCTCTGATGACCGTCCGCAACTTCGGAGGCGATCTCGACGCCTCTGTTGATCGGGCCCGGATGCATCGCGAGCGCGCCGGGGTTGGCGTACTTCATAAGCTCTTCGTCGGCGCCCCACCAGCGGTGGTACTCGTCGACCGAGGGGAAGAGGCCGTCCTGCTGCCTCTCGCGCTGTATCCTCAGAAGATATACCATGTCGGCCTTCTCGACCGCCTTGCGCGGGTCGCGGTCGTATTTGACGCCGAGCTGCTCGATCTCCCGGGGCATCAGCGTCGGCGGCCCGGAGAGCACCACATCGCAGCCCATCGTTTTGAAGGCTATGACGTCGCTGCGCGCGACGCGGCTGTGAAGGACGTCGCCGACGAGGGCGATCTTCCGCCCCTCGAGGTCTCCGAAGTGCTTCCAGGCGGTGTAGACGTCGAGCAGGGCCTGCGTCGGGTGCGCGTGGGTGCCGTCGCCCGCGTTAAGGACGATGCCGCGCTTGAGCTTTGAGGCAAGGTACTGGGCCGCGCCGACCGCGCCGTGGCGCATTACGACGATATCCGCGCCCATCGCCTCAAGGGTCCAGGCGGTATCGCGCATCGTCTCGCCCTTCGCGGCGCTCGAGCCGGAGACCGACCAGTTGACGACGTCGGCGGAGAGCATCTTTTCCGCAAGTTCAAAGGAGACCCGCGTGCGCGTCGAATTCTCAAAGAAGAGGTTGACGCACATCTTGCCGCGAAGCGCGGGGACCTTTTTGACCGGACGGTCCATCACGTTCTCCATATGGCGGGACTGGTCGAGGAAGAAATAGAGTTCCTCTCTCGTCCAGCAGTCAAGGTCTATCACGCTGCGATGACGCCAGGTCATCTGTCCGATCTCATTAAGCATCGCGCTCACAGATCACCACCTCGTCCTTTCCGTCAAGTTCTTCCACTTTTACTTCGATGACTTCGTTCTTCGATGTCGGCACGTTCTTGCCGCAGATATCCGCGTGTATCGGCAGCTCGCGGTGGCCGCGGTCGATGATGACGGCCAGCTGAACTATCTGCGGGCGTCCGAGGTCGACAAGGGCCTCAAGCGCCGCGCGGACCGTACGCCCGGTGAAGAGCACGTCGTCCACAAGAAAGATATGCTTTCCCGCGATGTCTCCGGGCATCCTCGTGCTGTGGACTATCGGCTGCTCGGAGAGCGTCGTCAGGTCGTCGCGGTAGAGCGTGATATCCAGCTCTCCGCAGGGCACCTTCGCTCCCTCGGCCTCTTCGATGAGCTTCTGAAGCCGGCGCGCGATATAGACGCCGCGCCTGTGGATACCTACCAGTATCATGTTGTCGGTGCCCTTGTTGTGCTCCACCATCTCGTGGGCGATACGGCGAATGACGCGGTTAAGGTCCTGCGCGTTCATCAGCTTCGCCTTTTCTCTAAGTTCCGCCATCAAAATCCCTCCTAAGCTTTTGTTTTTAAATTTAACTTTTTGCAAAAAATAAGACCGCCCCTCACGGAACAGCCTCTTCTAAAAAATAACCGGCATCACGGCAAATCCGTGAATATCACGCCGTATATCTCGTGAAATCAGCTCTTTCATCCGTCATGCCTCCCCTTTGATTTGAACTGACGGTATTATACAGTATATTTTTAAATTATGCAAGCGGTTGCAAAATTTAATTATGGCATATAATAGTGGCCATGGAGAGACACTCGATAACCGACGGATGGAAGACGACCGCCTGCCCCTATGACTGTCCCGGCACCTGTTCCATGCTCGCAAGGGTAAGGGACGGGAAGGTCGAGCTGCGCGCCAATCCCGCCAACAGGCGGAGCCGGTTTCTCTGCGCCAAGGGGCTGCGTTTCGCCAAGCGGATCGAAGACCCGCGGCGGCTTCTTCACCCGCGGCGGCGGCGCGGTTCGGACTGGGTGGATATTTCCTGGGACGAGGCGCTGTATCTATGGGCTGAAAAGATATCCGGGGCGGTGAAGCGATATGGGCCGCTCTCCGTAATGTCATTCGCCAGCGCCGGCTCCATGACGTTTTCCAAACAGCTTATCCCCGCCTTCTACGGCGCCCTCGGCGGCTTTACCGCCACAAAGGGCAGCCTTTGCTCCTCCATCGGTTCGGCGGGGCTGAAAGAATCGACCTGCGGCTTTGGCGTCCCTTATGTGCCGCCGGAGGATATTTCCACGGCCGGCGGCGCGCTGCTGTGGGGGCGCAACAGCAGCCACACGCAGCCGCAGCTCACGCCGTGCCTGGAAGCGCTGCGCCGCGGCGGCGGCGAAACGGCGTGCGTCGAGGTGCGCCTCTCGGCGACGGCGGCGCGCTGCGACAGGTTTTGGCGGATAGCGCCCGGCGGAGACTGGGCGCTCGCCGCCTGGCTCTGCCGCAGGCTTGTCGAAGAGGAAAAAGATTCTTCCGGCTGGCGCGCGCGGGCGGTAAACCCCGGGGCTTTTTTAAACACTCTCGCCGGCATGGATAAGGAGAGGCTGCTGATACAGGCCGGGCTTTCAGAGGATGCGGCGGAGGAGATATACCGCTGGCTCCTTGCGCACTCCCCGACGACTCATATTCCCGCTTACGGCGCGCAGCGCTATCTGCACGGAGACATGCAGTTCCGCTGGATCTTCGCGCTCGCGGTGCTCTGCGGCGGATTCTCAAACGCGCGCGCCGGCCTTTCGTTCAGCAAGGACGAGGGGGCGGTCTTTCCCGAGGGGCTCTTTGAAGCAAGCTCTAATGTGCGCCGCTTCGGCGTCACCACCTGGCCCGCCGAGCTGATGAGGGCGGAGCCGCCCGTGCGGGTGCTGAACATCTATTGCGCCAACCCGGCGCAGCAGTCGCCCGATACGCGGCTGGTCGAAGCGGCGATCGGGTCGGTGGATTTCAAGGTTTGCAGCGAGGTCTTTATGACGCGTACCGCCGAGCTTTGCGATCTGGTGCTGCCGGCGTCGATCTTTCTCGAAGAGGAGGACTGGATCGGGGGCTACGGACATAGCTACGTAAGCCACAACGAGCGCGTCGCCGCGCCGCGCGGGGAGTGCCGCAGCGACTGGGAGGCATATGGCGCTCTGGCCCGGCGGCTCGGTCTTGACTTGGATATGGAGGCCCTTTTTTCGCGGATGAATATGGCGGTCGCGGCCGATAAGCGTCTGCGGGAGGTCTCAAAAAACCTTTATCTCTGGGACGAACCCTGTTATTGGCGGCTGCCCGCCTCCCGCGCGCTGCTGCCGGAGGCTGCGCCGCGGCCCCTCAAGATCCCCGCCGGCTGTCTGCGCCTCGTCACCGTCCACTCCGACCTCTATATCAACGGGCAGAATGTCGACGCTCCCGCCAAATGCCTGGAGGCGGTCATAAATCTGCCGGAAAATTTTTGCCTGGCAAGAGGGATCGCGGAGGGCGACCGGCTGAACGTCGCCTCCGTGAACGGCGCGGAGATCATCATGCGCGCGGCGCTCGACCGCACTCTCGCCGCGGATACGGCGTGGGCGATGCAGGGGCTTCCGGGCCTAAACGCCCTGACCGCCGCGCAGGAGGCTCCCGGCAGGGGCGCGCCCTATGCGGAGTGTTTTGTGAAGATCGAAAAGTTATCGTCCATGTAGCCGCGAACGAGCTCCGCCTCTACGGGAAGTCCTTCAGCGCCGTCCGCAATGCCTCTATCTCTTTCGACCGGATGTATTCGCCTATCTGCGGCCCCGTCAGCCTCTCCGGCACTTTACACTTCGCGGCGGTCCTGATTATCGCCAATAAATATTCATAATTACGGAGAAATCCCGGCAGCTCGCCGCCGTCGGCGGCGACGACGGTCCCGAAACCGTCGGGACCGAGAGGCTCCCTTTCAAGCGCGCGGATCAGGTCTCTTATCTTCGCGGGATCTTTCATCCGCGAGGGGCGCATGTGCTCCCTCGCCGCAAATTCCGCGCAGCGGCTCCAGAGGCGCGGCAACCCAAGGACAGCCGTTATTTCCCGCATGACGGCCGCCCCCCGATCCTCATGGCCGTAATGGTGCGGCAGCATCTCTTCGGGGGTTTCGCCCTTTCCGATATCATGCATCAGCGCGGCGAAGCGCACCTCGGCCCGGTCCGTCATCGAGGCGGCGCGATCCAGCGCTGTCATCGTATGTTCAAAGGCGTCTCCTTCGGGGTGATATTCCGGCGGCTGACCTTTGCCTATCAATCTGTATATCCAGGGAAACTCTCCCTCAAGGAGCCCCGCGGCAAGCAGGGCGCGAAAGTAAATCGACGGACGTTCGGCGCCTAGCGCCTTTTCAAATTCGGCGAATTTACGCTCTTTGGGCTCCGAACGCAGCTCCTCCGCGCAACGTTCCATCATCGCAAGGGTGGGCGGAGCTATCGAAAAGCCGAACTGCGCCGCCTGCCGCGCCGCGCGAAGGGCGCGCACGGGGTCCTCGCAAAAGTGCCAGGACGTGGCGCGTATCAGCCGGAGGCCGATGTCGCGCGCTCCGCCGTATGGGTCTACCAGGCGGCCGTCCGCGCCGACCGCCATGCTGTTCACCGTCGTATCGCGCCGGTGAAGATCTTCCTCTATCGTTATCCCCGGCGCGCAAAAGACGTCGAAGCCCTTGTAGCCGAAGCCGCTTTTTCTCTCCCGGCGCGCGAAGGCGGTCTCGCAGAGAAGCCCGTCTATCTCCAGGAGAAAGACGGGAAAGGAACGTCCGACCCGGCGCGCCTCCGGGAAGAGAGAGCGGAATGTCTCCGGCAAAAGGCCGCAGACGACGTAGTCGCGGTCATGGACCGCGCGCCCCATCAGCCTGTCGCGGACGGCGCCGCCCACAAGGTAGGCGGCCCCCCCGGCCTCTTGTACCTTTTTGAAAAATTCTCTCTCGGTCATGGCGGCGACAAAAAAGGCCGCCGTCCCCGGCGGCCTGGCGTTTTTGTTATTTGTCCATTATCTCGTTTTCTTTATCCGCGAGGACCGAATCGATCTTCTTGATGAAGGCGTCCGTCTTGTCCTGAGCCTCTTTTTGGAATTTTTTGAGGTCGTCCTCGGTTATCTTGCTCTCTTTTTCCATTTTTTTAAGAATTTCGATCGCGTCGCGGCGGATGTTGCGCACCGCCACGCGGCCCTCCTCCGCCATCTTGTTGACCATCTTTTTAAGCTCCACGCGGCGCTGCTGCGTAAGCTCCGGCAGGTTCAGGCGGATCGATTCGCCGTCGTTCTGCGGCGTGATGCCGAGGCTTGAGGACTGGATCGCCTTTTCAATGGCCTTCATCGCGGTCTTGTCCCACGGGGTGATGACGATCTGACGTGCCTCCGGCACATTGACGCTCCCCATGTTCTTGATGGGAGTAGGCGTCCCGAAATAATCCACCTTTATCTCTTCAACAAGTGCGGGATGCGCTCTTCCTGTGCGGACGCCGAGCATGGAGCCCTTCAGGTGTTCGATGCTCTTTTCGCAGCGTGAAGTCAGTTCTTTGAGTACGTTCTGAGGCATGCAGGTCACTCCTTATCTGTTTTTTATGATTATAATACTCTCTAGTCCCTGTTAAAGGAAGGGGGAAAAAGCCTCCTCACCGGTAAATCGGTGAGAAAAGCCGATCAACGGCACGCCTTCCCGGCCGGTTTCCTAAGAGACCATCGAGCCGATATTTTCTCCGTCGATCAGCAGCCTGCGCAGGTTGCCCTTTTTCAGCACGTCAAACACCACTATCGGGATCTTATTTTCCTGGCAGAGCGAGAAAGCAGCGGCGTCCATCACTTTGAGCTGCATCTGGAGCGCGTCCATGTATGAAACATGCGGCATCTTTACGGCGCCGGTGAATTTCGCGGGGTCTTTATCATATATCCCGTCCACCTTCGTCGCCTTCAGCAGACAATCCGCGCCGATCTCGGAGGCGCGCAGCGCGGCGGTCGTGTCGGTGGAAAAATAGGGGGAACCTGTGCCGGCGGCGAAGATGACGATGCGTCCCTTTTCGAGATGGCGTATCGCGCGGCGGCGAATGACCGTTTCGGCGATCTGGCGCATCTCGATCGCAGACTGTACGCGCGTCGGCTGCCCGAGACGCTCGAGCGCGTCCTGCAGAGCGAGAGCGTTGATCACCGTGCCGAGCATCCCCATGTAGTCGGCCTGGGCGCGCTCGATGCTCGTCGTCTGCGCGCCGCGGATGATGTTCCCGCCGCCGACGACCATCGAAATGCCGATACCCTCGCCGGCAACCTCGACTATCTGTTCGCATATCCCGCGTATGGCCTCATAGTCGAGGCCGAAATGAGCGTCGCCGGCCAGTATCTCGCCAGAGAGTTTAAGAAGCACCCTGTTGTATTTGCGTTCCATATATTGACCACCTTCCGAACAGCTTTATTTTTCCTTATAAAAAAGGCGAGGGATCGTTAAATCCCCCGCCTTAAAGGTTCGTTTAGGAGTTAGCCCTCTATCATGAAGCGGGCGTAACGGCGAACGACGATGTTTTCACCGATCTTCGCTATGTTCTCGACGACGAGGTCCTTTATCTTGACGTCGGGATTACGTATGTATTTCTGCTCCAGGAGGCAGTTTTCCTCGTAGAATTTGTTGATGCGCCCCTCGGCGATCTTTTCAAGCATCTTTTCCGGCTTGCCTTCTTCGCGGGCCTGGGCCATGATGACCGTCTTCTCGTGTTCGATAACGTCGGCGGGAACATCCTCCGGCTTGATATATGTGGGGTTGGCTGCCGCTATATGCATCGCGATCTCATGTCCGAGCGTGTTGAACTCTTCCGTGCGGGCTACGAAGTCTGTCTCGCAGTCAAGTTCGAGGAGGACCGCGAGTTTCGCGTTATTATGGACATAGGTGAACATCCTGCCCTGGGCCGCGGTACGCTCGGCCTTCTTGGCGGCCTTGGCAAGCCCCTTCTCGCGAAGGTAGTCGCAGGCTTTCTCCATATCCCCGGCGCACTCTACGAGCGCCTTTTTGCAGTCCATCATGCCGACTGACGTACGGGCGCGAAGCTCTGACACCATTGCTGCTGTGATTTCTGCCATCTTAGTTAGTCTCCTTCCAGCCCTTCTGATCCGCAAGCTCTTTCGCGCGGAGCTTCATCTCATCTTCCGAAATATCCTCGACCGGAGGCTCGGCGGGCGTTTCCTCCGCAGCGGCGGCCTCTTCCTTTTCCGCGACGCGCGAGTCCTGTCCCTGACGTCCCTCGATGAAGGCGTTGGCCATCAGTCCGACAACGAGCTCTATCGCGCGGATGGCGTCGTCGTTTCCGGGAATGGGATAGTCGACGACGTCGGGATCGCAGTTCGTATCTACGATCGCGATGACGGGAATGTCGAGCTTATGAGCCTCGAGCACGGCTATCGTCTCACGGCGCGGGTCGATGATGAAGATGGCGTCGGGAACGTCCTTCATGTCTTTGATGCCGGAGAGGTACTTCTCAAGCTTATCGCGCTCTTTGCGGAGCTGAATGATCTCTTTTTTCGGGTACTTGTTGATGCTGCCGTCCTCTTCCATCTGCTGGAGCTCCGTCATGCGCATGACGCGGCGGCGGATCGTCGCAAAATTGGTGAGGAGGCCTCCGAGCCAGCGCTGGTTGATATAGAACTGACCGGCCTTGAGCGCCTCGTCGCGGATCGGGTCCTGCGCCTGGCGTTTGGTTCCCACAAAGAGAATGCTCCCGCCCGACTTCGAGACTTCGCGGACAAAATCATAGGCCTTTTCAAGCCCCTTGACAGTCTTCTGAAGGTCGATGATATAGATCCCATTGCGCTCCGTGAAGATGAACGGCTTCATCTTCGGGTTCCAGCGTCTCGTCTGGTGTCCGAAATGGACGCCGCATTCAAGAAGCTGTTTCATGCTTACTACTCCCATGTGAATCCCTCCTGTTTTTTTCCTCCAGACGTATCACCCGCGCCAGGACCCGGTCTCCGGGAACATCTTTTGCGTCAACGCCTGTGTGTGCTATACACCGCTCCTTAGTATACCATAGTGCTCTTTAAAAAAGCAAATTTTTTTATTGAATCCACAGGGAGGACGTATCGGCGGCCGATTGAAAAATCAACTGCCCCCCCAAGGTAGTGTAGAAATGCTCCTGCATA
>OGYB01000107.1_pt1 | contig 72075 bp, 65 predicted proteins | sample 1576421 | NCBI WGS metagenome assembly OGYB01 (sample SAMEA3541577, study PRJEB24748) | human gut metagenome | biome: human gut; feature: human-associated habitat; material: faeces | place: China | collected 2012
TGTATTTAGTTTTATTATAATCCAGGGGCTTTATTTGGCTGTCCGATTTTCGGGATGCTGTTCACCCGAGGGGGCCTTTTAAGGCGCAAACAAAAGTAAAATCTCCTCCACCCGCCTTCGGCAATAGCCTTCGCGGAAATTAAGGTTACAGAGGTGAAAGCCGCTGTACGCGGCGGACGATATCAGCAGATATGCAGACCTCGCCTGACAGCCTGCAAGAAGCAAGGCGGGCGCCGCCGTATTGTATGAGCCCTGTGTATCAGAGGAGGCCTCCGGCACACCGGTCCCGCTCTATTCCACCTCGCCCGCCGTCGAAAAGTTTTAGCAGTCAACTTCTAAAACTCGCCAAATTTCATGATTTTTAGAAGTTGACTTCTAAAAATTGACGATAGCGGGGCTTTCAGATATACTCTTCCCCAGAGGGAGGGGAAGACAGAATGATAGAAAGAACTGAATATCTCGATAAGCTCACGGAGTACAGGGATATGGAGCTCATAAAGGTCATCACGGGCATAAGGCGCTGCGGCAAGTCCACTCTGCTGGAGCTCTATCGTGAGCGGCTTCAGGCCTCTGGCGTGCTGCCGGAGCAGATGATTTCAATAAATTTTGAGGACGCCGACTACAATGACATCGATGATTACAAGGCGCTCTATTCCTACATAAAGAAGCGGCTCGCCCCCGACAGGATGAACTATGTCTTCCTCGACGAGGTTCAGCACGTGCGCGAGTTTGAGCGCGCCGTGGACAGCCTATTCATTAAAAAGAACGTTGACCTCTACATAACAGGCTCCAATTCATACATGCTCTCCGGCGAGATAGCGACGCTCCTTTCGGGCCGTTACGTGGAAATAAAGATGCTCCCGCTCTCGTTCAGAGAATACGTCTCAAACTGGAATGAGAACCCAGACCTTCCGTCCAGATACAGGGACTATACCCAGTTCGGCTCTTTTCCGTACACGCTCAAGATGCGCGGCAAAGCGGACCTCGTGCGCGAATATCTCAACGGGGTATACAGCACCGTTATTCTCAAAGATATCGTGGCGCGCAGGAATATCAGCGACGTGATGACGCTTGAGGGCGTGGTCAGATATCTGCTGGACAACGTGGGCAACACCTGTTCCACAAAGAAGATAAGCGACACTCTTACGTCCTCCGGTCAAAAGACCTCGACGCACACCGTGGAGAATTACCTCGCCGGCCTGCTGGACAGCTTTGCCTTCTACAGGGTGCAAAGATACGACGTAAAAGGCAGGAGCTATCTCAAGACCGGCGCGAAGTATTACGCCGTGGATATGGGGCTGCGCTATTTTCTGCTGGGCAGCAAGTATGAAGATGTCGGGCGGATACTGGAAAACGTGATATACCTTGAATTGATCCGCCGGGGCTGCGACGTCTATGTCGGCAAGGTGAACAAGTACGAGGTGGACTTTATAGCCAAAAAAGGGCAGGATACGGCGTATTATCAAGTGGCATCCAGCGTCCGCGATGCTGGGACCCTCGCTTCAGAGCTGAGGCCGCTCGAAAGCATAGCGGATCACAACCCAAAATATCTGATAACGCTGGACAACGACCCTCCCGCTTCGCACGACGGCATAAAGCAGATATACGCGCTGGACTTTCTTTTAGGGAGGGAGCGTCGGGCGTGAAGCGCAGTTTGCGCTAAACATCTTGCGATCCGCGCCGCAGCCGGCTCCGCGGCATAGAGAGCGCGGCCGCGCCTTCTCCGTTTTGCATTAGTCGTCGCAGTAAATGTCATACGCTCACGTTAGTCGCTGTAAAAAATGTCATACGCTCACATTTTTCATTGTAAAAATGTGGGCGACATTGTATGATATACCGGCGAGGTGATGGACATGTACAGGACGGCAATAGAGGAATTGCGCAAGTGGAAAGACAAAAAGGCAAAGAAACCTTTGATAATACGCGGCGCGCGGCAGGTCGGCAAGACGTGGCTGATGAAGGAATTTGGAAGGACGGATTACGACAGGGCCGTCTATGTCAATTTTGATAATAACCGGCCGATGAAGGCGCTCTTTTCCGCAGACATGGACGTGCGGAGAATAACAGCCGGGCTGGAGCTTTACACGAACCAGAAAATCGACCCGGCGAACACGCTGCTGATCTTCGACGAAGTGCAGGAAGTCCCTCAGGCGTTGTCGTCGCTTAAATATTTTAACGAACTTGCGCCTGAATATCAGATAATATGCGCGGGGTCGCTGCTTGGCACGGCGCTCCACCACGGCACTTCTTTCCCTGTTGGAAAGGTGGAGTTTCTTGATTTATATCCGCTCTCCTTCTCAGAGTTTATGTTGGCGGTGAAAAAAGAAAAATTTGCGGCGCTCCTGCACGAGTACGATTTTGCCATGGTTACGGCGTTCAAACACGAGTATATTGAGCTGCTGAAAAAATATTACTTCATCGGCGGAATGCCGGAAGCCGTTATGAGCTTCATCGAAGACGAGTCATACGGCGGCGTGCGCGAGATACAGCGCCGCATCCTCGACGCGTATGAGCAGGACTTTTCCAAACACGCTCCGAACGAAGTCGTGCCGAAGATAAGAATGTTGTGGAACAGCATTCCCTCCCAACTTGCCAAAGAGAACAAAAAATTTATATACGGGGCGGTAAAAGAGGGGGCACGGGCAAGGGAATACGAATTGGCGCTGCTCTGGCTCTCGGACTGCGGCCTTGTCCACAAGGTCAACCGCGCCGCCGCGCCAAAGCTTCCTTTGAAAGCATACGAGGATCTTAAGGCGTTCAAGCTGTTTATTGTGGACGTCGGGCTTCTTGCCTGCATGACCGGGCTGGACAAAAAGATACTCATGGAGGGAAACGACCTCTTCAAAGAATTCAAGGGGGCGCTGACGGAACAGTATGTGCTTCAACAGATGAAGACCGTGAAGGGCATAAACGTCTACTACTGGACGAACGACAGGGGCGGCGCCGAGATCGATTTCCTGATAGACAACGGTTCCAATGTGATTCCCGTCGAGGTCAAAGCCGAGACCAACCTGCAAGCTAAGAGTCTGAAGACGTTTTATGAAAAATTCAAGCCCGAGACCTCCGTCAGGATTTCAATGTCAGATTATAAGGACGAAGGCTGGCTGAAGAATCTGCCACTGTACGCGGCGGACAATATCAGCCGATATGCAGACCTCGCCTGACGGCCTGATAATAAACCCGTCATTCCCGAATGCCTCTGTCGGGAATCCAGCGGCTTTGAATGGGCTTGACACGGGGAAACCGACGCCGCTGGACCCCGCACAGAGGATCTGCGGGGAGACGATTAAAGAGCCCCGTCATCCCCCGGCTATGGTCAGTGTGTTTGCTTTAATTTAATTTTTACTTCGCTTTGTAGCTCCGGCGACATTTTATCTCATCAGCAGGCCGCTTTCACGCACGGCCGCGAGGACTATTTCACGCAGCTCCGGGTCTTCGAGCGCTTTGACGACCGTCGCTTTGATCCAGCCCTCTTTGACGCCGCAGTCCAGCCGTTTTCCGCTGTAGAGCGCGGCGTAGACCGGCTCCTCGTTCAGCAGCGAGGAGATGGCGTCGGTGAGCTGGTATTCGCCGCCCGCGCCGCGTTTGAGCTCGCGCAGATGGCGGAAGATGTTCGGCGAGAGCAGGTAGCGGCCCATGATCGCGAGGTTCGAGGGCGCGTCCCCGCGTTCCGGCTTTTCGACCAGCCCCCGCACCCTGTATATCCCGGGCTCGACCTCTTCGGCGTCGACGATGCCGTAGCGCGAGACCTCGCTCTCCGCGACCTGCTCCACGCAGAGCACGGAGGAATTATATTTTTTTCTCACGGTCTCAAGCTGCGAAAGGACCGGCGGTTCGGCGATCATCACGTCGTCGGGCAGCAGCAGGCCGAAATATTCGTCTTTGCAAAATTCCTCGGCGCAGAGTACGGCATGTCCGAGGCCGAGCGGTTTTTCCTGGAACGCGTAGTAGAAATCGGCGAGGCTGTGGATATTTTCCACGACGGCGGCAAGTTCTTCTTTGCCGCGCTCTCGCAGCAGCGAGACGAGCTCGTCAGAGGGCTCAAAGTAGCGGCGGATGCTCTCTTTGCCCTGCCCGGTGACAAAGACGACCTCCGTACAGCCGGAGGCTACGGCCTCGTCGACGCCGTGATGGATGAGCGGCCGGTCGACGAGCGGCATCATCTCCTTCGGGATGTCCTTCGTCGCGGGGAGGAAGCGCGTGCCAAGTCCCGCAACGGGGAAAACCGCCTTTTTTACCGGGCGATATGCCTTATCAGCCATGGTTCTCCACCGCCTTTTTTATCGCCGCCTCCATGATGTCGGCGGCCTGATTCATCAGTCCGGCGTCGCGCGATTCAGCGAATATCCTGATAAGAGGTTCCGTTCCCGAGGGGCGCAGCAGCATCCGCCCCCTGCCTTTCAGCAGCCGCTCCGCCTCTTCGGCGGCCGCGCCGACAAGCGGGCTGGTCATTATCCTGTCTTTGTCGTCGACCCTCATGTTGCGCAGCACCTGCGGATAACGCTCGAAACGGTCGGCCAGCGTCGATATATCCTCTCCAAGCTCGGCGACCGCTTTAAGGAAGAGAATGCCGGCGCAGAGGCCGTCGCCCGTGTTGGCGTATTCAAGGGCGATGATGTGGCCGGACTGCTCGCCGCCGATGCGCCCGCCCTCGCGCCGCATGGTATCGAGCACGTAGCGGTCGCCGACGGGGCAGCGAAAGACTTTTATCCCATCTTCCGCGAGGAGGTCTTCCAGCACCATGTTGGACATCACGGTCGCCGTGACGCCCGCGCCGAGCACGCCGCGTTTCGCGAACCAGCGTCCGATGACCCAGAGCATGATGTCTCCGTCGAGCGTGCGCCCGCGGTTGTCGCAGAGCAGCACGCGGTCCGTGTCTCCGTCATAGGCGATGCCGAGCGCGGCTCTCCCTCTGACGACCTCGGAGGCGAGCGTCCCGATGTGGGTGACGCCGACGTTTTTGTTGATGTTGAGGCCGTCGGGACGGTTGGCCATAAAGGTCACGCCTCCGCGCCATTGCGCGAAGAGCGGCTCGACAAAGTCCGAGGCCGCGCCGTTAGCCGCGTCTATGACTATCGGGTAGGAAGTGTCCTCGATCTCGCCGACGACCTGCCGCAGCCGGTCCGCGTATTGGGCCCGGTAGGCGGAGCCGTCGCTGACGCCGCCGATCGCTTCTGGCGCCGCAAAGCGGCCGCCGTCCTCATTGAGAAATATCGCCTCTATGTCGGCCTCGTCGTCGTCGGTGAGTTTAAAGCCGTCTTTGTCAAGGAATTTTATCCCGTTGTATTCCGCCGGGTTGTGCGAGGCGCTTATCACCGCTCCGCCGTCAAATTTGTTGCGCGAGGCGACGCTGCTGACTCCGGGCGTCGGTATTACGCCAAGGTCGACGGCGCTGCCCCCCGCCGAGGCGATCCCCGACATGAGGGCCGATTGGAGCATCTCGCCGGAACGGCGCGTGTCGCGTCCCACCGCTATGACTGGGTGTCCCGCGCCGCGCCCGCGCAAAAAGAGCGCGTAGGCGGCTCCGAGCTTCATCGCCGGTTCCGGCCTCATCATGCCGCTGTTCGCGATGTCGCGCACGCCGTCCGTTCCGAAAAATCGTCTCTTTTTCTCCTCTGCCATTTCGTATATATACCCCTCTCAGAAATTTATACGTAAATCCACGCAAGATAAAAATTTAATCGTCGACAGCAGTCACCAGCACCTGTTCCGGCTCTATCTGGACCACCTGGAATTCTTTTTTGAGGTTCTTTACCAGCACCGGCAGCTCCATCTGCTTCGTTACGATATTGGAAACGTCGATGTAAAGCTCGCAGGGGGCGGAAGACGATCCGCCCAGCGAGTCGATGGCAAGCTGCGGCCCCTCTATCGTGATGCTGACGCCGTGAGGCGAGACCTTCCACTCTTTGCCGGGCTCGGCTCCTTCGACGATGAGCGGCACGTTCGTAAAGGTCTTCGCGCTCATCTTCTTCGACAGCCGGATCTCGACCCTGGCGCGGTCTGTCCCGGTTATCTCTACGTCGGGGTCTATCTCCGCCGGCTGCATCGGTATCATGAGCTGGATGTTCTGGTCCAGGCCCGATATATCGACCGGCGGCAGCACGAGCGACTGCATTTTCTTGACCGCCGTGCTTCTGCCGCGGATGGAGACGCTGTCGGGGATCACCTTTATCGACTCCACCTGCAGTCCCTCCTGCGGCTGCCCTACCACGGAGACCTTGACGGGAATCCTTTCGCCCACGATCTCGTTTTCAAAGGCGACGGCGGCGTTCGTCTCCGTCGGAGAGACGGATAGCCTGCTGTTTTGAGACGGACCCACAAGCTGTGTTTCGGCAGCCGTCCTGATGATGACCTGCGCCTTCATTTTGCCGTCGGCGTCGAGCTTGTCGAGCTGCACCGCCGCCTCAAGTCCCTGCACGGCCAGCACGTCGTTTTCCGGGCCGCTGATGACGGCACTGTCTGGGTCGAGCTTTACCGAGCTTACGACCATCCCCTCCGGGGCCGTGCCCTCCGTCTTGGGAGTGATCGTAAGCGTGCGTTCGACATGACGGTATATTTCCACTTCGGCGACCGACGGCTGCCAGCTGCGGATGCGCGCGAACGACGGCGCTTCGAGCCTAATCGGCAGGTTGTATTTCCCGGGCTGCAGATTGGCGAGATCGACTTCGGCAACGATGTCCGAAGGCTGCACGCTTGAGAGCATGTTTATCTTGCCGACGAGCTTAAGCTCCGCCTTTTTCGCCGGAGCGTAGATGGAAAATCCGCGCGGAAGGTTTATGTATTTGATATCGGCGCTCACGGTACGCGCCGCGTCGGAGTTCCCGTCAAGGGCGACGAAGGCCCATAAGAGGACCGAGATGAAGACGGAGACGCCGACGAGGAATACCTTTGACTGGAATACGGAATCTCCCTTGTAATTAAGTTTATTGCTCAGGCCGACGATGCGTCCGTTGACGGCCTGCAGTTTTTTTATTATGTAAGCCTCGATCCGCTTTCTGTTATCAGACATTTTTATCGCCTCCCGCCCATTGCTGCTGGATCTCTTCCCTGAGGCGGTCCATGAAGTTGGTCTCTTTGCTTTCAAAACTGAAATAGTGGCTGCATATTTTCTTCAGCTGCGCTTCGCTGAGCGGCTTTGAAAAATGTCCCCCGACGGCGGCGGTTATTTCTCCGCGCTCCTCCGATACGACGAGGGCGATCGCGTCGGACATTTCGGTGACGCCGAGCGCCGCGCGGTGGCGCGTTCCGTACCAGCGGGAAATATCGGTCTTTTCCGTCAGCGGCAGGTAGCAGCCGGCGGCGACGATGCTCTGCTGGTCCATGACCACCGCCCCGTCGTGGAGCGGCGTACCGGGCCAGAAGATGGAGATGAGAAGCTCTTCGGTGATATCAGCCTTGAGCATGACGGCGGTACGCCAGACCTCTTTAAGGCTCGTGTCGCGCTGGAGCACGCAGAGCGCGCCGATGCGCTGCGACTGGCAGTAGGTCAGCGCCTTGGAGAGCTGATCCGCGCGCAGGTCGATGTCCTCTTCATTACGGCCCACCTTCCAGAGATGGCCCTTGCCGAGCTCCTCCAGCATGTGGCGCAGTTCGGGCTGGAAGAGCACCGGAACAACGATGATAAAGGCGCCGAGCATCTTGCCGATGATCCAGGAGAGGCTGCGCAGTTCAAGGATGTTCGCGACCGCCCCGATGAAGCCGATGATAAGCACACCGCGCAAAAGCTGCATCGCGCGCGTGCCGACAAGCAGCATAAGGACCCTGTATATCAAAAAAGCGACTATCAGGATATCAAGAAAGTCCTGCCAACGCAGGTCAAAAAAAGCCAAGGGCCCACCCCTTTTCGTTTATCTGTTTATAGATTATAGCGCAAAATCCACAATGGCGTCCCGCCGATCAGAGGCGCATCATCCGCCGCGTACCTTTCGCAGGAAGGAAAGGTTCCCTTCGTCGCCGACGCCCTCTTTGGGCGTCTCGAGGATCGTCGGGATATTTTCAAAACGGACGTCGTTCATCAGCAGCGCGAACGGATGCAGCCCGATCTCCCCCTCGCCCAGGTGGGCGTGGCGGTCAAGGCGGCTCCCCCTCGCGGCCTTGCTGTCGTTGAGGTGCCAGCAGAGGACGTTGTCCGTCCCGACGTGCCTGTCGATAAGCGAGATGAACCGCTCGTAGGCCTCCGCGGAACGGAGGTCGTAACCGGCGGCGAACACATGGCAGGTGTCTACACAGAAGGCGAGGCGCGGATGCCAGTCCAGCAGCTCGCCTATCTGTGAGAAGTGGGCAAAATCGGCGCCGATCACCGTGCCCTGCCCCGCCATCGTCTCCAGCAGCACGCGCGCCCGGAAGTCCGGCGTATCCTCAAAAAGCTGACGGAGGGAGGCGGCGATGTTCTCTATCGCCTCGTCCGCCGTCGCCTCTTTCGCAAATCCAGGGTGGAGCACGATGTCCGTTATCCCCAGTTGGTGGCACCGTTCGGCCTCCTCACGGAGGGCCCGCCGGCTTTTCGCGAGCATCTCCGCGTCCGAGGAGCCGATGTTTATCAGATACGAGGCGTGGGAGACGACCGTCTCCACCGACGATCTTTGCCAGGCGCGGTAAAAATCCTCCGCCTCCTGCAGTGAAACGGGTTTGCTTTGCCACTGGCGCTGGCTGCGCGTGAATATCTGCATCGATTCACACCCGAGGGCGTCCGCGCGCGCAAAGGCCTTGTCCAGGCCGCCGGCTACCGAGACGTGAGTCCCGATACGGGCCATCAGTATGCCCTTCCAGCGTAGACCAGTCCCGGTATTCCGTCCACCGTTATGACCATGCCGTCCTCCACTTCGTCCATGATCCCCGCCACGCCGGTGACGCACGGCACGCCCCTGTTGAGGGAGATGACGCCGGCGTGGGAGGTGAGGCCGTTTTCCTCGGTGATTATCGCCCCGGCCTTTTCAAGCGCGGGAATATATTCCTTCGTGCTCTTCTTTATCACCAGTATCTTGTCCCCGCTGATTTCCGCGATCGCCTTTTCCGGCGTCTCCGCCCGGCAGACCGGCGCCGTAAGCCGCTTGCGGACAAGCGACATTCCCTTGCCGATGATGCTGCCGATCCTCAGAACGTTCAGCATGTTCGTGCTTCCCGGTTCGCCAAGAGGGACTCCCGATGTGATGACGATGTTATCGCCGTTTTCGACGAGGTTCTCACGCTTTATCAGCGAGATCGCGTTGGCCACCGATTTTTCCAGTTCCGCCGTGATCGGGCATATGCAGGGCATCACGCCCCAGACCAGCGAGAGCTGCCGCCAGGTGGAGAGCGCCGGCGTCATCGCGAGTATCGGGCAGGGCGGGCGGTATTTGCTGACCATACGCGCGGTCCCGCCGCTCGAAGTGAGCGAAACTATCGCCGCCGCCCCGACCTCCTTCGCGACGTCGCGCGCCGCGTGGCTCACGGCGTCGGCCGTCTCGCATACCGGCGGCGTCGTGCGCGGCTTCCTGCGCCACAGCTCCGTATCTTTTTCGGTGCGTATGATTATCCGCTGCATCGTTTCAACGGCCTCTACCGGGTATTTGCCTCCCGCCGTCTCGCCGGAGAGCATGACGGCGTCGGCCCCGTCGATCACCGCGTTAGCCACGTCGTTTGCCTCGGCGCGCGTCGGCCTCGGGTTGCGTATCATCGAATCGAGCATCTGGGTCGCGACTATCACCGGTTTGCCCTGCATACGGCATTTTTCGATGATCTCCTTCTGGACCATCGGCACGTCCTCCGTATTCATCTCGACGCCAAGGTCGCCCCGCGCCACCATCATCCCGTCGACGACAGACAAGATTTCGTCGATATTTTCCACGGACTGGCGCGTCTCCATCTTCGCGATTATTTTCGCCTTCGCGCCGGCTCCTTCCAGGATGCGGCGCACCTCGATAATGTCCTCCCTGTTGCGGACGAAGGATACCGCGACGTAGTCCACGTCATGGGCCGCGCCCCAGAGAAGGTCCGCGACGTCCTTTTCCGTAAGCGTCGGAACGGAGAGGTCCGCTCCCGGGACGTTGATGCCCTTGCGCTCCCCGAGCTCGCCGCCCACGATCACACGGCAGACGACTCCTTCCGGCGTCGCCTCTTCGACCTCGAGGTTTATCGCCCCGTCGTCGATGAAGATCGACTGTCCCCTCTTCACTTCGTTCGCAAGAGGCGGATAATCGATGTAAACGCCGTGTTCGTCCCCCTCACGTTTATCAAAAAAGAGGGTGAAGAGGCTGTCAGCCTTCAATGTGATCTTGCCGTGGCCGGGAAGCTCTCCCGTGCGTATCTCCGGTCCTTTGGTGTCGAGCAGCACCGCGATCGGCATCTGCCGCTCCTGTTCCACGGCCCTGACGTTGTTCAGAGTCCGCTCGTGGGAAGCGTAATCGCCGTGGCTGAAGTTCAGGCGCGCGACATTCATGCCGGCCTCCGCCACTTTGAAGAGGGTGTCATATTCCCAACAGGCGGGGCCGATCGTACAGACTATCTTCACCTTGCGTTTCATCTTATCCATTTGTCTTACCTTTCTCAGTTCTTTCCGCTCTCGATCTCTCCGTGCGCGGTTATCACCCTGGCGCGGCCCCGTATCTTCATCGCGGAGATATGTTCGGTGAACTGGGCGATCCAAACTTCGCCCTCCTCAAGCTTCTCCGTGTGAAGAAATTTATTTTCCGCGCCGCGCGTCACACCCGTGACAGTGACCCCGTTTTCCAGGGCCTTCACGGCAATATATTCCCCGACAGGCTGTCCGTTTTCCGCCATCTCGCCGTCTCCTTTTTGTTGTCTAAATACAGCTTGCCAATCCGTTTGAATACTCTACGAGCTCTTTTTTAAGCTCCTCCGTCACATTTATCTTTATCCTCTTTATGAGCGACACGGTCGTCTCTTCGGCGCCAACAAGCTTGAGGATTATCTCGCTCTTACCGGGATGTTTTGTCAGCAGCCTGAACATTTCCTCGTAGAATTTATCAGAGAGCCCCTCGCATTCCACGGTCACTATCGCGCGGCGTTCCAGCTTGGATTTATACTCCTCTTCCGTAAAGATGTCATCGGCCATTATCGATATTCCGCGGTCCTCGCGCGGTTTGCCCTTCAGGAAGTACAGCGAGCCGGCCTGCAGTATCGGTTTGAACTGCGTCCAGCGGCTGCCGAAGATCATCACGTCGACGGTGCCGCTGTTGTCCTCGAATACGGCGGTGCCGTAAGGGTTGCCGGAGGTCTTGCTGAATTTTTCCGCGACGCTTGAGAGAAGCCCCGCCGTCACCGCCGGCTGGTGCGACTGCCAGCGCCCGAGCTCACTTATCGGACAGGTGATATAGGGCGAGACCTGTTCCTCGTAATGGTCGAAGGGATGCCCCGAGATGTAGAGCCCCATGCTTTCCTTCTCAAGGTCAAGTTTCTGACGCTCGCTGAAGTCCTCGACTTCGGGCATCTCCGGCATGAGATACTCTTCGTCCTCGTCGCCGAAGAGCGATGCCTGGTTGGTATTCTGCGCCTGCCGCGAGGCCTGATCGACGAACTGCGGCACCGCGGCGAGAAGCCGCGCGCGGTTGGGATCGAGGCCGTCAAAGGCACCGGACTTGATGAGGTTTTCTATGACCCCTTTGTTGACCTGCCTTGTGTCTATTTTTGTGAGGAAATCCCAGAACGAGGTGAACCTCCCGGCTTTTTCACGGCTTTCGATGATATTCGCGACCGCCGCGTCTCCCACCTTCGCGATCGCCGAAAGGCCGAGCCTGATGACTTCGCCTACGACGGTAAAATCTTCCCGCGATTCGTTTATATCCGGCGGAAGGACCGGATAGCCGGCGTCCCTTACGCTGCGGATGTACTGCCCGAGGACCTCCATCTTGGAACCGATGAGGCTGGAAAGGTACGACGCGAGGTACTCCGGCCCATAGTTGGCCTTCAGCCAGGCCGTCCAGTAGGCGATAAGCCCGTAGGCGGCGCTGTGCGATTTGTTGAAGCCGTAGCCGGCGAACTTTTCGATAATGTCGAAGATATTTCCCGCGTTCGCCGCGTCGACGCCGTTCTTGACGGCGCCCTCGACAAACTTCACGCGCTCCTTCTCCATGACCTCTTTCTTCTTCTTTCCCATCGCGCGCCGCAAAAGGTCCGCCTCTCCGAGCGTGTAACCGGCCAGCGCCTGCGCGCTCTGCATGACCTGCTCCTGATAGAGGATGACCCCGTAGGTGTCCTTCATGTATGGCTCAAGCTTCGGATGGAGGTAGCGCACCGTATCTTCGCCGTGCTTGCATTTCACATATGTGTCGACCATGCCGCTTTCCAGCGGCCCCGGGCGGTAGAGCGCGACGAGCGCGATCATATCCTCAAAGCAGTCGGGGCGCAGCCGGCGCACAAGAGCCGTCATGCCGGAGGATTCAAGCTGGAACACTCCGAGCGTGTCCCCCCGCTGCAGCATCTCATAGGTCTTGGCGTCGTCTATCGGGATCTCGTTAAGGTCTATCTTCCCCTTGCCGTTGGATTCGATGTTTTTCACCGCTCCGTCAAGGACCGAAAGGGTGCGCAGGCCGAGGAAGTCCATCTTTACAAGTCCCAGCTTTTCGACCGGTTCCATCGAATACTGCGTCGCGACCTGATTCTCTCCGAATTTACGCACCGGCACCATGTCGCTCGTCGGTTTCGGCGTTATGACGACGCCGGCCGCATGCTGCGAACAGTGGCGCGCCAGCCCTTCGATATTCATGGCAGTATCGACGAGCTTCTTTATCTCCGGTTTGCCGTCGTAGGCGGCCTTGAGGTCCGGCACATGTTCGAGGGCTCCCTTGATGTCCTTTATTTCCGGCGTCGGCATCGCGGGGATCAGCTTCGCGATCGCGTTCACCTCGGCGATCGGTATATTCAGCGCGCGGCCCACGTCCTTGATCGCGCCGCGGCTCTTCATACGCCCGAAGGTTATTATCTGCGAGACGTGATCGGTGCCGTATTTTTCGACTATGTAGGCGATCAGCTCTTCGCGCCCTTTGTCGGATACGTCTGTGTCGATATCGGGCATGCTTATGCGTTCAGGGTTGAGAAAGCGCTCGAAGAGCAGGTTATACTTTATCGGGTCCAGGTCGGTTATTCCAAGCGAATAGGCGACGAGGGAGCCTGCCGCCGAGCCTCGTCCGGGGCCGATCGGGATGTCGCGGGCCTTGGCCGCCATGATGATGTCCGAAACGATGCAGAAATAGCCGGGGAACTCCATCTGTTCGATTATCCCCAGCTCATATTCGAGGCGGTCAAGGTACTCCTGCGGCGGCTCTTCCGTCTTGAGCCGGCGGCGAAGCCCCTCGGCGGCCAGCCTGCGCAGGTGCGTCGAAAGCGTCTCGCCGGGCGGCAGCGGAAATTCCGGCAGGTAATAATGGCCCGTCTTCAGCTTTACCTCGCAGCGGTCGGCGATCAGCTGCGTGTTGGTCAGCGAATCCGGCAGTTCACCGCCGAAGATGTTCCACATCTCCTCCGGCGAACGGAAGTAATAATCGCTGCCCGTGAAGCGGTAACGCTTCTCGTCGGTGACGATGCTCCCCGTCTGCACGCAGAGCAGGATGTCATGCCACTCGGCGTCGCTGCGTTTCAAGTAATGCGCGTCATTGGTGGCGATCAGCGGAAGGTCCAGCTTCTTGGACATCTCGACCAGCGTCTTGTTCACAAGGGCCTGTTCGGGAATAATGTTGGACTGTATTTCCAGGAAGAAATTATCCTTGCCCATTATGTCGCTGTAGAGCCTCGCGCGGTCGTAGGCCGCTTCGATGTTATTCTGTATTATAAACTGCGGTATCTCGCCGCCGAGGCAGGCGGAGGAGCAAATCAGCCCCTTGCTGTAACGCGCGAGCAGTTCATGGTCTATTCTCGGTTTGTAATAGAAACCGTCTGTGTTGGCGATCGAGACCAGCTTTGTGAGGTTATAGTACCCCTCTTCGTTCTCGGCGAGCAGTATCAGGTGGTTCTGGCTCTTTCCCTCGCGGCAGGTATGTCCGTTCGGGTCCACGTAGACCTCGCAGCCGAGTATCGGCTTAACTCCGGCCTCGTTGCACTTATTGTAAAATTCCACGCAGCCGAACATGACTCCGTGGTCTGTCAGCGCGACGGCGTTCATCCCCATGTCGCGCGTCGTCGCGGCAAGGGCTGAACACTTGTTGGCCCCGTCGAGCAGGCTGTATTCGCTATGTACGTGGAGGTGTACGAAAGGTTTATCCATATTTATTCATTTCCCTCAGATTCATCTTCATTTGCGTGGAGGCTCTTCACATAGAGCACCTCCGCCCCCGCCAGTCGCAGCACATGAGAGGTAAGCGACCGCTCCGCGGCCTGTTCGTTTTCTTCGCTCTCAGGCTCGGCGGGAGATTTTTCCGGAGCCGGTTCGTCCGGCTCCGCCGTATGCTGCGGCTGCTGAGGAGCCTCGCCGGACGCGACGCCCCACAGCTTCGCGGCGGCGCAGACGAGCGCCCTGCGGTTATGCTGTATGGAGAGAAAGTTCTTTGCCGGCATCTGCCGCTCAAACTTCACCTCAAGCGCGCCGTCGCGGCGCGAAAGCTCCGCGCGCAGCAGCGCGGCCGCGATCGCGAGCCAGTCGGAGGAGAGATTGCCGATAAGCCGTGAAAATTCATTGTCTCCGAGTTTGGCGCAAAGCCCCGCGACGTCAAAGGCAGGAGCTTCTTTAGCGAAAAGCATGTCGGGCTGCCCCGCGAAAGGCGGCGCGGCTTCCGGCGTTTTTTTCCGGGAAGGGCGTTCTTGAGACGGCAAGGAGAATTCCTCCTCGGGCGGTATCCAGAAATCTTCAGCCGGCGGGAGCTGCTCGAAGGACGGAGCTTCCTGCCGTACCGGGGCCGGAGCGGCGGCAGGCTCTACGCGCGGCGGCTGCGCGTCCGGCGCAGGCTGCCGGAGGATGGGCGGCGGCGAAGGCTCCCTCTTCTGTAAAGGCTGCGGCGGCTGGGCGTTTCCGTTCAGTATGTTTTGCAGCTCCATAAAGACGAGGCCGCTGAAGATGTCGCCCTTCATCCCATAATGCGTGCGCGGCAGCAGGCGGCTGCAGAGCATACAGGCCGCCTGCAGCTTATCCCGGTCCCAATGCCGCGCCTCGGCGGCCAGGTAATCGCGTTCCGCGCTCGACGTTTCAAGAGCTTCAAGAGCCCGTTCGTTCCACAGGCAGTAGAGCCAAAGGTCGCGGAAGAGCACGAAGAGCGCCTCACAGAGCCGCTCCGAAGATATCCCCCGCGCCATGATCGAATGAAGCGCGCAGGCCGCACCCTGCGGGTCCGTGCGCAGCATCGTCACCCACTTTTCCAGCTCGGTGCGGCTGCTGCCCCCCGTAAGTTCGCGCACGCTCTCCAGAGAGAGCTTGCCGCGACCGAGGGCGACGGCCTGTTCCGTGAGCGACAGCGCGTCGCGCAGCGCCCCGTCCGCCTGGCGGGCGATCTCCCAGACGGCCTCCTCGTCGGCCTCTATATTTTCCCGCGAACAGACATGCTGGAGGCGGCTCACGGTATCGGCGATCGTTATCCTGTGAAATGGTATGTGCTGACAGCGCGAGCGTATCGTCACGGGGACCTTGTGCGGCTCCGTCGTCGCCAGCAGGAATACGACATTCGCCGGCGGCTCCTCCAGCGTCTTCAGCAGCGCGTTGAAAGCGGCGTCAGTCAGCATGTGGACCTCGTCTATTATATAAACCTTATAGGAGGCGGAGAGCGCCTTCAGGCTCACATGGCTCTTAAGGTCGCGGATCTCTCCGATCCCGCGGTTGGAGGCCCCGTCTATCTCGATAACGTCAAGATGTTCGCCGGCGGCGATGGCGCGGCAGTTCTCGCATTCGCCGCACGGTTCGCAGTCCGCGCTCCGGTTAAGGCAGTCAAGCGACTTCGCGACGAGGCGCGCGGCAGAGGTCTTGCCGCATCCGCGCGGCCCCGAAAAAAGATAGGCATGCCCAAGAGAGCCTTCCCGCAGAGATTCCAGCAGCACGCCGACAGCCGCGCTCTGCCCGACCATGTCGGAAAATGTCTGGGGCCTGTATCTGCGGTATAGTGAAATATACATCATACCCCTCCTCGATTAATCCTTACACATTCTACAGGAAAAACCCGCTCTTTGCTCCTAATCGAAATAATCCGTCAGCATATTTCCGCGGCGCGACCTGTTAAGCGCATCGTTTATCCGGTCGCGCAGCTCGGCAAGCGGCGGCATCCCCGGCAGCAGCTCTTCCTCGGTCAATATCGTCTTGCGCCTTATCACGAGGGACTGGCTCCCCTTCTCTCCGAGTATCTTTATGTCATATGGGGCCAGCTCCAGTTCGAGAGTGCTGTCAAGGCGCTCGCCAAGCTCGGAGAAGAGTTTCCGCGAGGCTTCGGTCTCCGGGGCGGAGAGCAATACGGCGTCGTCCACATAGAGACGCGCGTCGCCGGAGACAGTGTCGGTCTTTATCTTCAGCGACTGCACGACATCCTTGCGCTGTATCTCGATACCCTTGTCGCGCAGATATTTAAGCGCCGCGTCGACACGCTCCTCCTCCTCCGGGTGGGTCTGGAATATCCCCATCTGGTATTGGGCGCGCTTGAGCTTCTCCACCTTCATGCGCTCCATCATCGTCAGCATCGCCGCCGGGTTGTAACCCGCCTTATAAAGGACGTCTATACCTCTGGCGTCCGCCTCCTTTTCCAGCTCGATGCTGTAACTGTTCATCAGCGCCGTCTGAAGGCCGTTCGCCATCGCCGCGATCCCCGCGCCCGAGTCCCCTCCCGCTTGAGTCGCGGCGACGAGCCCCGCGATAGTCAGCAGAGTGAGCCGGTTGTTGCGTTTCGCCTGCACGATGCCGTGCGCGCGGTCCGCGTGGATGAACTCATGGCACATGACCGCCGCGATCTCATCCTCGCTCTTCAAGAATTCGAGCATGCCGGTCGTAAAATATGTCCTTCCCCCCGGCAGCGCGAAGGCGTTGGGTTCTTTCATATCAAGGATGCGCACGCTGTATTCAAGGTCGCGCTGAAGATACGGCGTTAGCTTCGCCGCTATCATCGCCAACCTGGCCTCCGCCGCCGGGTCAAGGACGCGCGGCACCTGCTTCTCGATCGCCTCCGCCCCCTTGCGCCCGATCTTTAACTCGCGCTTGATCGTTTTCTCACTCGGCTCCGGCGAGGCGGCCGCGCACGCGCAGCCCGCGGGCAGAAAGAACATCATAAGCGCCGCTGCAAACAGCGCCGTCTTTTTCATCATCGCTCAGCCCTCCCTTTCGGCAAACATTTCGCTGCGAAAGCGTTCTCTATTATTATACCGAAAAAGAGAGGGCGGGAGAACGCTGAAAACGCCTCCCGCCCTTTATGTCTTAAATTGCCGCGATCTCTACGCGAGGAAGTTTTTGATCTCCTCGATCGTTGTGGGTTCGGCGGAGCGGACCATCGCGCCCTTCCTCATTTCGACGATCGTCGGGAGCTTCGCGATGCCGAGCTTCTCGACCATCTTGCCGTTCCTGTAGCCGTCGATGAAGGCGATCTTTTTGCCGCTCTCCTTCGCGAACTTCTCCGCCGCGACCTGGAGCTGGACCTGTCCCTGATCTATGCTGGAGGTGAAGAGCGCGACCACCTCTTCCGGGTCGATGAGCACTGAACGAAGGTGGAGCTGCTCCGTGATGTAGGCGTAGGCGGCCATCGCGGCTACCGCGCCGTCGCCGGCCGCGGTCACGACCTGACGCAGGTATTTGTCGCGGATGTCGCCCGCGGCGAAGACGCCTTCGACGGAGGTCTCCATTTTATCGTTGGTATCGATCCAGCCGCCTCTGGTCTGCTTGACGACCGAGTTCTCGGGCTGGAGGTAGGCTACGTTAGGCTCGGTGCCGACAAAGACGAAGCAGCCCGCCACAGGGAGGTCGGATACTTCGCCGGTCTTGACGTTTTTAAGTACGAGCTTCTCGACGACGCCCTCGCCTTCGATCGACTCCACGACCGAATTCCAGACGGGGACGATCTTCGGGTTGGCAAGCGCCTGCTCTATCGCCAGACGGTCGGCCCGCCATTCGTCACGGCGGTGGATGATGTATACTTTATCGGCAAAGCGCGTAAGGTAGCCGGCCTCTTCGACCGCGACGTTGCCGCCGCCGACGACGGCGATCGTCTCGCCCTCAAAGAAGGCCGCGTCGCAGACCGCGCAGTAGCTGACGCCGGCGCCGGTGAATTCGGCTTCGCCGGGGCAGCCGAGCTTCCTGAAGCTCGCGCCGGTCGCGAGGATGATCGCCTCGGCCTCGATCTCGCCTTTGTCGGTTACGACGAATTTGCCGCCGTCTCTGAGATCTATCTTCTGCACCGTGCAGTCTCTGAATTCAGCCTTGAAGTGTTCGGCGTGCTTGCGGAAGGTCTCTCCGAGCTCGGAACCTGTTGAATGGATGGTGCCGGGCCAGTTTTCGATTTCATCTGTGATGTTGATCTGACCTCCGGGGATACCCTTTTCCAGGATAAGCGTGTCAAGCCCCGCGCGGCGTCCGTATACCGCGGCCGCGAGTCCGGCCGGGCCGGCTCCGATTATTACGAGTTCTCTCTTTTCCATGATTAACATCCTTCCTCAAAGAATATTATTCTTGATAAATTTTCTTATAGCTATCATTATATTAAATTTTATCTTTTGCGCCATATAATATGGCGAATTATTCCGTTATAATCCAAAATTTTATTCATGAGAACAAATTCACTTGAAACAAGCCCCTCAAGCGCACAAATCTGGGAGCTGCCGGCCGTTTCCAGCAAAAGCAGTCCGCCGGGCTTCAGAAACCCCGGGAAGGAACGAAAAAATTTCTTATAGAGCGCGAGCCCGCCCGCTCCGCCGTTCAGCGCCATGTGCGGTTCATAGTCGCGGACTTCGGGCATCAGCCCCGCCATCTCCCCCTCCGGGATATACGGAGGGTTGGAGATTATAAAATCGAGGCTTTCACCGTCAATGGCGGCCTCCGAGGGCTCGGCGTTGCGAAGCAGGGCGAGGCGGTCTTCAAGGTGATGGAATTTCCTGTTGATCGCGGCCCAGCGGAGCGCCTGCGGGCTCTTGTCGATCCCCAACCCCGTAAGCGCCCCGTTTTCCAGCAGCAGGGAGAGCGCGATGCAGCCGCTGCCGGTGCACCAGTCGGCGAAGCGCGCGCCGCGCCCCCGCGGGAAATATTCAAGGGCCGCCTCCACGAGCAGCTCGGTCTCCGGCCGCGGTATGAGGACGCCGCGTCCGACCTTGAAACGATAGCCGTAGAATTCCGCCTCGTGAAGCACGTAGGCGAGAGGGACCCCCTGCGCGCGTCTGGCGGCCGCAGCAAAAATCCCCTCACAGCTTTGCGCGGGGATCTCGTCGTCTTTGTATAAAAGCTCGGCCCGGCCGATGCCAAGCCGCCGGGATATTATGAGGTCCGCCGAATATTCCGGTCTGGCCGCCCCCGCGAGAATCAGCGTCTCGCGGCAGCGGCGGCGGAGCTCCCGCAGCCGCATGCCTATACCGAAAGGTATTTCATCTTCTCGGCCTGGTCGGCCTCGGAGAGCATACTGATAAGCTCGTAGAGGTCCCCGTCGAGTATCTGGTCGAGTTTATAGAGCGTCAGGTTTATACGGTGGTCTGAAAGGCGGTTCTGCGGGAAATTATAGGTACGGATGCGTTCGGCACGGTCGCCGGTCCCCACCTGTCCCTTGCGCTCCGCCGCCATTTCGGCGTTCTGCCGCTGAAGTTCGGCGTCATAGAGCTTCGTGCGCAGGAACTGCATCGCCTTCGCGCGGTTTTTTATCTGCGAACGTTCGTCCTGGCAGGTGACCACGATCCCGGAGGGAAGGTGGGTAATGCGCACCGCCGAGTCCGTCATGTTGACGTGCTGCCCGCCGGCGCCGCTGGAGCGGTAGGTGTCTATCTTAAGGTCTTCCGAGCGGATCTCGACGTCGACGTCGGCCGCTTCGGGCAATACCGCTACGGTCGCCGTAGAGGTGTGGATGCGTCCGCTCGCCTCCGTCTCGGGGACGCGCTGGACACGGTGGACGCCGCTCTCGAACTTGAGCATGCTGAAGGCTCCGGTACCGTCGACGCGGAAGACTATCTCCTTGAATCCGCCGATCCCTGTTTCGCTGCCGGAGATGACCTCCGTCTTCCAACGCTGGCGTTCGGCAAAGCGCGTGTACATGCGGAAGAGGTTCGCGGAGAAGAGCGCCGCCTCCTCGCCGCCGGCGCCGCCGCGTATTTCGATGATGACGCTCTTGTCGTCGTTGATATCCTTCGGCAGCAGCAGTACGCGGATATCCTTTTCAAGCTCCGGCACGCGCTCCTCGAGCGCGGCGAGCTCTTCCTTGGCAAGCTCGCGCATCTCTTCGTCGTCGCCGTTGATCATCTCTTTCGCGTCGGCGATGCCCTGAAGCACGGCCTCATACTGGGAGAACGCGTCGACGATCGGAGTAAGGTCGACATGCTTCTTGCCGAGCGTCTGCATCTCCTGGGGGTCGTTCGCCACCGCAGGATCGGCCATTTTCAGCTCCAGCTCGCGGTAACTGGCCTCTATCTCTTTAAGTTTATCTATCAGTTCCATCCTCTGCACCACCCGATGTAGTATCTTTATTTTCTTTGTCAGGATCAAGCGCCACGTCAAGCGCGGCGATCGCGACCTCCAGCTGATCGGCGGAGGGTTCGCGCGTAGTTATATATTGAAGCGAAAGCGCGGGCATTATACAGTATTTACCCCAGGTGTCGGAATTGGAAGCGCCGCGGATAAATTCGTAGGAGAGCCCGATCACGAGCGGCAGCAGAACCACCCGGCTGCCCACGCGCCAAAGCACGGAGCCGCCGCCGATCAGGGAAAATACGATAATGCTCACGACTATTACGACTAAAAGGAAGGAGGTCCCGCAGCGCCGGTGGATGCGTGAATAATGCGCCACGCTCTCGGGCGTTAACGGAGCGCCGTGCTCGTAGGCGTTTATCGTCTTGTGCTCCGCGCCGTGATATTCAAAGACGCGGGCGATATCCTTCCACATGGAGATGGCCGCCACGTAGCCGACAAAGATCACGCCGCGCAGGATTCCCTCGACGATGTTTTTGCCGAAGTGAGAGAGGGCGAAATGCCCCGTGAGATATTCCGAAACGAACATCGGCAGCGCGAGGAATATCCCGACGACGCCGAGCAGCGCGGCCCCCACGGAAAGCACCATCTCAAAGGGGGATATCTTCTCCTCTTCGCCAAGGCTGATATCGGCGGAGAGGGAGAGCGCCTTCATCCCGATCCTCATCATCTCCACCATCGTGGCGAAGCCGCGGACGACGGGCCATTTCCAGAGGCCGCCCTTCAGCCACTCGGAACCGAGCCATGATTTCAGGCAGATCGTCCCGTTCGGCTCCCGGACGGCAAGCCCCCAATGCTCCGGTCCCTTCATGAGCACACCTTCAATGACGGCCTGCCCGCCCACCGGTATCCTTTTAGGAGGCAGGTCCATGACCGCCGAAAACATCACATGAAGCAGCGCGGATATCCTCATTATGAGAGCATGTCTTCCATATCTTTGTACGGCTGCCCGCAGGAATGCGCCTCACGACAGGCTCCCTCGGTAACGCAGGAGGGGCCGGCCGTGACAAAAAGCACGGGCGCGGCTTCGCGCACCGCGCGCAGCATTTCGCGCGCCAGCGCGCGTATCTCCCACTGGGCCCGGCGGCAGAGACGAAGCGCAAAGAAGTGATGCAGCTCGCGCGCGTTCATCGTGACCACGATGCGCGTCTCCGCTCCGTGCGGCAGGATGAAACGCGCGTCTTCCTTCGGAATCCCGAGAGAGACCAGCTCATCGTAGGCACGCTGCGCGGATCCGATCTGCTCCTTAAAAACGGCGAGCGCGCGCGCGTCAGCCTCTACCGAGGGCGGCACGACACACTCGTTGCCGGTCATTCCTACATAACGCTGACTCTGCTGGGAGTAGCTGGCCATCCTGTGGCGCACGAGCTGGTGCGTCGCAACGCGGCTCACGCCCTCGACGGCAAAGGTGAAAGAGGCGTGTTCAAAAGGGGAGAGATGCCCCGCCTCGCGCAGCATTTTCAAAAACGAAGCGGTCTTTGCCGGGTCGAGGCCGTCAAGTATTTCGGCCGCCCCCGACGGGCTGTAGCATATTTTCGCCGCGGCGGCGACGACCCTGTCCGCCTCCGGCGTCGCGGCGATAAGTTTCACAAAAACGCTCATTCCGGCATCACTCCTATCTGTCGTCAGCTGTCAATGCTGATCTTACTTTATCGTCAACCTCCCACGGGGAGAGGAGCTGTTCGTATTTTGAGACAAGAAAACAAAAGAGGGGTTCGCGCAGGCGACCCCTCTTAAATCGAAAAGCTATTCGGCGGTCTCGCTTACGTTCTTCTGTCCGTAGTTCACACCGGCATACTTCTGACGGAACTTTTCAAGGCGTCCCGCTTCGATGACGCGGCCCTTCTTGCCTGTGTAGAAAGGATGGCACGCGCTGCAGACAGAAACTCTCATGTCGCCCACTGTGGACTTCGTCTCAAATGTATTGCCACAGGCGCAGGTCACCTTACAAACTTCGTATTTCGGGTGGATGTCCTTCTTCATTTATTGCACCTCCAGATGTTCAAGTACGTCTAACATACAGCAATGTATTATATGCCAGATCGGCGGCTGACGCAAGTTATTGTTGTTTATTTTTCCCGTCCGATCGATAAGTCCGGCGCAAAACTTTTTCCGTCTCTAGCCGCGCGCCATCTCGTAAATCTTCACGATGTCCTCGCGGCCCAGTTTTTTGAAGCTTCCGATCGTGCGCGTTCCATAGTAGGTGCACTTTTCGGCAAGCTCGTTGATCTGTTCGCCGCTGAGCTCATAGCCGAGCTCCCTGATGTTCGTCGGCATCTCTATCGAGCGGTAGAAATCCTCCGCGGCGGCTATGCCCCTCTCCGCCGTCGCCCTGTCGTCCGCGCCGCGGGGCACGCCCATCACATTCACGGCGAACCGGGCAAAACGCGCGCAGTCCGCGTCCATGACATAGCGTGCCCAGGAGGCCCAGATCGCCGCCAGCCCGGCGCCATGCGAACAGTCGAACATGCCGCTGAGCTCGTGCTCGATCTGATGGGAGGCCCAGTCCTCGACCGTGCCGCAGCCCATCAGGCCGTTATGCGAAAGGCTGGAGGCCCACATCATATTGGCGCGGGCGGCGTAGTTTTCCGGGTCGCCGCGCAGCGTGTGCGCGCACTCCATGACCGTGCGCATAAGCCCCTCTGCCAGCGCGTCTGTGAGCAGAAGGTCCTTTTCCGTGGTGAAGTAGCGCTCCATCGTATGCATCATGATATCGACGGCGCCGTTCGCCGTCTGATAGGGCGGCAGCGAGTAGGTCAGCTCTGGGTTCAGCACCGCGAAACGCTGGCGCGAGAGGTCGTTCTTACATCCGCGTTTGAGGCCGCCATCCTCGTTCGTGATGACGCTGGAGTTGCTCATCTCGCTTCCGGCGGCGGCGATCGTCAGCACACAGCCCATAGGCAGGCTGGCCTGGGCCGTGGCTTTGCCGGTGTAGAAATCCCAGACGTCCCCCTCGTAGGGTACGCCGTAACCGATCGCCTTCGCCGTGTCGATGACGCTGCCGCCGCCCACCGAGAGCAGGAAGTCGGCTTTCTCGCGGCGGACGAGCCCGATCCCTTCGCGGACCTTTGAAAGGCGCGGATTGGGGACCACGCCTCCCAGCTCGATATGGGAGACGCCGCTTTCGTCCAGCGAGGCGAGCACACGGTCAAGCAGCCCGCTTCGCTTGACGCTGCCGCCTCCGTAAACGACCATCGCCTTTTTGCATCCCTGCTCGCGGATAAGAGCTCCCGTCTTTTTTTCCGCATCTCTTCCAAATACGACTTTCGTCGGCGCGTAGTAGACAAAATTCTGCATCTGACAAAACCTCTATCCTTACTTTATAAAGTCCTCACGCATCGGCGTGAATATATCAAGCAGTATGCCGCCGTCCTCGAGCGCCTTGACTCCGTGCGGAACGTCGGCCTTCACATAAAAGCAGTCGCCGGGGCCGAGTATCTTCTTCTCGTCTCCAAGGGTGACCTCGAAGCTCCCTTTCACCACATAATCGCACTGGCGGTGCGGATGGTGGTGCAGTACCCCCTCCTGCCCAGCTTTCCATGTAAGTTCGACGAGCATCAGGTCGTCGATATACCCCTTGATCTTTCTTACGGCGCCGCTGCCAAGTTCCTCCGACGCGATCTGACTGTCCAGTACAAACATATCTCTCAATTCCCTCTTTCGTCAATAAAGTAGTCTATCCGGCTGGCAGGGCAAACCACTGAAATCCAGCCGCGGCTATACCTCTTTCAGCGACCGTCCTCGCTTCGGCTCAGCCTTGAGCGGCACCTTGAGGACGTCCACCGCCTCCATAGTTTTGACCAGCAACTTTTCCACCGCAGCCGCCTCCTCCTCGCAGCATTCGCAGACGATGGAGTCGTGTATCTGAAGCACCGTCTTCGCGGCGGGGAATTCTTTTTCCAGAGCGTCGTCGAAACGGAAGAGGGCGACCTTTGCGATATCGGCCGCCGTGCTCTGCAGCGGGGAGTTGACCGCGACGCGGTTGAGCGGGTTGTTGCCGCGTCCCTCGATGGTGCTCACCTCGGCAAGCGGGCGTATCCTTCCGAAGTGCGAGATCGTATAGCCGCGCTCCTTAGCCTCCGCAACGCTGTCGCTCATATACTTCTGTACCTTCGGCAGCACGCTGAAATACCTCTCCACCATGCGGGCGGCCTCGGGGCGCGGGATCCCCAGGCGCTGCGCAAGGCCGAAGGCGCTCATACCGTATATGAGGCCGAAATTTACCACTTTGGCGAAGCGGCGCTGCTCCGGCGTGATATCCTCCGAGGGCAGCCCAAAGACCCATGAGGCCGTCTCAAGGTGTATGTCCTGCCCGTCGCGGAAGGCCTGTATCAGCTTTTCCTCCCCCGTAAGGTCAGCGAGGACGCGCAGCTCTATCTGCGAATAGTCCGCCGCGACAAAGACGGAATCAGCGCCGCGCGGGGTGAAGCAGGCGCGGAAGCGGTCCGCCCACTCGCCGAATACCGGCATGTTCTGCACGTTGGGGTCTTTGCTCGCCAGGCGTCCGGTGCCGGTGGAAAGGTGGTCGAAGGTCGAATGGATCAAGCCGCCGCCCTCGCGGCTCAACTTCAGGAAGGGCTGCACGAAGCCTGTCTGTACCTTTGACTCTTCGCGGTAGTTTATTATCTTCCGCGGTACGACGCAGAGCGGCTCCGGCAGTTTTGAGAGTTCTTCGAGCACGTAGGCGTCCGTCGAATAGCCTCTATGGTTTTTCTTTATCGGCGGCAGCATCAGCCGTTCAAACAGCAGTTGGCTCACCTGCTTTGGCGACGAGAGGTTTATCTTTTCACCGACATAGCTCTCGATATCCGCCTCCGCCGCGGCGATGTTCCGGGACAGTTCTCCCTCAACGGCGGCGAGCATCCCCGCGTCCGCGTGTATCCCCGTGCGGTACATCTTCGCGAGGGTTTTGGAAAGAGGCAGATCTATCCCCAACATCACCTTCTCAAGCCCGTATTTTTTTAAGTCGGGCTCAAAGAAGGCGTAAAGATCGAAAAGGCGCAGCGCCAGCTCCTGATCCTCCGGCAGCGGGCCGCCGATCGCGCGGGCGATGCCTTTCGCGCCGCCGCGGTCGGGGTGAAGCAGGTAATTGGAGACTTCCAGGTCATGTATCCTCTCAAACGGCGGCAGCGGCAGCTCTGGATAAAGCGACATCAGCGTCCGGCAGCCGTACAGAGTGAGCGTTCCGCGCTCCGTCCAGCCGCGGAATTTTTCGACTTCTTCGGCGGAGGACAGGTCAAGGTTCGCGCACCGGCCCCTCCGGTCGGCGAGAGCGAAGCCGCCCAGCATGAGCGCCGCCGGCGCGGCCGCAAGCTCATCCGAGGCGAGCAGTTCGTCAAGCGAAACGTCGGACGCCTCTATCTCACGATCAAGGACGCCCATGGCCGAGCCGGCCGCGGCCTGCCCTGCATCGCCGGAGAAGCGCTCCGTCAGTTTTTTAAGCCCGAGCCGGCGGCAGAGTTTCAGCAATTCTTCCAGATCCGGCTCCCGCACCGTAAGTTCGTCAAAGGGGACCGCCTCGGTCGGCTGCGGGACGATCAGCTCACGGCTGCGAAAGGCGAGCTCGCGGTTCTCTTCAAGCTTGCCGCGGCGCGCTTTGGCAACCGTGTCAAGGTTTTCATAAATCTTTTCCAGCGAACCGTATCTGCCGACCAGCTCCTTCGCCGTCTTGTCGCCGATGCCGGGAACGCCGGGAATGTTGTCCACCGCGTCGCCCACAAGCGCGAGGTAGTCGGCCATCAGCGGCGGCTCAAAGCCGTATTTCTCTTTAAAATTTCCCTCGTCGTAAAGGCTGAAATCGGTGACGCCGCGCGAGGGACGGATAACTTCGATATCGCCGTTTATCACCTGAAAGAGGTCCTTGTCCGCGGACAGTATCCTCACTCCCCAGCCGCCGCGCGCGCCGGCGGCCGCGGTGGAGACGATGCAGTCGTCGGCCTCCACCCCCTCGCGCATAAAGACCGGCATCCCCATCAGCCGGCACAGCTCGACGATGAGCGGCAGCTGCACCTTGAAGGACTCCGGCGTCGGCTTGCGTCCCTCTTTATAATTCTCAAAAAGTTCATGCCGCTTGGTGGGTCCCTTTACATCAAAGAATATCCCCAGCCCCTCCGAGGGCCATTCCTCAAGCGCCTTCATCAGCATATTCATAAACCCGAGAACTGCGTTCGTCGGCGTACCGTCTGCGGCCGCAAGATTCTCCGGCAGCGCGTAGAACCCCCTGAACGCAAGCCCGTGTCCGTCTATCAATAACATCTGTTTTTTCATGTAGCCCATCCTCGCTGTCTTTAGGATATAATAGTTAGCTGTGGCAATAAGTCTGTACGCCGCTCCGGCGGTTCGTCTATAATACTCCAAAGACCATTTTAAAGGAATTGTTCTTGTTGCCGCCGCATAAAATATGTAAAAATTCTGGGGAGGAAAAATAAATGACCGATAAGGTAAGAGTAAGATTCGCGCCGAGCCCGACAGGATCGCTCCACATCGGCGGAGCGCATACCGCGCTCTTCAACTGGCTGCTCGCGCGCCGCACCGGCGGGACCTTCGTCCTTCGTATCGAGGATACCGACATGGAGCGCTCGACGAAGGAATACGAGCAGAGCATCCTTGACGGTATGCGCTGGATGGGGCTCGACTGGGACGAAGGGCCGGACAGGGGCGGCGACTACGGCCCCTACCGCCAGTCAGAACGTATGCACCTCTATAAAAAATACGCCGACCGGCTGCTGGACGAGGGCAAAGCCTACGAACAGGACGGCGCCGTCTTCTTCAAAATACAGCCCGGCAAGCATATTCACTTCCACGACGAGGTCTACGGAGATATCGACGTAGAAAGCGAGAACGCCTCCGTCAACCAGGACGGCACGATAAAGGACATCGTCATTATGAAACGCGACGGCATGCCGACCTACAACTATGCCGTCGTCATCGACGACTACACGATGGGGATAAACATGGTCGTCCGCGGAGAGGATCATGTGATCAATACGCCCAAGCAGCTCCTCATCTACGACGCCCTCGGCTTTGCGGCCCCGGGCTTCGCGCATCTGCCGATGATCCTCGGCAAAGACAAGAAAAAACTCTCCAAACGCCAGGGGGCGACGAGCGTCTTTGAATACAACGACATGGGCTACCTTCCCGACGGCGTATTCAACTTCCTCGCGCTGCTCGGCTGGTCGCCGAGAAGCGGCGAGGAGGTCTTCTCCCGCGAAGAGGCGGTGGAGCTCTTCGACATCAAAAACGTCACGAGAAAACCGGCGGTGCTCGACATCGACAAGCTCAACCACATAAACCAGGAGCAGATGAAGCGCATGGCGCCGGAAAAGCTGCTTGAGGTGATACGTCCCTTCTGGGTACGGATGGGCCTGCCCGTCGATAAATTCGGCGACGGCTACCTCGCCGCCTCGCTCAAGACGATGGGCGGACGCGGCCAGACGACGATACAGGTCGCCGAATACAGCGACTATTTCCTCGACTTCGCCAAAGTGCGGGAACGTTACGACGGCGGCGATATCAAGGAAGAGCTGCGCCCGAAGCTCAGAAAAATTTACGGCGAGCTTCTCGGCGCCTGGGGCGACGGCACGCCGGAACACCTCCACGAGCGGGCGCAGGAGATATTCGCCGCCAACGAGAGCTCGATGAAGGAATCCGCGACGCCGATGCGCTGGGCCCTCACAGGCCGCAAGGTCAGCCCCGGAGTCTTCGAGGTGGCAAGCCAGCTCGGAAAAGAAGAGACCAAAAAGAGACTTGAGTTCTACGGCCTGGTTTGATCATATAACGACCAAGGAGGGGCCTCCCGTGAATTTGGAGGCCCCTCTGAATCATCGCCAGCATACGGCGCCCGCGGAACGCCCCGGTCAGACCAACACGTAGTTGTTCTTACCCAGCTCTTTTGCGCGGTAGAGCGCGGTGTCGGCCTTCTCCATCAGGAGGTCGTAATCCCTGTCGTCGCGCGAAACTAAGGCCGCCCCTATGCTGACGGTAATCTTTATCTCCCTGCCGTCGGGGGCCGCTTGCCCGGCGACAAGCGCCTCCAGCATCTCCTGAGCCTTCTTTTCCACAACGCCCCGAGGCGCCGAGGTCATAAAGACGCAGAATTCGTCTCCGCCGAATCTGCCGATCACGTCGTCCTTGCGAAACAGCGAGTTGAGCTTTTGCCCGGTTTCGCGGAGCAGGTCGTCGCCCGCCATATGGCCGAAGGTGTCGTTGTATCTCTTGAAATTGTCCAAATCCATGAAAAAGACGGCGCCGCCAATGTCGCGGCTGTTCTCAAGCACAGTCTCCACCGCCGCCTTGAAAGCGCCCTTATTGTAAAGGCCGGTCAGCGGGTCCCTCTGTGAGAGTTTTTTCAGACGCTCGTGCTCGCGGACCTCCGTTGAGACGTCGGTTATCTTGCCGACGATCCGCGTCGGCACGCCGTTCTTGATCACAGAATATATCTGCGCGTCGCACCAGATAAAATCGCCTTTCTTGTTCAGAAGACGCAGCCTGCGGATCAGCGTTCCCTCTCCGCGCCGCTGTTTTTCCAGCATCTCTTCGTAGACCGGCATGTCGTCCGGATGGATGGTAAAGCTGTCGGCGAACGTATCTCCGGGATATTCGTCCCGCTCTTTGCCGCCGAAGACCTCCCTGTATTTTGTCGAACAGAGCATACGGCGGTCTTCAACGTTGATATCAAAGATAATGTCGTTCGACTGTTCAACGACGAGTTGATATCTCTCCATTTCAGATTTTAGCCTGGCGCTTATCTTCTTCTCTTCCGTAATATCCAGCATCACGCAGTAAAGGATCGTGTCCCCGTGCGCGTTTTTCGCGGCCGTGCCCCTGAACAGCGTATAGACGAAGCTGCCGTTGACGTTCATGATCCGCAGCTCCATCGAGATACACTCGCCCTCCTCTTTGTCTTTCCCGAAGCGCCGGCAAAATTCTTCCGCGTCGTCGGGATGAATGTAGGCGACACACTTATCCGGCCCCTTTTGATCGAACTCCCCGCGCGAATACCCCACAAGGCCAAGAAAACCGTCGTTGGCGTAGGTTATGCAAAAGCGCCCCATTTCGGAGAGCGTTATCACGCCGCCGTTGATGTTGTTGGATATGTTCTTCAGCGTGGCCGCGTTCTCTTCCGTAAGGCGCATATTCTTTCTCTTTTCCTCCCAGGCGGCGCAGAGCAGCCCCAGGCAGACGGCCAGAAAAAACAGCATTACAAAGATCGTCGTCTTATACTTATAAAAAAGGTCTTCAAGCGTTATCGCGTTCGGCCTGGCGATGGTGTGGGCGTTGATTATATTTTCCACCGCCTGCCCGTTAAAATTTTTGATCGTCTTGTCGAGGATGGACAACAGCCGGGGGTCGCTCTCGGCCGCCGCGGCCATCGTCAGCTGCTCCTCCACGGCGGTGGTGGATATCGTGACGATGCCGCCGTACTTCGGCCGCTGAAGGAGCGCGCCGATCACGCAGACGTTATTGGCGGCAACGTCGGCGACGCCGTTCTTCACGGCGTCCATGCACATCGCCGGGGAGGGGAATTTTATCATCTCGCTGTTTGGATATCTGGCTCTGATATTTTTCTCGCTCGCCGGGGATACATCGTCGGCAACGGCGATTTTAAGACGAGAATCCGAGGTGAAACACAGCCCGGGTTTGCCGGCGAATATCGTCGAAGAGGTCATGAAGGGAGAGGTCAGGCGCAGCTCGCCGTCGACGCCGCTGCCCTTATAATTTACAGCCGCGCCGATGAGATCAACTCCGCCCGCCTTTATCGCGGCGGCCTCTCCTCCCGGCATCCCCATGGCGGTAAAGGTGAAGCGCAGGCCGCTCTCGCGCGAGGCGAGCGCGTAAATATCCGGGATTATCCCGCACATCCCGCCCTCTTTGTTTTTGTAGGAGAGCGGCGCGCTGTCGGCCGGCAGCGCCACATTGAGCACCGGCGCGCCGGAAATAAAATCAAGCTCGCCGCGCGAATAGGGATATGTTTGTTGAAAGCCGTAGTAATGCCGGTTGAGCCTGTTTTCGAGATCGGGGTCCTCAAGCTTGAGCGCGATCACCGCCTCATTCAGCTCCCGCAGTACTTCCGAGTTGTATTTTTGCGTGACATAGTAAAAGGGCGCCGGGGAAAATTTCGCCAGCATCTTATGCCTGCCGGTCATCGCCGTAAGGTTCGTCGCCACGGCGTCGACCTCCCGGGACGCCAGCGCCGCGAACATCGCGGGCGGGGTCCGAAAATCCACAAAACGCGGGACGAAGCCGTTCCTGGCCGCGTAACTCTTGAACTCTTCGCGAAGGACATAGTTTTTCAGACAACCGATCTTTATCTCGCCGAATTTTTTAAAATCCTCATAAACGATGTCCTTATTGCCGCTGAGGGTGATCAGCGCGCCATATGTATTGCCGCTGGGATAGATCGAGAAGGCGTACCTTTTGCCGCGCTCCGGATTAAGCTGTACGGGAGCCAGGATATCGGTCTTCCCCGCCTCAAACATCTTCAGCGCCGCGCTCCAGTTGTCGGCCCTTACATACTCCACCCTCCATCCGGCCCGGCGTGCGACATGCGCGAGATAATCCACATTATAACCGGTCATATTCCCGCTTGAGTCATAAACGTTGAAACGCCCCGAAGGAAAGAACCCCACCTTCACCGTCCTCGGCATATCGGCGTACGCGGCGGCACAGACGACAACGGCAAAAAGAAATGCAATAAGAACGCTCGTTTTTTTCATGACAAAAGTCCTCTCCGGGAAAATATACACGCAATGCAGGTCAACAAAAGCTTCACTTAAAATACCTATTTTTACTATTATATCAAATTATTTCACCACCGGGGCAAAGCGCGCGGCGCGCCGACATGCGCTGATGGCGTCGGATAAAATAAATTTCAAACGCTATTCCCCACGGGCCGCCTTTGCTATAATGTTCGCGGAGATCCTTTTTGAGTCGTAGTATAGGGTATGGAAGCCCGACATCGGCGCGGGCAGGGTTTTTTGCGGATGTCTTCGCATCGGCCGCGGACAACCGGCACGAGGCGGGGCCCGCACAGGCAAAACCGCGCGGGAAAAATCGTTTAAAGGAGCAGATCATGGAGAATAGGTGCGATTTATTGAATGAACAGCTTTTGAACGGCGTCGGGAATATCGCCCGGGTCATGTCCGCCGACGGAAAAGTAGCGGACTATATCCCGGAACTCTCGCTAATGTCAGCGGAACTTTTCTCTCTTAGCTGCCAGGGCATCGATTCTTCGCTAATGGAGACCGGCGACAGGGAGCAGTTCTTCACCATGCAGTCCATCTCAAAAATACTCGCCCTCTCCTTCGCGATCGAGAATTTCGGCAGGGAAAACGTATTCCGCCATGTCGGCATGGAGGCGAGCGCCGATTCCTTCAACTCTCTCATGCGTATCGAGATGACTTCATCCAAGCCCTCCAACCCGTTCATGAACGCGGGGGCGATCGCTGTCTGCTCGCTCATCCACAAAGCCTACAAAGAGGAATCCGTCGAGAGGCTCTTATCCTTTATGGAGAGTGTCACCGGCCGGGAAAACGGCTTTGACGAACGGGTATTTTCCTCGGAAAAACGCAGCGCCGACCGGAACAGGGCGCTGGCCTTCTTCATGAAGAGCATGGGATTTCTCCACGGAGACATCGAATCCATCCTCGATTTCTATTTCGCTCTGTGCAGCCTGCGCTGTACGAGCGGCGACCTCGCTAAGATCGGCGCGATGATCGCCGCGGGAGGCGTCGCGGTCCATTCGGGGGAACGCGTCATCCAAAAGGAGACTGTCTTTACCCTCATGGGGCTGATGAGTACCTGCGGACTATATAACGGTTCGGGGGAATTCGCCGTCCGCGTCGGCCTTCCCGGCAAAAGCGGCGTCTCCGGCGGCATTCTGGTCGCCGTTCCCGGCAGGATGGGCATCGGCGTATTTTCACCGGCGCTCGACGCCAAGGGCAACTCCGTCGCGGGGATCAAAGCCCTTGAACTGCTCTCCGAAAAACTGGACCTGCGCGGCTTCGGCAAACATAACAGATAATAGATCCCCTAAGCTCGGTTTGCCCGCCGCCTCGGCGGAGCAGACGGCCGGCGGGCTCAGGTATACGCCGGTGATCTTCACACGATAACGATATCAAGATGGGAGGCCGCTTCACTCTGCGGCCTCCCATCTTGATTCCCTTATCCTGACTTTAGCACTTTCTCCCGGCTAAACAAGCGCTGAGCCGTTGGTATATCACAGCTCAGCGCTCTTTACCTTTTACAATTTACGTAGTTCAGAGCTCTCTATGAAATTCTGTGGCGGAAATGTTTTTGAAGATCGGTTTTCGTAGAGTAAGTTCTTAAGGGCGCTATTCCCAAGGTATCCGCTATCTCGTCGTAAAGCTTTGGGGTTTTCTCTTTTGCGTAGAATATCTGTCCTTTGATGCGAAGCTCCATTACGTTAGCCTTGTTCAAAGAATCCTGTATCGCCTGGGAGCTTCCGGTAATGCCGCGCTCCTTAAGTTTTTTTTCAAGAAGGCGCTGCAGTACAAGCGCTAAGTAACAGATCACGAAGTGTCCTTTTATGTGTTCCGGCGTCCAAACAAAACAGGGACGCGACCTCAGGCCGCTCTTCATTATCCGAAAGCTTTCTTCTATTTTCCAAAGGCCGTGATGGATCGACACCGCCTCTTCCGGACTTATCTCAGGGTCGCTGCTCAGTATTCCGTAGTATCCGTCGTAGAGGCTCTGTTCGGCGATCTTGGCCGCGTCGAGTTTCAGCGAGTTCCCGTCTATATCAGCTGCGACAAAGCTCTTTCCGCCCTTCTTGAGCTCCGCTTTGAACATTGACGGATTACCGACAAGCTTCTCAGCTTTTTTGATCAGACGCCCTCTGTCCTTCGCATCTTTCTCCGCCCTTTTGGACGAATAGCTTATGATAAGGCTGTCTGTGAGGTATATCTTATTTCTGCTCCCATCCTCGTCAGGACAGACTACGACCTGCGTGTGCTCCAATACCTTGAACCTGTAGGAATCTTCTTCGTCTTCTTTGAGACACTCTGTAAATCCGTCTTTAGAAAGGACAGCGGCCTTTACGTCGTCGGAAGCTCCGCGGATCTTAAACGCAAGAACATACTCGAAGCCCATCTCCTTGATCCTGGCAAGATTGCTTTTGGAATTAAGGCCCCTGTCGGCGACAACGATCACTTTCTCAACCTTATACTGCTTCTTCAGTTTATTCAAAGATGAAAGCAGCGTCTTAAACTCGGACGAGTTTCCGGGAAAAAGCTCGTATCCAAGCGGAATACCGCATTCGTCTATTAAAAGTCCCATAAAAACCTGGACCTCTCCAACCCTGTGGTCCTTTGAAAAACCAAAATTTCTGAAACCGTCGGCCTCGACGCTCTCGAAATAGTAAGTCGTCACATCGTAAAACGCGACGCTGACATTCTTCTTTTCTCCGTTGAAGAGCTTTTTGTAAAGGTGAGCCTCTATTTTGCTCTTATAGTCGGCAAACATATCCAAAGATCTGTACATGTCATCCAAACGCAGAGAACCAAAATTAAAGAGATAAGAATCCTTCTGTCTGAAAGACGCGATCTTTGAGCATGGCTGCATATTTCTCAGAGCAGAAAGGAAAAAGGCGCTTCTTGCAAGATCACATTTGCTTCGTGAAAGAGACTGCATGCCGCGGAAACAAACATCCATACTCAGTTCGTTCCAAAGAGCGCGGTAACAGAAAATGCCGTAATTCTTTAAAGACAACCCTTCGCACACAGGGTCGGCGGGAGCTTTCTTAAAAAGTTCCGCCAGCTTTTCTTCGACGGAAGTAGATGTTTCGGCGTTTATCCTATCGCACTCAGCCTGCAGCTTGGACATTATATCCGGGTCGCGTGCTTCGAGCACATCCCGACGCCCAAAACTTTTGACAGTCCGCGTCCTTGGTTCCTTTGTGACAGGATCGCGGTAACTTTCCAGGAAATAAACATATTCAACGCCGTTGGAACGTCTCGTGTTCAGTCTCAAAGCCTCGCCTCCCATACGAGGACATTATACAGCAATATAGATGGAATAACAAATATAAACTACTATAAACTACAATAATTTTAAGAACAAAAACCGCTGCAAATATGGTGATTGCAGCTGTTTAGAGGCTCAGTTGATGCTCATAAGTGCAAAAGTCAGGAAGATGGGAGGCCGCTTCACTCTGCGGCCTCCCATCTTGATTCCCTTATTCTTGTATCTTCCTGAAACTTACTGCTTTTTCTGCTCCCTGCCCCAGGAATCTTTCAGCGATACCGTCAGGTTGAATACGGGGCGCTCCGGCGTCGTGACGTTGTCCGCGCAGAAGTAGCCGTGACGCAGGAACTGGAATTTGTCTAGCGGCGCGGCCTGCGCGAGCGACGGCTCGACGAGGGCCTCCTCCGCGACCACAAGCGACTGGGGGTCGAGATAATCTTTGTAGTCCTTGCCCTCTTCCATGTCGTTCATATTGCGGAGGGTGAAGAGATGCCCATAAAGGTTGACCTTCGCCTTTACGGCGTCCCCGGCCCAGACCCAGTGGAGCGTGCCCTTTATCTTGCGTCCGTCGGGCGCGTCTCCGCCGCGGCTTTCCATATCGACGGAACAGCGCAGCTCGGTGACATTGCCGGCGGCGTCTTTTACCGCTTCATTGCACCTGATGATGTAGGCGTGCTTGAGGCGCACCTCTTTGCCGGGCGACAGGCGGAAGAAGCCCTTCACCGGTTCTTCCATGAAGTCGTCCCGTTCGATGTAGAGCTCTTTGCCTATCTTCACAGTGCGGCTGCCGGCCCCGGCATCCTCGGGGTTGTTCTCGGCTGGAAGCTCGTCAACAAAGCCCTCGGGCCAGTTTTCGAGCACCACTTTAAGCGGCTTGAGCACGGCCATACCGCGCCGCGCCGTCTTATTGAGCTCTTCGCGGAGGCAATGCTGCAAAAGTTCGACCTCTACCATGCTGTCGGCCTTCGCGACGCCGATCTCACGGCAGAAGCGGCGGATGGCGGAAGCGGTGTAGCCGCGGCGGCGAAAGCCGGATATAGTCGGCATACGGGGATCGTCCCATCCGTCGACGATGCCGAGCGATACAAGCTCCAGCAGTTTGCGTTTGCTCATCACCGTATAGGTAAGGTTGAGGCGCGCGAATTCATACTGATGCGGCACATGGGGAACATCCACGTTGGCGATGAACCAGTCGTAAAGAGGGCGGTGATCTTGAAATTCAAGCGTGCAGATCGAATGGGTGACCCCTTCGATGGCGTCTTCATAGCCATGCGCGAAATCATACATCGGGTAGACGCACCATTTGGCGCCGGTACGGTGGTGTTCGCGCTTGAGTATGCGGTAGATGACGGGGTCGCGCAGGTTGAGGTTGCTGCTTGCCATGTCGATCTTCGCCCGCAGGACGTGGCTGCCCTCTTCAAATTCCCCCGCGGTCATCTTCGCGAAAAGCGCGAGATTCTCCTCGACGCCGCGGTTCCTGTAGGGCGAATCGACGCCGGGCCTCGTCAGCGTTCCGCGGTTCGCGCGGATCTCGTCCGCGTTCTGATCGTCAACATAAGCTTTTCCGGCCCTGATGAGCTCCAGCGCCCACTCATAGAACTGCTCGAAATAGTCGGAGGCATAACGCAGCTCCGCCCAGTCAAAGCCGAGCCATTTGACGTCCGCCATGATCGCCTCGACATACTCCGTCTCCTCCTTCGCGGGATTCGTGTCGTCGAAGCGGAGATTGCATTTTCCGCCAAATTGTTCCGCCATGCCAAAGTTGAGACAGATGGATTTCGCGTGCCCGATATGGAGATAACCGTTGGGCTCGGGAGGGAATCTCGTGATCACCCCTTTGACCGTGCCGTTTTCGAGGTCTTTGGTTATTATCTCTTCGATAAAATTCTGGTTTTTGTTTTCTGAAGCCATTAGGCCGCCTCCAATTGTCTATTAAAGTTTTTCAAGATATAAATGCAAAATATTCTCCGGAGATTCCGGAGATATCAATAATGAGAGATATGATAATGCAATAAGGAACTCAAGGGAATAGCTTCCCTGGCTAAAAACGGTAAATTTATTTTTTGCGAGCTCCGCGATGCCGACGCCGCCGTAAAAGGACGGGTTCTTCCTGCCGCGCGCGCAGGAACTCGCGGCGATGACAAGCGGCCTGCACCCGTCGTCCGGAAATACTTCAGCCATCAGGCGGTGCAGCCGCTGCGGCATGTTTCCGGCGCCATATCCGGCGAGGATGATTATCTTTCGTGGTTCAAAACGCGGCAAAGCGGCCGGGTGCAGAACGACAAGCTCCATCTCTCCGGCGGCTCTGCGCCAGTCGCCATCTTTCGGCATGGAGATCCGGCGGCCGTAATTACGCGGCGCGGCTCCGCGCCCGGTCGACGTATAGGCGGCAAGCGCTTCGGCGTCCTCTTTATGGACGAACGGCCCCTCATAGTTTGCCCCGTCAAAGTGGATATATACGCCGCAGTCCGTTTCACAGAGAAGAGAGGCCGCGCCGCAGAGGTTCGTCTCGCCATCAAAGTCCGGGGCCTCAGGCGTCCGCTGGCTGCCGGTAAGCACCACGGCGGCGGCCGGGTCGGCTGTCAGTGAGAGCCAGGCGGCGGTATAGGCCATGGTGTCGGTCCCGTGGATCACGAGGATCTTAGTTACGCCCCGCGATACGGCTTCGTTTATCTTCTCCGTAAGCCGCATCCATTCAGCCGGCGAAATGTCTGAGCTGTCGCATCCGGCGTCTCCGAAAATAAGATCCACGCTGTAAGAATATCCTTTTTCGCGGAGGAACTCCCCCGCCTTTCGCAGAACGCCGAGCGCCGCCTCCGCGTCAGGAACGGCTCCGCTGCCGTGGTCCAGGGAGACGATAGTGCCCCCGGTGGAAATTATCAGTACGTCTTTCATCAGAACGACGCGGCCTCTTGTGAGAGAAGTATGCCCTCGTACCAGAGCAGCAGCATGGCGGCCACCGTCAAAATGGGGATGAGGCTGCCCCTTATCGGCTTCGGCAGCCTGTTTTCCGCGCACTGTACCGTGATCCAGCAGGCAGGCACCAAAATGAGGCGCGCGGCTGCGACCGCGAGCCAGAAGATGATGAAGTTAAGCGCCTGGCCGCGCCACGAAATGCCGAGCCCTTCGCTTATCGTGGCGATCATATCCGACGGGAACAGTATGTAGGTTACAAGAGAGATCACGATAAAGGCCCGGAAGACCGACCATATTTGCAGCATTCCCCGCGGCGCGCCCGCGTACTCCGGCGATTCACCGTGCATAAAGAGGGCGCTTCCCGCGGAGATACTCCTGTGAGGGATCTGGCTCAATATCACGAATACAAAGAGTATGACGCCGCATATGCCCCATTGCGACATAGAGGCGAAGTGTCCGGTCATGGAGAAGGAGTTCAGGCTGAAAGGGTCGCTGTCGAGGCCGTTCTTCGTGAAGAACGAGGCCAGCGAGGCGCAGCAGGCCATGAGCGGCACCAACAGCCGCAGCATGCCGCGCATCTCGCTGCGGGCGATCTCGTTGCCGGTCCCCGACCCGAGAGCGTAAAGCGAGATAAGCGCGAATATCTCCGAAAGCAGCATGAACTGCACCAGCTGGATAATATCGGAGCCGTTGTCGATGATGGGAATAAACGTGCAGTACGGCAGGCTCGCGCAGACCGTCATCAGCGAAGCGACCGCCAAAGCGGGAGCGTAGAGGGCGATATTGACCGAGGCACTCTCCGGCAGCCCGATCTCCAGGCGAAAGATGGCGCGCAACCCTCTCACAGCGGGCGCGCCGTCCTCCAACCGCCGCTTCCTCAGCATGATCGAAATCGATAGCAGGTAAAACTTTTCCGTCGCGATCGCCGTGACGAGCGCAAATCCCATCAGCAGCCAGGCGTTGAAATATTTAAAGATCATCGAAAAAAAATCAATCATTGTAAATCACCCTAAAAATATTGCGGTCACAAACAGTATCAAAAGCGCCGCGATCCCGAAGAGGCCGCAGGAGGGAAGCTCTCCCCACGGCTCGATAAATATCCGGCTGAAGCCGGCGATGAAGCGCTCCACCGGCAAGACGCCGGAGTGCTCCTGCATGTTGTGCGCCGGCTCGGGAAAGAGCCTGCCGCCGCGGCGCCTCACGGCAATATTGACGACTAACCAGGCGACAAGCGCGGAGAGGAGAAAAACCAGCAGCCACCGGTACACGTCCCAGATGAAGAATCCCGTTGAAATTCTGAAGGCCATCATTATTTACTTACCTCCACAGGCGTCAGGTCGGACGGGGCCGTGCGGTTGATCAGCGATTCGACGGAAGGCGCCACCGACTCCTCGAATAGCTCGCCGGGCAGCACGGTCGTCGTGATAAAGAGCATCAACAGCAGGAACAGCGGAAAGGCGATCGTCACTTCGCCGCTGAAATTGAAATCCCTTTTTTGGGAGACCTTGCCGATCGTCAGCGTGATGAGGAAACGCAGCCCCGTGAGCAGCATCGTCACCGTAAACAGAAAGAGCGAGGTAAGTACGAATGGGCTCATAAAGTTTGCCGAACGGAAAAGCAGCTGCTTGCCGCTGTATCCGATAAAGGGAGGCAGTCCGGCAAGTACCGCGATGACGATGAAAAGGGCGACGGCGGTGAAAGGTATCCGTTTCAGCAGCGCCCCCTCCTGCCATAATTCGCGCCCTTCGTAGCTCTGTTTGAGAAATACCGTTATTATCGAAAGGGCGGCGGAGACGGGAAGGAACATCAGCCAGAGCGAGATCATCGCCTCAATGGCGCTCACACCGTAAAGGGCGGCGCGTTCCGCGCTGAAGGTGCCGTCCATAGCGATACCGATGGAGATCAGGATCATCCCCTTCATATAGAAGACCATCGAATTCATAAACCGCTCGGGATCTTTAGCGCCGCAGGACAGGACAAGCGCGAGCAGCACCGCCGCGAAGCCCAGCAATATGAGCAGCATGGGGACCTTTTGGAGTCCCTGCATCGGGCCGTAAAGCGAGAAGATCACCCGGAAGGCGATGAATAACGAGGCCTGCGTCCTGATCCCGAAAAAACAGTTGCGGGAGGCGTCGGGCAGATAGGGCGAAGGCTTCACAAAAATATAGAGCAGCGGCACCACGAGAAAAATAAACGCCCACAGGGTCTCGTTTGCGGGGGCGATCATGGAGGCGAGGAGGTTGATGTTGTCAGTGCCGTATTTAAATCTCAACAGTATGACGCCGGCCAAAAACATCGCCAGCAGCAGTACGCGCGATATATAATAGAAAACGCTTTCGCCGCCCTCCCTCTTTTTAGTAGCGAAATTGCTGTAAAGGCCCGTCACTCCGATCTGAGTAAGCAGCATGAACAGAAATAACGGCACAAGATTGTTCAGGTAAAAAATTCCCTGAATACCCGCGCAGGTAAGCAGCAAAAAGAACACCTTACGCGGCGTTATCAGATTCTGACGGTCAGCGAGAGCCCTTATACCGGCCGTCAGCGCCACAAAGCTCATAAGCGCCGCGGAAATAGCCCCGAAGGCGTCGATACGAAGCACCGCCTGCGCGTTCTTCACCGACTCGCTCGTGAGGACGTTGGACCAGCCGGTGCTGGTAAAGACATAGAGCGGACTGTAGGAGCCGCTCACGCTCATCCAGACCAGGCAGGAAAGCACGGTGCCCGCAACGAGCAGAATGAGAAAAGGAAGCTTATAGCATACCTTTGGCAGGACCAAGGCATGGCCCAGCCGCCTCGAGAAAAATTTATTATATAGGAGGAGCAGACCGTAACAGCCGGAGCCCGCAAGCGGCAGGAACAGCGTGAGAAACGGCAGCGGCATCGATTTAAACAGAAGCAGAAAACTCATAGACTCACCAATTTTCTTATAACATATGGTCTCCCCCTCCCGCCGCGGCGGCAGGGGGTCAAGAAAAACCATAACAGCAATTATATCAAAGAGTGAGCACTTTTTTTTCATAAAAAATATATCGTCATAATAAACTAACGCCGCATAAATAAACACGCCATCAATAATTATGCTAGAATAGTCATGCGGCAATTTGTTCTTTCGTTTTATTAAAATAATACTTATATCTTTGAAGGAGTGAACATGATGCAGGAGAAGAAAAAAATGTCTCTCATTGCAAAAATCGGCATAGGCTTCGTAATAGGACTTGTCCTCGGATTCATCATAGGACCGATGGCAGCGGGCTCTCCATTTATCGCCGATATCGTGATTCCGGTGCTGCAGTTGATCGGCGGCATCTTCCTCGCGCTGCTCAAGATGCTCATCGTACCGCTGGTATTCTCCAGCCTGATAATGGGAGCATCGTCGATAGGCGACCCCAAGGTGCTGGGGCGCATCGGCGTCAAGACCGTCGCTTTTTACCTGGGGACCACCGTCGTGGCGATCATCATCGGACTCATCCTCGGCAATGTGATCCAGCCCGGAGTCGGCATGGCGATCGAGGGAGCCAAGGCGGCGGCCAAAGAACCTGAAACCATCTTCAGCGTGATCCTCAACATCTTCCCCGCCAACCCGCTGCAGGCGCTCGTCAACGGCGTGATGCTGCAGGTCATCGTATTCGCGTTGTTTCTCGGCGTCGCGGCTACGCTAATCGGCGAAAAAGGCAAGGCGTTCCTTGCATTCAACTCGTCACTCGCCGAGGTAATGTTCAAAGTCACGTCGATCGTCATGAAGACCGCTCCGCTCGGTATCTTCGCGCTCATCGCCGTCACGGCGGCCAAATATGGCCCCGCGGTTCTCGCCCCCTTTGCAAAAGTCATCTTCGCCGTCTATCTTGGCTGTTTCCTACAGGTCGTAATCGTCTATTCGGGACTTATTACCGGGATCGTACACAAAAGCCCCCTCTGGTTCCTGAAGGGCGTGCGTGAAGCGATGCTCGCGGCCTTCGTCACAAGGACTAGCGCGGGAGTACTTCCCATTTCCATGAACAACGTACAGAAGAACCTCGGCGTCAGTGAAGACGTCTCCTCCTTCGTCCTGCCCCTCGGAGCGACGATCAACATGGACGGCACCGCGATATACGAGGGCATTTGCGCGCTCTTCGTCGCCCAAGCGTTCGGCATAGACCTCAGCCTCGGCGCGCAGGCCGGTATACTTATGACCGCGACGCTCGCCTCGATAGGTACCGCGGGAGTCCCCGGAGCGGGGCTGATAATGCTCTCGATGGTCCTGGTCTCCGCCGGACTGCCGATAGAGGGAATGGCGCTCGTCGCCGGGATCGACGCTGTGCTCGACATGGCGAGGACCTGCGTCAACGTCACGGGAGACATGTGCGTCTCGACCGTCATCGCGAAGACGGAGGGCGAAAAGCTATAAAAAATCCCTGGTCACAGAGATTGTTCAATTATTAAAATATACTGTAAATAACTTTCTAAGACGAAAGAGAGAGCAAAGGCGTTGACAAATATAGGGATGCGTAATAGAATATCTCTCGTTGGTGAGGTGGCCGAGCTAGGCTGAAGGCGCTCGCCTGCTAAGCGGGTAGGGGGACATAAATCTCCCTCCAGGGTTCAAATCCCTGCCTCACCGCCATAAAAACGCCAAACGCGCCGGTAGCTCAACTGGATAGAGCATCGGACTACGGATCCGAAGGTTACGAGTTCAAATCTTGTCCGGCGCGCCATTGCAAACACTGGGTTTTCGAGAAATTCGAAAGCCCATTTTTTGTACCTTTTGGGCTCCGCGGCGCGAATTAAACGTAAGCGTCAACTCGCCAGGACCTATACCGCCCCAACCACAGCATTAAAACTCTTCCCTGTAATCCATTAACCGGGGAGGAGTTTTGTCATGTTGGAGTGTTCCGGCAAGGAGATCACTGAGACCTTTTGCATTGGACGGCATAGCAGAGACCTCCAATAACCGTGCGGAACGGTGGGCCTATTGGCGTGAAATACCAAGCATAGGTAAAAAGAGGGACCCGTCATGGGCCACTTTCGTAACACTTCATATGACAGGCACAGGATGCGGGCCCGATACTGCGTCCTGTCAGGCGTTCTTTTTGACGCGCTGCCGGAAGCATTCGTCCGCCGCGGCGCGCGTCCTGCCGTCTTGTGAAACGTAATATGGGGCAGAGCCGTCTTTCGGGCAGTATATCACGCCGGTTCTGACCGCGCCGATTTTCTCAAGCAGCTCCCAGACGTGTTTCTGACGCTCGAGAAAGAACTCCTGCTTCTCGTCGCTCCAATCGCGCAGCTGCGTCAGTCTGCGGCGGGAAGGAAGCCGGCGGCGCTGTTCCAGAGACTTTTTGAGCTCGTCGACGGTAAGAATGTTTTCGCTATCTTTCGTGGAATTCGACATCGTCGTCCCTCTTTTCTGCCGCCTGCTTCTGTCGGCGCTTTTCCAGCATGAGTTCAAGCCACGGGGAAACATCTTCTTCCGCGGCCCGCTTTTTAAGATACTCTATATCGGCCGAGTAAGCGCTTTCAGAAGAAATGGACAGCGCCAGCATCAGTTCCGCCCATCGGAAATCATCTTTCGCCTGTATGTTTTGCCTGGCCCCCCAGTATACGGCGGCGGTCAGTCTGTCGATGATCATATCTTCTACGCTCGAAAGCAATATATCGGTTCCCCGATAATTCAGCTTCTGCAGTTTTTCCGGAAATTCTCCGCTCACTATATCGACGGTAATATCCAGCTCTGAGCTATACCATTGTCTCCCAAAAAGTTTAAAGCCTGTATTACGGAGAATATCTACGGTAGCGTCTATGTCATGGGTGAGTATATCCAGATCTACTGACCCGTAGTTGCCAAAAGTATATACCTGCACGGCAGACTCGCCGACCAGAATCGGGCATCCCAAGATATGTCTTTCCTCCAGTCTGTCTGTGAGCCATTTCAGGAACATAAGCTTGTTGTTTATCTCCGGCGACAGATTGTTTTTGATCTGTTCCAGTTCGTTCGATCTATTTTCTTTTGGACTATTCGTCATCCCAATCCCCATCCGCAGCGGCTGAACCAATCAAACAAACCCCGCCTGTCATGTCTATTATACCCGTATATCCCGCGGCAAAACAAAGCTTAAGACGACAGCACGGCCGCACAGCCATTTTACCGTGTCGCCGCCTCGCGCACCAGCCTTTTGTAAGTTTTCCAAATCGACGCCTTTAAAGCAGACTGCCTCAAATGCCATCAAAGGCCCTTACACTATGATGTAAATAGTTACAGGGAAGGAAGGGTTTATCGGTGCCGGCTATGAGGCCGGATGAACTGCTTGCCCTGCTGAAAGGATAGGCGTTAAGAGAATTCGCGCGGGCTGTTGTGTAAAACGCCGGTAATAATAAAAGACAAAAGCGGCGGCAGACGTTAGCGCCTGCCAAAGAACAGGCGTAAAGCCGGCGGAATAAGAGCTTTAACAATACAGGCAATAAAGCGATCACGGGCGGCGGAGAACTGAAAAGCGATCCGCCGCCTTACTGTTCTGAACGCATAAAGTCTACGAAGTTTTTTATGATCATCGATCTCTCATAATCGTCTTTGTACCATAGCATCCAGGTCTTTCTTACCAGAGGAGAGCCATCCTTATTATAGAGCGGCAGCCTGAAAAGCTCCTTATCGTTTTCGAGAAATTTCTCAGCGGAAAAGAAGCTGTATCCGAGCCCGCTCCGGACCATCTCAAGCGCTGTGTCGCCGTTATCGACAGAGAACGAGACACGCAGTTTTGATGGAAAATTCTCCGCTATCCAGCCGTCCAGCAGCTTTTTGGTAAACGCGCCCTTGACGTATTCTATGCGCGGGAGCGCCGGAAGTTCGTCCAAATTTATCTCCCGCGAGTATGCGAGCAAGCTCTGCTCTTCATATATGGCAAACTTTTCGCCAGTGAACGCGTAATTTCCGCAGATAAAACCGACGGATGCCTCTCCCGCCTCCATGACGCCGCAGACTTTATCGGAGAGAGCCGTCTGGACGCTGAAAGATACTCCGGGGCAGAGCGCGCTGTAGTTCCTTATAATGTGCGGGAATCTGAACTTTCCAAACGAATTAGGCATAACGAGCCGTATCTCGCCGAATTTTCCAGATGAAAAACGCCCCATCTCTTCGTTTATCTGTTTGAAAGAGGCGGCAAGCCCGGCAGCGCACTGTCCGAGGCACTCTCCCTCGGGCGTGAACGTGACTCCCTTGTTTGTGCGCTTCAGGAGCTTGACTCCGAAATGCTCTTCTATATTCATGATGCGTTTTGTTATCGTAGGCTGAGACATGTAGAGCGCCTCGGCGCTTTTCGTTATGTTCTTCGTCCGCATCAAAGAATCAAGGATGTACCAGTCGATCTCTCTCATCATAGGCTCCTTTGTCATTCCAAAACGGCATAGTCAGAATGAACTAATCCAATTTTACAGAATTTTTAGTCTCGCTACAATAACAATATAAAGATTTTACAAAATATTATAAAAATAAAGGAGAATTCTGATGGACAGAGTGTTCAGCCACAGAGAATTGATCGACATGGCCGCTTCCCTTTTTGAAGCAGGCGGACTGAGGAAGGAAGACGCGGAGACGATCGCGCGCGACCTTGTATCGGCGGATCTCCGGGGCCTGACTTCGCACGGCGTGTCAAGGATCCCCATGTATCTTGAAAGGATAAGAAGAGGTGTCGTCAACCCGCGGCCTGAGATAAAAAGCACGCAGACGGCGCCCGCCGCGATCCTACTGGACGGGGACGACGGAATGGGATTCCTCGCCTCGCACCGCGCCGTTGAAGAGGGGACCGCCCTTGCGGAAAAGACGGGCATCGCCGTCGTCGGCGTTCACAAAAGCACCCACTTCGGAATGTCAGCGTCCTATGTCCAGCAGGCGGTAGAGGCCGGATACGTCTGCATGGCGTTTACCAACTCTTCGCCCGCGCTTGCACCTGTCGGCGCAAAGGTCGCCTTTCTCGGCGCGGCCCCGCTGGCGGCAGGCATACCGGGCGGCAAAAATTCTCCGGATTACATACTCGACATGGCGATGACTATTATCGCGCGCGGCAAGATCAGAGTCGCCGCAACGAATAATGAAGAGATCCCGCTTGGGCTCGCGCTCGATTCCGACGGCAAGCCGACGACCGACGCAAAGAAGGCATTCGCAGGCGTCTGCCTTCCGTTCGGCGGCCCAAAAGGCGCGGCGCTTGCCATGCTGATGGATCTGCTGAGCGGCATGTTCACGGGAGCCAATTACGGCGGCGACGTCAAGAGCCTCTACTTCGACCACAGCGCTCCGCAGAACGTCGGGCATATCTTCTTCTTCATGAAGCCCGACCTCTTTATCCCGCGTGAAGAACTTGCGGCGCGCATGGACGAATTCTACCGCAGGCTGACAAACCTGCCGAAAGCGGACGGCTGCAAAAGGATCATGATGCCGGGCGAACCGGAGGCGGAAAAGACGAAGGCGCGCATGGAAAACGGCATCCCGCTTTCAGAGAATATCGTAAAAGATATCAGGCAGACGGCCGAGCTTTATAAAATTGCTCTCGGCCCCAAGTTCGACTGATATGAGACTCTGCTACCCGCTGACGACGCCGGACGCGGGCGTCAGGATAATGGGGCTTTACGGGCCTTACGAAGAAAGTTTCGCGCTGCTTGCGAAGATCGGGTACGAGGGCGCCGAGCTGATGGTGCGCCGTCCTGCGCCGGAACTTGCGGATGAAACAAAGCGCCTCTGCGGAAAATACGGAATAAGGATCGCGGCGGTGGGCCTCACTCCGGCGGTCAAAGCGGACAAACTCTTTATCTCGTCGCCCGACCCGGAGGTCCGCGCAGCCGCGCTTGAAAGAGCCGGGGAAGTTATAAGATTTGCCTCCGAGCTCGGCGCGCCGTTCTGTATCGGCAGTTTCCGCGGCCGCGTCTCGGAAGAGGCTGATTCTCTCCTGGACGCCGAAAAAGCGTTTAGGCGCATCTCGGAGCAGTGCACGGCCGCCGGCATTCCCTTCCTTGTCGAGCCGCAGGGCGCGTCAAATTCAAATTATATGAACGACCTGGAGCAGGCGCAGCGCTTTAAGAAGGAGGCCGGCATCGGGAATATGAAATTCATCTTCGATATGTTTCACGCGCAAATCAACGAACCGCTTCTATTTGCCTCAATAGTTAAAAACGCGGTGGATTTCGGCCTCGTGCACTGTTCGGGAAAAAAGCGCCTTGCGCCCGGAGACGGCGCGATGCCGTGCAGAGAGATCATCGGGACTCTCGCCGTATGCGGATACGACGGGTGGTACTCAACAGAAATAAAACAGGAACCGGATCAGGAGACCGCCGCGCGGCGCGCATTCGATTTCCTGAATAACGTCAAACAAGAAACGGGGAGGTAAGAGTTATGAAGATTTCTTTCGCAGGCCTGGGGAAGATGGGAGCGCCGATTGCGATGAACCTTGCAAAAGGCGGCGATGAACTGACGGTATTTGATATAAACGAGTCGAACCTTGCGAAGTTCAGCGGGCTGAAAAATGTAAAGACGACGGGCAATACCGACGATATCTGCGAGGCCGGCGTTATCTTTCTCTGTCTCCCTAACGGCGATATCGTAAAGAAGACCGCGCTCGGCCCAAACGGGCTTATCTCCAAAATGAAAAAGGGCGCTGTGCTTGCTGACCTCAGCACTATCAGCTGGAAAGCCGCGATGGATGTGGCGGAGGGCTGTGCGGAGACCGGGATAGAGTTCATGGACTGCCCGATATCCGGTATGGAGGCGCGCGCGATAGACGGTACGCTCACGGTCATGTGCGGAGGGAAGGAAGAAACCTTCCGCCGTATAGAGCCACTGCTGAAAATGATCGGCACAAATATCCTTTATATGGGAAAGAACGGAGCCGGGCAGCTTACGAAGCTTATCAACCAGCTACTCTTCGACATCAACGCCGCCGCGATCGCGGAGGTCGTTCCTATGGCCGCTCTGATGGGGCTCGATCCGGAAAAGACGGCGTCCGTCATAAACAGCGGCACGGGGCGCAGTTACGCCTCGGAATTTTTCCTGCCCCGCGCCCTCGAAGGGAACTTCTCAGAAGGATACGCGATGAAGAACGCATACAAAGACCTTGTCAGCGCCGCTGAGATATCGGCGTCACAGTCGATCCCGATGCCGGTGCTCGCCGCGGCCACGGCGACCTACCAGCAGGCGCTTCGTTCAGGCTACGGAGAGCTCGGAAAAGGCGCTATGATAAAAGTTTTTGAAAAACTTCTGGGAACGGAATTCAGAAAGGGCTGACCGTCATGATCAAAGCAGACACGAACTCTCAGGAAGCTTACTATATCGGCCTTATGAACGCGGCGGGATTCCGCAACAAAGACATTGAAAAGCCGCTCATTGGGATCGTCAATTCGTGGAACGAGGTAAACCCAGGGCACCGTCCGCTGCGTGAGCTGGCGGAGCGCGTAAAAGAGGGTGTGTGGGCCGCCGGAGGGACGCCCGCGGAGTTCAACGTGCCGGCGCCGTGCGACGGAATGGCGCAGATCCGCGGCATGAATTATGTATTGCCGCAGCGCGACCTCATCGCCGCTTCGATCGAGTCGATGGCGCGCGCCCACGGCTTCGACGGCCTCGTCTTCCTCTGCTCCTGCGACAAGATCGTCCCCGGCATGCTGATGGCGGCCGCGCTGCTTGACCGCCCGTCCGTATTCTTGACGGCGGGGGCTATGGTTCCATATGAAAACAGAGGAAAGACATACGTCACCTCCGACCTTAAAGAGGCGATAGGAAGCCATTCAAACGGAACGGTCACGGAAGATGAGTTCCGCGATTTCAAAGCTAATATCTGCCATTCGTGCGGGACCTGTTCAATGTACGGAACGGCAAACACGATGGCCGTCTTCGCAGAGGCGGCGGGCGTCTGCCCCTTCGGTTCCGCGACGGAGCTCTTCTGTTCGTCCGCCAAGGCAAAACAGGCGCGTGATATGGGCGAACGGATAGTTGAACTCGTTCATGAAGGCAAGCCCTTTTCGTATTTCATGAACAGGCGCTCGGTTGAAAACGGTATAAAGCACATCTCCGCAACGGGCGGCTCGACAAACGCGGCGCTGCATGTGCTCGCTATCGCAAAAACGCTGGGGATACCTCTTACGCTTCAGGACTTCGACAGGATACAGAAAGAGGTCCCCGTTATCGCAAAGTTCAAGCCGTCCTCGGACTTCAACATGAGCGATTATCATAACGCAGGCGGAGTGCCGGCGACTATGTGGGCAATACGTTCTCATCTCGACCTCGACACGCCAAGAATAACAGGCGGAACGCTGCGCGACGAAATACGCCCTCCCTTTGACGCATCCGTGATATGTGAAGAAGATAATGCGCTGCTGAAAAACGGGACGTTTGCGGTCCTTTACGGCAATCTTGCCCCCAAGGGCTGCGTCGTTAAAAAAAGCGGCGTCGAGGCGTCGATGTTCAAACACCGCGGCCCCGCCGTCGTCTTCGAATCTGAAGAGGACGTTCTGAAACACCTTGAAGGCGGGCAGGTAAAGCCCGGCTCGGTGCTGGTCATCCGTTATGAAGGGCCGAAGGGCGGCCCCGGAATGCGCGAGATGTCTATTCCAGCGGCGATGCTCGTAGGGATGGGGCTGCACAAGTCGGTAGCCATGATAACGGACGGGCGTTTTTCCGGCGCCACGCGCGGCCCGTGTGTCGGGCACATATCTCCTGAAGCCTGGGAAGGCGGCCCCATCGCGGCGGTAAGAAACGGCGACATGGTTGACATAGACCTTGACGAAGGAACGATACAGGTCGAGCTGACCGACGAAGAGATACGGGAAAGGCTCCGCAGCGCGGCGCGGCCCGACCATAAAGCCGAAGGCATGCTCAGGCGGTACAGAGAATGCGTCAGCGGTTCGGATGAAGGCGCGCTCTGGCTTTTCTGATCACACATAAAAGGAGATGGACTGAATGACAATGCAGATAATAGCTCTCGGGCTCCTTATCGGAGCGATTGCAATAGGATTCATAAAAAAGATAAACGTAGGGATAGCGGCCTTCGGGCTAGTGCTCCTGCTTGCGCTTATCGGCGGCCTGAAGCTTAAAGTGATATTCGCAGGATTCCCGACAAAGCTGTTCATCACATTGCTTGGCACGATGTTCTTCTTTGCGCTCCTGCAGGAGAATAAGACGCTTGAACTTCTCTCGCAGAAGATAATCGCGGCGGTCGGGAAGAACGCGTTTCTGATACCGATCATTCTCTACGTAACGGCCTACGCGCTTTCGGCGGCCGGCCCCGGAGCCATCTCAGCGCAGGCGGTCACCATATTGTTCGCGGTCACGCTCGCGGTGCAGATGAAGGTGGACCCGCTGCTTCTCGCCACGCCGGCGTTTCTCGGGGCGGTCGGCGGCACCGTATCGCCGATCGCGCTGACGGGCATCATTATAAGCGACCTGTTTGCGGCGCAAAATATATCTGTCCCGAACTCGCAGTGGATCCTGCTCTTTGGGATAACGGCGGTAAATTTCCTCTGCGCGCTGGTCACATATATCTGGTTCAAAGGTTATAGGCTTTCGCCGGATGACACTATAAGGAGCGAGTCGCTGCCCGCCTTCAATAATTCGCAGAAAATGGGGCTTGCCTCGCTGCTGTTTCTGGTATGCGCCGTAGTCCTCCTTAAATGGGACGTAGGGCTCGTCTCCTTCACTCTCGGTTTTGTGCTCGTGCTTTTCGGCGCGGCCAATGAACAGAAGGCTATCAAGCTCATCCAGTGGAACGTGCTCATCCTCATCTCCGGCGTCTCCGTACTGATGAACGTGACGCAGGAACTTGGCGGCATCGCGCTTCTTTCAAACATGCTTGCCTCCGTCATGAACAAGGCGACGGCGCCCTCGGTGATGGCGCTGACGGGAGGCATCCTCTCATGGTTCAGCTCCGCAAACGGAGTCGTATTCCCGACGCTAATCCCAACGCTGCCGCGGATCGCGCAGCAGCTCGGAAGCGGGATGCCGGGTGTAATGGAAATGACGATGGGCATAGTGGGAGCCGCCACCATCGCCGGGATCAGCCCGCTCTCGACCGGAGGCAGCCTCATCCTGGCCGTATATTCACAGGAAGCGCGCTGCGACGTTAAGGAACAGCAGAAGCTTTTTGCAAGATGTTTCATACTTTCATTCTGTTTCGTAGCTTTTGTCGCTGTCATTGCGGCGTTCATATTCAAACCTATCTGCGGATAGGCCGAGGAGGAAAATAAGATGACTGTTTACGCCTATGTTGGATGCCGGACGACGCAGAAAAGAAACGCGCGCGGCAAAGGGATAGAAATATTCACCATTGATGAAATCACGGGCGAGTGGACAAAATGCGGCGGTTTCCCCATAACTCCCAATCCCTCTTATCTTTGCTTTGATAAGGCCCATGAGCATCTTTATACGGTGCACGGAGACTACAGCGAAGCGACGGCATTTAAAGTAGATAAGAGCGACGGCGGCCTGTTCAAGTTCAATACCGTCTCCACCGGCGGCGAGAACCCCGTATTCATAACGCCGGACAAGACGGACCGCTGGCTGATCGCCGCAAACCTCCAGACGGGAAGCGTCGTCTCTTTCAGGAAAGACGCGGACGGGTCCCTATCGGATATGGTCGGGCAGGCCTTTATTTCGGGCATAGGCCCCGGAGAGATATCGCACCCGCACCAGACTGTTTTTGACAGGGGCGAGAATTTTCTTATCGTCCCAGCGCAGGGCCGCAAGGCGGGTTTATCAAAGACGACAGTCTTTGAATTCGACCCTGCAGACGGGTCCTTTCGCGAAAAAACCACCCTCAAAACGCGCGACCGCGCGGAGGCAAGGCATATGGCGTTCCATCCCAACGGCGGATACTGCTATCTTGTAAACGAAAAAGACAACACGGTCTGCTTCCATCATTACGATCCCGCCTCAGGCACGCTTACGCCAAAACAGATACTGCCGGTGCTCCCCGATACATATACAGGGAACGGCCAAGCAAGCGGCATAGTGATCACCGGCGACGGCATGAATCTGTATGTGTCAAACAGGATACATGATTCGATCGCGCATTTTGCAATAGACCCGGCGACGGGAATGATCTCTGCCTCGGAATGGGTCCCCTCGTACGGCAGAACACCGAGATTCATAACGCTGGGCCCGGACGGCCGCACTCTTTACGCGGCCAACGAGGATTCCGACACGATCGTAAGATATGAGATCAAAGAAAACGGAGCGCTTGAAAAACGGGGAGACGCCGTAAACACCGGAAGCCCGGTGTGCATTATATTCGCGGAGTTTTAAAAAATGGGCATCTCTGGAGTTATGTAACAAAACAGGACACCGGCCCCTTATTGTTTGTTTATAAAACGTTTTAGCTGGGATAACCTCTGAACATAAGCTGTTGATCTTATTGTAACCGAGGTGTGTTCAATGAAATTCGGCAGAGATACGAACAGATATGCGGTGTTGGTTTCTGCAATGGCCTGTATGCTGGTAATGGGGATCTATTATGATTACAGCCTCATACAGCCGGTCATAATGCAGTACTTCAGAGTCGATTCAGCGGCGGCGGGGCTTCCTTTTTCGATTCTGATAGCGGCGTTTTGTATAGGAAACTTTACCGGGGCCATGATAAGGCGCAGAGGTTCTCTTCCGGCAACGCTGGCGGCGGGTTACGGGCTGATGATCGCAGGATTGGCGCTTACGGCGCTCCTGCCGCCGGAATGCTTTTGGGCAATGCCGTTTACATACGGCGTCATATTCGGCATAGGAGACGGCATCATTTACAATGCAGTGCTTGCGCTCATGCCGAAATGGTTCCCCGATAAAAAAGGGGTTGCTTCCGGCCTGACTTTAGGGATGATGGGGCTGTCCGCTGCAATTTTCAGCCCCGTACTGGGTATATGGTTAAGGAAGTATGGATTTTCTGGAACGTACTTTGCCCAGATCCCGGTGTATGCGGCTGCCGGCGCGGTGGGCCTGCTCATGCTGAAAGATCCGCCCGCAGACGGAGTTAAATTAAAGGATGCCGGACAAAAAAACGCAGCGCTCAAGATAAACGAGATTTTTTGTTCCAGAACGTTCTGGATATTGACGGGGCTTTATTTCTGCGCTGTGCCCGCATATTTGCTTCTCAGCGCCCTGTTCGTTACGTTTGGGGCAGAAAAGGGCCTTGCCTTTTCCACGGCCGCGTTAGGCGTGAGCCTGGCGTCGCTCTGCCAGATCGCAGGCCGTTTCATACTTCCGGCGTTGAGCGATGTTACGGGGCGCAAAACGGCCTTTACCATAGGATTCCTTATCTCAACCGCCGCCGCGGTCGTACTGCCTGTCTCTTCCGGCGCGCTTTATATCCTCTGCTTCTGTATGCTGAGTTTTTCTTACGGCGGGATACAGGCCTGCTTTACCCCGACGATCGCGGATTCTTTTGGCACTGACAACGTCGGGACCGTCCTATCTCTGACGATGGCGGGCCTTGCCGCCGGCTCTTTGGGAGCGTCGCTTGTCCTGAGGAATGCAGGCATATCGGCCGCGATCCTCTGCGCAGGCGCCGTCTCATTTATCGGCGTGATCCTGGTCTGCATCCTGCCCGGGGAGAAACGCGCCGCATGCGCAGGCCGCTTCTGTCCCAACGGCTTGCCGCTGAAGAGAGGCAGACAGCAATGACTACGCTGGAAGAAACAGTATACCGTCCTCCGCTTGAAGCGAAAAACGGCCTGCTGGAAATATCGCTGGTGTGCAGCTGCGGCAGGTGACGCGTTTATGTTTTTGGGCATTCAGCCGGAATCGTCCAGTTATTGCGCACCGGCTCCCATCTGTCTATAGGCATTATTTAGCAGGCGGATATAATGCAGTCATACACAAAAGATTTCAAATGTAAATAATATCAAAACAGGAGGTAATATCAATGAAAGCAGCAATCAAGTGCGGAAAGCTTTTCAGCGCGCGCGACGGCAATGCGGAAAAGAATAAAGTCGTCCGCGTCGAAGGCAGCAAGATCACAGAAGTGATAAGCGCAGAGGATTACAAGCCGCTTCCGGGCGAAGAACTGATCGACCTGTCCGACAAGTTTGTAATGCCGGGGCTGATCGACGGCCATGTCCATATCGCGTTCGGCGGAGGGCTTTCCATCAGCGAAGTCAACGAACCGGAGGCGCTGGTCTGCGTCAAGGCCGTTAGAAATGTGCAGGACGACCTTATGGGCGGATTCACCACCGTCCGCGACCTCGGCTTCACTTCAGTCCGCGGCAGCCAGTGCATCCGCGACGCGGTCAACAAAGGAATAACATGGGGCCCGCGCATCTTTACAAGCGGAATGTATATCACGCAGACCGGCGGGCATATGTCGACAAGTTATCCCCAGGATTCTTTCGGACAGCAGAACTTCAAACCGGTCAATTCGGCCGACGGGCCTTACGAAGTGCGGACGGCCTGCAGAACGATGCTCAAGTTCGGCGTCGATTTCCTCAAGATCATGGTCACCGGCGGCGTCTACAGCAACAGCGGAGATATCGGCGGGCAGAATATGGACTATGACGAGATAAAAGCGGCCGTTGACGTGGCAAAGATGCACAACGTCGTCATCTCCTGCCATGCGCACGGCACATCAGGCATTAAAGACGCAGCCCGCGCGGGCATCTCTTCGATCGAACACTGCACGCTGGCCGACGACGAATGCATCGACTACATGCTTGAAAACAACGTATGCGCGGTGCCAACGCTGCTTACGTTCCGCGGCGTTATGACGCACGGCAAAGAGCGCGGAGTGGGCGACGCCACGGTTGCGAAGGCGGCGTTTCTCTCGCCTCAGCATGCCAAGAATATCAAGAAAATATATGAGCGCGGAGTCCGCTGCCTTTTCGGCACAGATACCGGCACGCCGCTGATGGTCCACGGGAAACAGCACGGCGAGTTCAAATGCATGACGGAGGCAGGCATCTCGCCCGAAGATACTCTGCTCGGCGCAACTCGGTACTGCGCGGAGTTTATGAAATGGGACGACCGCCTCGGCACCATTGAACCGGGAAAGCTTGCCGATATCACAGCGATCAACGGAGATCCGTTAAAAGATATGGGCGATCTGAGCACAGAAAATATCAGCTTTGTCATGAAAGACGGAGAGATATACAAGCAGAACGGCATTCCGTGCAGAGGATAAGGAAGGAAGCGTGTTAAAATGACTAAAAGACTCCAGATAGACTATATAAAAGTCCGCGATGTAAAATTCGGAGAAAAAACTTCGCTTGATAAGGGCGTCCTTACAGTAAACAAGGAAGACCTGCTCAAAGAGGCCGCAAGCGATCTTTTCGGTTCGCTTGACATACAGTTGGTGCGCCCCGGTGAAAACTGCCGCATCCTCGGGCTCCATGACGTCATGCAGCCGCGCTGCAAAGCCGATCACCCAGAGGAATCATATCCCGGTATTTGGGGAAAGCTTGCCCCGGCGGGCGAAGGGCGCACAGTGGCGCTTAAAGGCGTCGTGGTCTCAGACATTTATTACGCTAAGTGCAACGTTAAATATTATATGGATATGGGCGGCCCCTGCGCCAAGTACAGCAATTTCTCGCGTCATTTCCATGTATGCATAGACGCGACGCCGGGAGAAGGCGTTTCAGACGCAAGTTATGCCGAAGCTCTTAAACGGGCGTCGCTGTCGGTCAACGTTTTTCTTGCGAAGCTGGCAATAGGTCTTGAGCCCGACGAAACGGAAGTATTCGAGCGCAAGCCTGTCCCGGCGGAGAAGAAACTGCCGAAGGTCGCCTATCTCGTTACCCACATGGCCTCCCACGATACGTGGAATTTCCTTTACTACGGCCAGAGCGCGCTGAATTTCCTCCCCATCGTCGTCCAGCCTACGGAGATACTGGACGGCGCGATGATATGGCGTTACTGGGAACCGAATTATTTCCTTCAGAACGAAGTTTATATCAAAGAGCTGATGAAGCGCCACGGCAAGGACCTGGAGTTTGTCGGCGTCGTCTTTGACAATAACGTTATGAAGATCGACGGAAAAGACACTATGAGCATGATTTCAGCAACGCTTTGCAAAGATACGCTCGGAGCCGACTGCGTAATGCTGAATAAATCAGGGATGGGCCACTGCCAGCTTGACTCGGCTCTCGCCTTCAACTGGTGCCAGAAATTAGGCATGACCGCGGCGCTGAACTTGTCTGCGGTCAGCAATTATGAGCCGGGCGACATGCTCGTCATCGCGGACCCGAAAGTTGACGCGGTTATCAACAGCGGCAGGAACTGGGACCTCGATCATCCTAAAGTCGATCGGCTCGTCGGCGAAAAGGCCAACGTCCCGTGCCTGCTGGGACTGGACCCGCGGGGGCCGTTCAAGCATACGACGAACTTCTGCTACCAGGGCATCTGGTCGCAGCTCGGAGACTGCTATGTTACGACGGACAGCGATATACCGAGGGAGGGAACTAACAATGACTAAGAAAAAGGTAGTTCATTACATTAACCAGTTCTATGCCGGAATGGGCGGCGAAGATACGGCAAGCGTCGGCCTTTCGGTAAAAGAGGGCGCGGCCGGTCCCGGAGCGGCGCTGGCAAAAGCGCTGGGACCGGATTACGAGATCGTAAAGACTATCGTCTGCGGCGACAATACGATAGCGGAGCATCCCGAGGAGATAATCCCGCAAATAATAGATATCGTGCGCGGCGCCGGGGCCGACCTGTTTGTAGCGGGCCCAGGGTTCAACGCGGGGCGTTACGGGCTCGGCTGCGGCTCAACGACGGCCGCCGTTACGGAAGAGCTGAGGATACCGGCGGTAACTGCGCTCTTTGCGGAGAACCCGGGAACCGACCTGTTTAAGAATCGGTGCTATATCCTGCAGAGCGACAACAACGCAAGAAACCTGGTAAAAGTCATCGGCGAGATCGCAGCCTTTGCGAAGCGCCTCATCGCAGGCGACGCGATCCGCGATGGAAAAGCGGAGCGCTATCATGGAAGCGGTCCCGCGGTGATAATAGACTATACGATCCCCGCAGCGCAGAGAGGCATTGATATGCTTCTGGCAAAACATGAGGGCAAAGCTTACCACACCGAAGTCATTATGCCAAACCATGAAGAGATACCGATCCCCGTCCTCAAAAAGCCTCTTTCGGAATGCAGGATAGGGCTTGTGACGGACGGAGGGCTTGTGCCGCTGGGCAATCCGGACAATCAGGTGCCGACAAACTCAAGAGCCTACAAACGCTATTCGATCAAGGACATGGATGCGCTGAACGCTAAAGACTGGGAAGTCAGCCATCAGGGGTACAACAACGCCTTCGTGCTTCAGGATCCAAACAGACTCGTCCCCGTAGACGCGCTGCGCAAGCTGGCGGATGAGGGGATCATCGGCAGCGTCGACGATGTCATCTACTCAACGGCAGGCGTCATGACGCCGATGGAAAAATGCAAGGAATTCGGCGAAGGCATCGCCAAGGAGCTGATCGCCGACCGCTGCGACGCCGCGATCGAAACCTCCACCTGAGGAACGAGCAGTCGTGGCGGGTCCATGATCACAAAAGAGATACAGCGCGCAGGAATCCCAATCATCCAAGTGACAAATCTTACAAAGATCGCAGAGGGCATCGGCTCGAACAGGATACTCCGCGGAAACAGCGTCCTGCATGTTTTCGGAGATCCGACACTGCCTCTGCCCAGTGAAAAGGCATACAGAGAAAAGCGCGTAGAGATGGCGCTCCATATGCTCGAAGAGACGCCCGCGGAAGGGGAACGCGCAATAATCAAAGAGTAGCCTTCCGAAAGCGCGGTAATAAGATAATACGCCGCCCGCCGCAGCTTATGCGGCGGACGGCACAACAGGAAAAGAATACTGAGAGGGGAAGGGAAAATGCCGAAAACTGATATTACAAAGACTGCTCTCGGCGTATGTCTGAAAGAGCTCATGAAGAAGAAAAGGCTCGGCCAGATAACAGTGAAAGACATAACCTCTCAGTGCGGAGTGAGCAGGAACGTTTTTTACTACCATTTCCGCGATAAATATGACCTGGTGCACTGGATATTCTATTCTGAGACGCTGCCGGTCATAAATACGTTCTCAGACCCTGAAAGATATCTGGACGGTTTTGTGAACCTCTGCAAGTATATGCTTCAGAACCGCGATTTTTATATGGAAGTCTTTAATTATGTCGGGCAGAATTCGCTTTCGGATTCGCTCGTGGAATCTTATTTCGAACTTATGAAGATACATATCCTTACCGTATATACTCAGGTCGGATACAGGCTTGCCGAAGACGAACTCTATATACTGGGCCGCCTTGAAGCATACGCATATGTCGGCGTGATCATGGAATGGGTGCGCGGGGGGATGCAGGCAAATTATATGATCTATTTTGAAAAGCTCAAAAAGATAAAGGCGAACCTTGCATTCCCGCTCGAGGCTGCCTGAACGGTTGAATACAGTTAGCGGAGAGGTTCTTCGCCAGAGGTCAAAATAACAGAAAACAGCAAGCCGGACGGCGCAGCGCCGGCGGACAAAGATTGTGAGGTAAAAAGATGCCTAAACGATATCCCGATATAATATGGACTCCGCGCTGTCGTGACAGTCGGCTTCCGAAGCCCGCCGTGACCGGCGCGGAGATAGATTACAATACTCCGGCGGCCGTCAGAGGTATCGATATGCTGTTGGCAAAATATCACGGCCGGGGATTCGAGAGCGAAGTTTATATAGCGTCGCCGCAGTCAATACCGGTGGCAAAGCTTTCAAAAGCGCTGAAAGAGGCGAAGATCGCACTCGTTACGGACGGCGGGCTTGTTCCGGCAGGTAATCCCGACGGCCAGCCCCCAGTCGCCGCCGACAAGTTCCGCCTCTACCGGTTCAAAGGGAAAAAGCGCCTGTCGCCCGAAGATTACGAAGTGAGCCACCAGGGGTATTACAATAAATTCGTACTTGAGGACCCCAACAGGCTCGTTCCCCTTGACGCCGCGCGAACAGCCGAAGCCGGCGGAAGGATAGGCGCGCTGCTGGAGGCGTTCTATTCGACCGCCGGAGTAATGCAGTCTGTCGAAAAAAGCCGGGAAATGGGGCAGGGCATCGCGTGTTCACTCAGGCATAACGGAGTCGACGGGGTCATACTTACTTCAACCTGCGGCACGAGCACAAGATGCGGCGCCTATATGGCGTGCGAGATCGAAATTGCCGGTATCCCCGTGGTGCATGTAACAAACCTGACGCAGATATCGGAAGGTGTCGGATGCAGCCGGATACTAAAGGGCAGCAATATAAGCCATGTATTCGGGAATCCCGACATCCCGCCGGAGCAGGAGGCAGAATGGCGCAAAAGGCTATTTGACAGGGCGCTCGCGCTTCTTGAAGAAGTGCCCGACGAAGACGCCTGCCTTATCGTCAATTGAAGAAAGAATGCTGAAGATGGAAAGCGCCGCAGTCAACGAAAAAAGTTTGGAAGCTTACAGACTGACGCACATAGACGGCCTGGATTTCATCGGCAATGCCGAAAACGCGGAACAGGCCGGAGTAGCTGAAATGCTGAAGGGCCTTCCTGAGCCCTTTAAAGAAGACTACTCTGCGCATATCCTTGCGGAACTTACCGAAAGAAACGACTTTGAGACACTCCGCGAGACCTTCATGAATTTTTGCGAATCGCCTTTTAACTGTTCAAAGACGGCAGGAAAAATGCACCTTCACCGCAACAGCCTTCAGTACCGGCTCAAAAAGATAAGGGTGCTGACGGGGCACGATCCCAGGAATATAAAAGAGGCGTTTGAGCTTTGGGCTGCCTTTCTGATGACAGACGGCGAAGAGTATGTATTAAGGACGCGGGAAGAATAAGCTCTATTTTAAACGCTGCCCTCCCGCCTGTTTATGTTTATTGCTTGCGTCAAGATTTATGCCGCGTTTTATTTTGAGCCCGTATATGGCGGAGATTTGCCGACGCCGGCTCTGAATCAGGGAAGCCTCCGGCCGCTCTCTTAACGGCTTTCGCCCCCGTTCCTTTTGGACGCCAGGAAATCTTCCGCCTCTTCAAGGCTGGAAAAACCTCTCTGACGCAGGCTGTTGCCTATCACCAGTTCGGGATAATTCACGCCGCCCGTTTCCAGGTCTTTAAGATGTGCGTCAAGCAACTCCAGCGTCCTTTGCGAGTAGGTCCACAGTTCGCCAGTCTGGTAGGTCTCGATCGAGGTCATGCGGCCTTCGCGCTCGTCTTCCGCCCGCAGCGGACGGGCCTGTCCGGCGATGAGCGGATAGCGCCCGGCAAAGGCGGCGTTCTGGACCGCAAGCCGATCGATGATCTTCCGGCTGATAACTTTTTTCTCATCCGGCACCGCCGGCAGGCGTTCCGATAATTCACGGTTTTCCTGCGGGGCGGCGATACACATCATGTAGCCATATTTCTCGGTCAGCGGGTTGCGCCCCTCGGCCCGCGCCGTCAAGAGGTCGTCCAGCCAGCTTTCGAGCACGGGAACCGTCCATGCCATAAACTGACTGCGGCGCATGACGCGGAAGGTCTTCCAGTCATCCTGGCATGACGCCCGTCCGCCCTCGTTCCGCACGAGGCCGAAAAACATCCATTCGAGTTCGATTATCTTGTCGATCAGTTTCTCCATCTCTTATCCCACCATAATTCCCATGTTCCTTAACGCGGCGCTCTTTATACGCAGCGTCACCTCTTCGGCGTGCGCGATCAGAAACGTGTCCCGCGCCGACGAAAGCCCCTCTTTTTTCAGGAACTCGCTCACACGGGAACAGATAGTTTCTATCAGCGCCTCGCGGTCGGTCTCCGGCAAAAACAGCGCGTCAAGCTCAGTAACGACATCAGAAAGCAGAGGCAGGCGGCGCGCGCTGCGAAAGGCCCATTTATAATAGGGCATATATCTCCGGTTCAGCAGGTGTACCGCGGAAAGAGCGGCCCTGGCAAACTCGCTTAAAGCCAGCGCCGCGGCCGCGGCGTCGTGCCGCTTCATTATCCGTCCGTAATTATACTGTCCCGCCTGCGCCATCGTGAACAGCCTGGCGGCCAGCTTCTTCAGGCGCACATCCTCGGGATAGCATGGGAGCAGTCCCGACCTTATACGGCTGAATTCCCCCAGGCCGTCGCGAAAGACCTCTCCGCTGACAGCGGCTGCCAGCAGGTGTTCAGGGATACGCAGCCAAGCGGCGTCTCCCTCCGGAATGTCCCTGCAGCCGGTGTAGCGTCTGTAAAAATCTCCTATCCTCATTACGCCGACCCTGTCGGCGCCCTGCGGCGTCGTGTTGCGGACACAGCCGCCGAACTGCCGCGGCAATTCGGAATACAGCCGGCGCAGCTCTCCCCCGAAGGTTTCGTCGTCTTCGTCCGTCAGCCAGAGGCAGAAGCCGGGGCCAAAATCATGGTCCCGCGAAAGCTCGTCGTCGAACCCCAGGCAGTCGGACCCCGCCCCCGCGAGGCCCGCGGCGAAGCGTCTGCCGTTTTCGCCAAAAGTCCGCTCGATCAGCGGCGCGCCGCACAGTAGGTAAAATTGGCGGCATAATTCTAATCCCGGCATTTCTATTTTTCCTCACCCCCGTTATTTGTTGACGGATTCGGCCAGCCGGCGGTAACGCGCCGCCTCGGGATCAAGGCCCGCGGCGGCGCAGGCTTTCGCGCAGTTCCGGCAGGCCGCGGCGTAGTTCGGGCTGCGGCCGAAGCGCCTCTCGATATTGCTGGCGAGCTCCCGGTATGCTTCGGCGGACTCGGCATAGCGCCCCAGCAAATATTCCAACTGCCCACGGCAGGAGAGCGTACTGTCGCAGTGGGGATCGTCCCCCGGGAGAGCTCGAAAGATCGCTTCCGCGCGTTCAAGGCGTACACGCGCCTCATCAAGCCTTTTTTCCGCGAGCAGGCAGAACGCCATATTCGTATTGCAGGTCGCGATCTCCGACTCCACATCTGTCATCTTTTCCAGCAGAGACAGCGACTTCGCGAAATGATCCGCCGCCCCCTTTACATCGTTCGACTTCAGCATGGCCTGCGCCATGTTGTTGTAAAGGCTTGCGAAACGATAGTCCGAGGCGGGGAGCAGTTCGCGGTAGACGGCCTCCGCGCGCCGATAGAGCGACAGCGCCTCCGGCAGCTCTCGAAAGGCCGATTTCGCGGTGGCATAATTCAATAATACTGTGGCGTAATCAACGCTGTTTTCAAGGCCGTTACCGGAGAGCAGGGCAAGGGCCCTCTCCGCCGCGGCGTAACTTTTTTCCTTCCGGCCGCGGACACGCCAGAATCCCGTCAGCTCGTTGCAACATGATATTGCCGCCGGGCCGTCTCCCGCGCCCTCTCTCTCCGCCGCCGTCTCCTCCAGATACCGTCCGGCGTCGTCCGCGCAGCCCAAGGACAGCAGCTCTTCAAACCGCCGCAGGACATCCCGTATTTCCATAATATTACGCGCCGCCCGCACCGGAAATATTATTCCAGGACCTGCGTTCCGCCGCCGGATACGATCAATGTTTGGCCGGAGACCCAGGAGGACATCGGGGAGGCGAAGAACAGCACCGCCGAGGCGATATCTTCCGGGACGCCAAGCCTTTTGAGCGGCGTTGAGGAGAGCATCTTTTCTTCCATCTCATCGGTGAGCACGGTGGCAAGCGCGTCGGTCTTTATAGCGCCGGGCGCGACGGCGTTCACCCTGACGGGGGCTACGTCTATCGCCATCTGGCGTGTCAGCGCGTTGACGGCGGCCTTAGAGGCGCTGTAGACGGACATGTTGACACTGCTCATAACGCTTGCCATTGAGCTGATGTTCACGATGGAGCCATATCCCGAGCTTTTCATGTAGGGAAGGCAAAAACGCGAAAATCTGAATATGCTGTAGACATTGAGGCTGAATATTTTATCTATATATTCGCCAGTGAGCCCATCGAAGCGTTCCCTGCCGCCGCCCCCGCCGCCGGTGTTGTTGACAAGTATGTTTATCGTGCCAAAGTCTTTTGCCGCCTCTTCAACGGCGGCCATGCTATCCGATTCGGACAGGACGTCGCAGCGGTAAGCCTTTGCCGGCACTCCGCAAGAGGCGGAGATATCAACCGCCGAACGCGAGGCTGCGTCGTAATTTATATCAAGCAGCGCTACGGAGGCTCCGGCCTCCGCCAATATCTTTGCCGAGGCCTTCCCTATCCCGGCCGCCGCTCCGGTGACTAGAGCCGTTTTTCCGCTTAGGTCGATAATTTTTCCGGTCCCCATCATCTTTCCCCTCTCCTGTCCCTATTTTCCGGCGGCAATTTATAAACGCCGCCGGCTGCCGCATGTAAAACTATAGCACGGACGGACGCCGGACAAAAGCATAAAACCTCCGGCAGGATATAAAAAAAGACCGGGATCATCACCCGGTCCTTCTTTTTATATATATCTCTTGGGAGATTTGCGCTAGTTCTTCTTATCTTCCGAGGCGGCCGGCTCCGTCTGGTCGGCAGAGGCCGCTTCCGGCTTCTTCTCCTCGGGGAAGATCGAGGCGTCGAGTATCTTCACGTTGGCGCGGGAGAGCAGCTCTCCGTAGAATTTCTGCTGGGCCTCCTGCATCTTCTGGTTCTTTATCGTCGCGGCGACGTCCCCGCTTACCTCATTGAAGGGGAGGACGCGCTCCACCGCTTTGCTGCGCTTGACGGCGATGTAGCTGTAGTTCTCTCCGGCGCTCTCGACGGGAGTTACCTTGTCCATCGGGTAATCTTTAAGAACGGCAAGCTCCTTCTGCTGCATCATCTGTTCGGTCATCAGCATGGGTTTGTCATAGGAGGTGGCCATCTCGATATCTTTCTTGTACTTGTCCATCTCGGCGTCCCATTTCGCGCCTCCGGCGATCGCCTTCCGCGCCGCCTCGGCTGCCGCCTTATCCTTGAAGGTCGCGATATTGACCATCACGCCGGCCGGCTGCTTGTAGAGGAAGTTTTTCGCGGTGTCATAGAAAGCGCGTACCTCTTTATCGTCCACCTTTACGTCGTTTTCAAGCGATTCCATGAGCTTCTGCATCTGAAGCTGTTTCTTTATGTCTTCCTTTACCTGCTTCTCGGTGATCCCGCTGCGCTTTAAAAACTCCATGAACTCCTCGCGCGTGGGATAGCTGTCCATCGCCTTTGCGTAGGCCGCGTTTATTTCGTCGCCCGATACGTCTATTTTTCTGTTGGCGATCTCCTTTTCCAACTCCGACTGGATAACAAGCCCGTCAAGAGCGGCCCGCCTGATCTGGGGGGAATCCGCGGAGGTGACGCTGCTGCCGTACTGCTCAGAGATGCGCGCCGCGCCGCGCTCAAGATCTGAACGCATGATGTTCTTTCCGTTGGCCTCGGCCACCGGATAATCTCGTATGCCGTCTCCTGCGCCGCCCTTATTTCCGCGTACATACAACCCATATCCCGCGAAGCATGAAGCCACAAAGAAGAGTATTACTATTATCATTATTATTTTGGTGTAGTTGCGCATAGCTCTCAGCAAGGGAAATCTTCCTCCTCAAAAATCGTACACTCTATTTATAACCTAGTTATGATACGACAGCGGCTTGATACTGTCAAAGAACTGCGGCAAAATTACCAAGTTCCGCGCTCTTTTCCTCAATATATTTCACACATTTGGCGCCGCAGACCTCGATATCCTCCTCTATCTGACCGACAAGCGCGTCCGCGCCGGAAAATTTCTTCTCTCCGCGGATGCGCCCGATGATGAAAAGCGCGAGAAGTTTGTCGTAAAGCCCCTCCCGGAAGCCTATCACGTGCGCCTCGCAGCGAGGAGCCCTCTCCGCGCCAAATGTCGGGTTGCTGCCGATGTTGAGCGCGACGCCGCGCCACTCCCCCTCAATATATGAAACAGCCGCGTAAACGCCGTGCGGCGGGTATATCTTGCCGTCCTTGACCGATATATTCGCGGTGCGATAGCCCAGCCTCCGGCCGCGCGCCTCTCCCCTGACCACCGTCCCGCTGATGATGAAGGGATAGCCGAGGAGCGTCGATGCCAGCTCCATATCTCCCCCCATAACGGCCTTTCTCGTTTCGGTGCTGCTGACGACGCGGCCGTCGACACGGTAAGAGGGAATGACGTCGAGCGACCACCCTCGCTCTCCGGCAAGCCCGGCAAGCACTTCGAAATCTCCGGAACGGCCTTTGCCGAAACGGAAATTCTCGCCTATGACTAACCCTTCGACGCTGTACCTGTCAGCGATGTAGTCCGCAAATTCTCTCGGTCCCAGCGCCGCGAATTCATGAGTGAAATGTATCTTTTCCATGCGCGGTATGCCAAGGTAGCGGGCGATCAGGTCTCTTTCGGGGGGAGTGAAGAGCAGTTTGAACTTGTCCCGGTTTAAAAGCATTCGCGGATGGCCTTCGAAGGTGATGACGCCCCAGTCGGTCCCCCTATGCTCCGCTTCCTTCCTTGCCCTTTCAAGAAGCCGTCGATGGCCTAAATGGAAACCATCAAAGGCTCCAAGCGCGTATATCATTCGGCGCCGCCTCCCCGGATTATGATGTTGACCTCCGGCGCGAGCTCAAAGGTCCCGCGGCAGGGCGATGGCGAGCAGAGGGAAAATATCTTTTCCGAGGCGACTATAAGCTTGCCCGAAAATGATACTCCCTGCGCGGCGGGACGGCGTCCCAGCCCTTTAAGCATGATCCTCTGCCCGTTGCGAAGCCTTTCATACGAGCCCTCGTCCGCCTCATAGCCGGGAAACAGCCCGCATAACCCGCTCATCGGGATCATCTCCGCCTCGATCTCTCCGCGCGGCATCGCAAACAGTTCCTCCGCGCCCCTCGCCCTATCGACGGAGAACGGACCGCTGGATATTCTCGTAAGACGGCTTACGTGAGCCAGCGAACCGAGCCGTTCGCCAAGGTCCCGGGCGAAGCTACGGATATAGGTCCCTTTGCGGCAATCCACGCGTAACGTGACGCGCCCGTTCCCGTCAAGCGAAGAGAGGCGCGATATCTTCACAAAACAGACCGGCTTCGCCTCCGGGATGACGGCCCGTCCGTCGCGCGCCAGGGCGTGCGCCCTCTCGCCGTCGATATGGACGGCGGAGACAGCCGGAGGGGACTGCATGCGCCAGCCCATGAAACCGCAGAGTTCCGTGTCGATAAGTTCGTCGGTTATATGCTTCCAGGGCGCGCGCGCCGTGACCTCGCCTTCGGCGTCGTCCGTAGAGGTGGCGGCGCCGAAGGTGACCTCGGCCTCGTACCGCTTGGGCAGCTCCATGACGAAGTTGGAGAGGCGCGTGGCCTGTCCGGCAAGCACCAGCAAAAGGCCGGAGGCCGTAGAATCAAGAGTGCCCCCGTGCCCGGTCTTTACACTTCGGCCGAGGATGCCGCGTATCTTCTGCACACAGTAGGTACTTCTGAGTCCCGCCGGTTTATTGAGCGGAAGGATTCCCGAAAGCGACATACTTCTCAGCCTCTTTTTTCACCGACGCAAGCGTTCCATCGAGGTCGCCGGGTATTTTTGCGCCGGCGGCGTTCACGTGGCCGCCGCCGCCAAACACCGCGGCAAGTTCGCGGGCGCTGTAGGGAGCGCGGCTCCTCACACTAAGTTTGCAGCCGCCGTTTTTCTCCGCGAGGAAAAGCGCGATCTTCACGCCCTTGACGCGCATCAGCATATTGACCAGACCGTCGAGGGCGCTCGAGTCCGCGTCCGCCCCGTCGATCTCGTGACCGCGGAGCCAGAACAGGGCGCAACTTCCTCCGGCGAAGAGCTCCGCGCGGGACAGCGCGAGTCCCCAGAGGCGCAATATCTTATCCGTCATGTTTTCGTTGATGCGGTCGTCTATCTCCGCCGGTTTGGCTCCCGACTTGAGCAGGATCTGGGCGCACCGATGGCTCTCGATCGACGTCGAGTTATAGCGGAAGTTGCCGTTGTCGGTCACCAGCGCCGTGTAGAGCGCCGAGGCCTCTCTCTCGGAGATACCTTTCCCATACGCCTCAAGCAGCGCCGTGATCACCTCGGCGGTGGCCGAGGCCTCCGGCACGATGAGATTCGTCTTCGCGAATCTCGTGTTGTCGCCGTGATGGTCTATATTGACGGAGTCCGCGCAGGCGGATAGCAGTTCCGGCATGTTCGCAAGGGCGCGCTTCTCCGTGCTGATGTCGACCGATATCAGCAGCTCCTCTTTCACCTCGTCGGGAGCGAGCCTCTTCGTCACGAGCAGCTCATCCGCAAACGGGAAGAACGAGAACACTTCCGGCAGCGTATCTTTCGAAACGATAGAGACCCGTTTGCCCTCTCTTTTGCCGAAGGAATAAAGGGCAAAGGCGCATCCGAGCGTGTCTCCGTCCGGGTTTTCGTGACAGAGGATCACCCACGAACCATATTTTTTAAGTTTTTCGAGCACCTCGTCGAAGAGGGCGTTCACACCCGTCACTGCCGCGCGTCCCTTTCGGCTTTCTGCCGGGCGTCAAGCTCCGCGACTCTGTCAAGCAGTTCGTCCATCGCCCGCGCTTTGTTTTCCGAATCGTCGTAGCAGAAATGAAGTTCCGGTATCGTGCGCAGGTGCATCTCCTTGCCAAGCATCGAACGGAGCGGGCCGGCCGCCGAATCAAGCACGGCCTGGACCTTTTCGCGGCCATCCTGATCTATAAGGGTGTAAAAGACCTTCGCGTAGCTCAGGTCGCGCGATACGGAGACCCTGGTGAGCACGGCCTCCGCCGCCTCCGCCCTTTTTATCCGCGTCTGCAGCATCTCGGATATGAGACGCAGAAATTCTTTATTTATCCTGTCAATTCGATAGGTCGCCATAATTGAACACCTCCAGCGAAAATCCGCTTATCTCGAATTCTCCCTCTTCTTCCCTCTGATACAGATACTTTTCCAAGTTGCCCATTCTCTCATCCAGCTCCGCGGAAGAGGAGCCGGCCGCCGCGAATCCAAGCTCGGCGGCGTTATGGCATCCGTCCGGCCCCAAATCGGAGACTGAGATGGCAAAACGGCTGCGCACCCCGTCTGTGAGAGAGCGCACCACATGTCTGCGGTCTTTGAGGCTCCCCGCGAACGGGAGCCTCAGCGAAAGCCGGGCCGCGGCTATCCAAAAGGACATATCGTCTTCACTCCAATTACAGCATGACTCCGGCGGTTCTAAAACGTATATCGCGCCGGCCGCCGCCGGTATATCCCGGTCATAAACCGTAAGGGTCATGGCGGAGCCCGTGCCGGTCAGGCATACGCGGCGACCGGCCGTGCCGAACTAATCCAGAGTCTTTTTCTCTTTTAGTATCTCGTAAGCCTCTATAACGTCGCCGACCTTGAAGTCCTGGAACTTCTCAAAACTTAGCCCGCACTCGTTGCCAGCTTTGATCTCGCGCACGTCGTCCTTGAAGTGCTTGAGGCTTGAGAGTTCTCCGTTCCAGAAGACTACGCCGTCGCGGATGAGGCGCACCTTGGCGCTTCTGCGGAGAAGCCCCTCGGTAACGCGGCAGCCCGCGATACTGCCGATCTTCGGCACACGGAATATCTCGCGTATTTCCGCCGTGCCGAGCGTATGTTCGCGCAGTTCGGGCGCGAGCATACCTTCCATAGCCGCCTTGACATCGTCCAGCATATCGTAAATTACCTGGTAAAGGCGGATCTGGACTCCCTCGTTTTCGGCGATCTTCTTCGCGTTGCTGTCGGGGCGGACGTTAAAGCCGATCACGATGGCGTTGGAGGCCGAGGCAAGCATGACGTCGGATTCGGAGATGCGGCCGACGCCCTCATGCACGATATTGACCGAGACAGCATCGGTGCTCATCTTCATCAGCGAAGAGTGGAAGGCTTCCAGCGAGCCCTGCACGTCCGTCTTGAGGACTATGCGGAGCTGCGGTATCTCTTCCGTCTGCATTTTTTCGTACAGCTCTTCGAGCGTCAGACGCTTGGTTTTGCTCTGGTCCGTCTCACGGCGCTCAAACTCGCTCTGCGAGATGAGGTCGCGCGCCTCCCGCTCCGAAGAGAGCGTGGTGAACTTCTCTCCCGGCTGCGGCACGTTCTCAAGGCCGAGTATCTCGACCGGCATACTGGGGCCGGCTGAATTCACGTTGTTCCCCTTGTCGTCTATCATCGCGCGTATCTTGCCCCACGCCGTACCGGTGTGGATGATGTCGCCGCGATGGAGAGTGCCCTCCTGGACGATGACCGTCGCCACAGGGCCCTTGCCTTTGTCAAGGTTAGCCTCGATGACGGTGCCGGTCGGCGCGGCCTTGGGATCGGCCTTGAGCTCCTGCATCTCGGCGACGATAAGCAGCATCTCAAGAAGTTCGTCGACGTGGAGCCCCTGTTTGGCCGCCACATCGACCATTATCGTATCGCCGCCCCACTCTTCGGGAACGAGGCCGTAATCGGAAAGCTGCTGGCGCACCCTCTCCGGCTTCGCCTCCGGCTTGTCCATCTTGTTGACGGCGACGACGATGGGAACGCCCGCCGCCTTAGCGTGGTTGAGCGCCTCTATCGTCTGCGGTTTGATCCCGTCGTCGGCGGCCACCACTAGGATCGCGATGTCCGTCACCTGAGCGCCGCGCGCGCGCATCGAGGTAAACGCCTCGTGCCCCGGCGTGTCCAGGAATACAAGGGTGTTGCCGTTGTAGTCGACGCGGGAGGCTCCGATGTGCTGAGTGATGCCTCCGGCCTCTTTTTCGGTAACGTGCGTCTTCCTGATATTGTCGAGCAGCGTCGTCTTTCCGTGGTCGACGTGGCCCATGACGGTGATGATCGGCGGGCGCGTCTCAGCCTCGCCGCCGCCGTGTTTTTTCTTTGATTTGTCCTTGCCCTTGGCTTTTTTAACGCTCTGCTGCGGGCGGGGCGTATGCGCCGCGGGCGGGGCGGATATCTCCGCAGCCGCCGCTGGCGCCGCTTCGGGTTCCGCCTTTTCCGGCTCCTTGCCGAAAACAAAGTTCCGCTTGAAGGCTTTGCCTAAAAGCTGCAGCACCTTTTCATCGGCTTTCGTCGTCGCCGGCATCATGAGCCCCTCCATCATCAGGGCTTTGACCGCGCTGCCGGCCTTTTCACCGATCCGCGCCGCGACATCGGAGACGGAGGCCCCCTCTGCCACGATCACCGTCGGATATGTTGAGATCTCCTCTATGGCCTGCTGTGTGGCGGCCGCCTTAGCCTCTTTGAGAGACTCCCTGACCATCGGGACGAGCTCCTCGTCTATTGAACTCATATGCGATTTGATTTTGACTCCGAGCCCGGTCAGTATCTCTACCATCTCCGTATTGCTTTTTTCGAGCATCTTCGCCAGATCATATACTCTGATTTTACTCATCGGCATCACTCCTGTCTTCATTCATTAATGAAATTATTTTTTCGGCAAAGCCGCTCTCCCGGGGAAGCGCCGCGGCCTGCGCGGACCCTATCCCCAGATGTTTTCCCATAAGCGCCCTGTCCGTATTCTTCAATATAAAAATCTCCAATTCCCCGCGTTCGCCGGCCGAATGAAGCTTGCGCAGCACGTTAGCGGAACAGTCTTCCGCCGCGAACACCGCGAGCCTCTTTCCGCCGCGCAGCGCGTCGAATATATTATCCTGACCGATCAGCAAATCCCCCGCGCGCCGCGCGAGGCTGAGCATATTGAGCGCCTTTTGCTCACCCACGCCCATTTTAGCACTCCTCTTCGCCGCATTTTTCAAGGAGCACGGCGTAAAGCTCTTCCGGAGCCTCGGTCTTCAGCGCCCGGGAGAAAGATCTTTTCTTCTTCGCAGCCTCCACGCATGAGCGGCGGGCGCAGACATAGGCCCCACGGCCGTTTGCCTTCCCGGTCGGATCATAGCGTACCTCGCCGTCCGGCGCTTTTATCACGCGTAGCAGGGTACGCTTCGGGGACTCCTCCCCGCAGCCGACGCAGGTCCGCGGCCTCTGTTTCTTCAGCACCGGCTGAGAGCTCTGCTTCACCATCGAGACGCTCCTAATTCTTTCCCTCGTCGATTATCTCGGAGATATCCATGAAGAGGTCCTTCATCGTCGGCAGCTTCTCCTCTTCCTTGACCTTTATGTCTATCTTCCAGCCCGTCAGGCGCGCCGCGAGACGCACGTTCTGCCCCGCCTTGCCGATGGCAAGCGAGAGCTGGTCGGAACGGACGTAGGCGAGGACGGAACGGTCCTGATCGAGAAGCGGCTCTATCCTCACGACCTTCGCGGGAGAAAGGGCGTTCACTATATACTTGAGCGGGTCGTTGTTGAAGACTATAATATCGATCCTCTCTCCGTTGAGTTCGCTGCTTATAGACTTGATGCGGCTGCCCTGTTTTCCGACGCAGGCGCCGAGAGGCTCGACATTGACGTCGAGGCTGGCGACGGCGATCTTCGCGCGGGTACCCGCCTCGCGGACGATATTGCGTATCTCGACGACGCCGTCCTGTATCTCCGGGACCTCAAGCTCGAGCAGTCGGCGCAGGAGTCCCGGGTGTGTGCGCGAAACGATGATGCGCGGTCCGCGCGTCGTCTGCCGAACATCCAGAAGATAAAACTTCATCCGGCTGCCGGGAATGTACTTCTCTCCGAGAATACGCTCCTCCTTCGGCATGATCGCCTCCGTCTTGTCGTTGAGACGGACCAGTATCTGATCGCCCTCAGCCTTGAATATCGAACCGGTGACGATATTTCCGATCTTGTCCGAGAACTGCTCGTAGACCACCTGGCGCTCGGCGTCCTTAAGCTTCTGTATGATGACCTGGCGGGCGGTCTGCGCCGCGATGCGCCCGAAATCCTCCGGCAGCACCTCGGTGCGGATAATGTCGCCGACTTCCAGCTCCTTGTACCCCCGGCGCTCCGCCTCCTCCAGAGTCATCTCCGCGTCTGGATTAGTCGGGTCCTCCACGATCTCGTAGACCTCGTAGAGCGAGAACTCCCCGTTTTCTATATCGATATAGACCTCGGTATGCTGATTGCCGCCCTTGAACTTTTTATAGGCGGAGATCATCGCGGCCTCAAGGCTCGAGATTATCGTCTCTTCCGAGAGCCCCTTTTCCTCCTCTATCTGCCTGAGAACTCTTTTGAAATCTTTTCCAAGCTGCATTTTTTCCCTTCGACTCCCTTCGTGGTAACGATTTATTTTTTCTTCTTTGGTATCTTTTTAAATGTTTTTTTCTGTCCCGTCTGCGGAACGTAAATGAGATGCGCCCGTTTTATATCATCGAGGGGAACTTGCCGTTCTCCCTCGGAGTTCCTTATTACTATCTCCTCGGCCGGCGTCACTCCCGCCAGCACGCCCTTCAGCGCGCGGCTGCCCTTCTTCAAATAGATTTGAGCCTCTTTGCCCGTAAAACGCCGGTAATCCTCGGCGACAAAGAGAGGCCGCTCAAGGCCGGGAGAACTTATCTCCAGGAAGTACCCTTCCGGCAGGTCCTCCTCTATCGTGTCAAGGTAGTCGCTGACCTCCCGCGAAACCCTTTCGCAATCCTCTATATCGATACCTCCCGGCATTTCGAGATACAGGCGCAAAATATTCATCCCATCCTCCGAGACAATTTCAAAGCCGGCGCATTCATATCCAAGCGATTCCGCGCGCTGGTAGAGGGCATTGTGTATTTCGCTGTATTTTTCCCGATTCAAAAAAGGCACCTCCCGTAACAAAAGAAGAGTGGGCACGCCCCACTCTTCCAGTCATTTCTCCTGAATTAGCTCTTAAATTGTAACACTTTTTTGAAAAAACGCAAACATCAATAGTATTTTGCCACAGGGCAGGTGCATCAGCAAATCGGCGTAAATCGGCGTTTATACGCGCCGTCTGCGTCATAACTTCGGGGTCTGCGGTCCT